>LFIK01004638.1_pt1 | contig 11102 bp, 8 predicted proteins | sample 643401 | NCBI WGS metagenome assembly LFIK01 (sample SAMN03777447, study PRJNA286221) | soda lake metagenome | biome: soda lake; feature: Kulunda steppe; material: water; isolation source: sample T5-Br brine of Lake Tanatar-5 | place: Russia: Kulunda steppe | collected 2010-07
AAACGATAACCAATATGGGAAACAAACATGCTGACACTGAGACCTGCACTAAAAAATACTCGTGGCCTCGCGGCTACCCTGCTTGCAGGAACTGCGCTTCTTGCGCCGGCCGCCCTGTCTGCGCAAGACGGCGAGACCACGATCACGGCAGTGATGCACTCTGGTCTGCGGGTTCTGGACCCGGTCATCACCACCGCGCACATCACACGCAACCATGGGTACATGATCTATGACGTGCTGACGGCCGTGGATTCGGAATTCGCGCCGCAGCCTCAGATGGCCAGCTGGGAGATTTCCGACGATGGGCTGACTTACACCTTCACGTTGCGCGATGGGCTGATGTTCCACGACGGCGCACCGGTGACCGGTGCCGATGTCGTCGCCTCGCTCAGCCGCTGGGGTGAAAAGGATTCCGGCGGTCAGATGATCTTTGACCTCACCGAAAGCCTTGAGGCCCCGGACGAAAAGACAATCGTCTGGACGCTGAGCGAACCCTTTGCGCCGCTGCTGGACGTGATTTCCAAGCAGTCCGCCGTGCCGCCCTTCATTATGCCCGCGCGCGTGGCCGAAACTTCGGCAGACGAGACGATCACCGAATATGTTGGCTCGGGCCCTTTCGTGTTCAACGAAGCGGAATACCGGCCCGGTGTGAACGTGACCTACGAGAAGTTTGAGGATTACGTGCCGCGCGACGAAACCGCGTCCTGGATGGCTGGCGGCAAGGTCGTGAATGTGGACAAGGTGGTCTGGACCACAATGCCCGACGCGCTGACCGCGCTGAACGCCCTGTCGGCTGGCGAGATCGACTACCTCGAACAGGTGCAGATCGACCTGATGCCGATCCTCGACGGCAACCCGGATGTCACGGTCGAAAAGCGTGACGAATTGGGATATGTCACGATTGGACGCCCGAACTTCCTGCATCCTCCGTTCGACAACAAGCTGATCCGTCAGGCCGCGATGGCGGCGCTGGACCAGGCGTCCATGCTGGCGACGATGCAGGGCGACCCGGAATATTACAACGTCTGCGGCGCGATCTTTGGCTGTTCAACCCCGTTGGGCGATGAATCCGGGTCCGAGATGCTGACTGGCGGCACCGATTCCGAGGCGGCGAAGGCGCTGCTGGAAGAGGCAGGGTATGACGGAACACCCATTGTTGTTATGGCACCGACGGATGTGATCAGCCTGATCAACCAGCCTGTCGTGGCCGCTCAGGCTTTGCGCCAAGCTGGATTCAACGTCGATATGCAATCGATGGACTGGCAGTCGGTGGTTCAGCGCCGGGCACAGCAAAGCGCGCCCGACGAAGGCGGCTGGAACCTGTTCTTTACCAACTGGATGGTGCCTGAGGTTTCAGACCCACTGATTAACGTCATGGTCAATGGCCGTGGCGACGATGCCTGGTTCGGCTGGCCCACCGATCCCGAGATCGAGGAACTGCGCGCGGCCTTTGTCGCGGCGGAAGATGCCGATGCGCAAAAGGAGATTGCGGTGCAGATCCAGAATCATGTGATGGACAACGTGAACTACATCATGATGGGCGAATACATCATTCCGCAGGCCCGCCGGAACACGATCCAGAACATGATTCCTTCGCCGGTCCCTGTGTTCTGGGGCATGACCAAAGAGGCAGAGTGATCTCTACGGCAGAGTGATCTTTACCAGAGGGCGCGCCCGCCGCGCCCTCCACCCCGCCCCAAGCCTTCAAAGAGAGCCCGGAGCATGTTCCTCTACATCCTGAAGCGCATTCTCGCGACGATCCCGGTGATGGTCATCGTCGCGATCTTCGTCTTCCTGCTGCTGCGGCTGACGCCGGGCGACCCTGCCGCGATCCTCGCCGGGGATGCCGCCTCACCAGCGCAGCTTGAACGCATCCGTGACAGGCTGGGTCTGAACGACCCGCTGCTCACGCAATTCATCACCTGGATGGGCCAGCTCATGCGCGGCGATCTTGGCACCTCGCTGATTTCAAACACTTCCGTGTCCGGAATGTTGGCCGACCGCTTGGGGCCGACGATCAACATAGCGCTCATGACCATCACGATTTCGGTGCTGCTGGCCGTGCCCATGGGCGTGATCGCCGCTTGGCGTCACCGCAGCTGGATTGATTTCATGGTGATGAGCTTTTCCGTTGTGGGCTTTTCGGTGCCAGTCTTCGTGATCGGCTACATCCTGATCCAGATTTTCGCGATCGAACTTCGCTGGGTTCCGGTGCAGGGGTACAAATCCCCCGCAGACGGTTTCGGCCCCTTCTTCAGCAGGGCGATCCTACCGTCGCTGACACTTGCCACGATTTATGTCGCACTGATCGCGCGGATGACCCGCGCCTCCATGCTCGAAGTGTTGGGCGAGGATTACATCCGCACCGCCCGCGCAAAGGGTGTGCGCGAGAATGCTGTTCTGTTCCGCCATGCGCTGCGCAATGCCGCCGTGCCGATCCTGACCATCATCGGCACGGGTTTCGCGCTGCTGATTTCCGGAGTGGTCGTGACGGAGTCGGTGTTCAACATCCCCGGCATCGGGCGGCTGACGGTCGATGCGATCCTCGCGCGCGACTATCCGGTGATCCAGGCGATGATCCTGCTGACTGCGGGCATCTACGTCTTCGTGAACCTGCTGATCGACGTCTCCTATTCCTTCTTCGATCCAAGGATACGGTACTGACATGAAAGATATCCCCACATCGCGACACAGCGCCTTTCAGGTGCTGACCGGGCTCTTTTCCCTGCCCGCCGGAGCCCGCATTGGCATCGGCCCGATGATCGCAGCGGTGATCCTCGTGATCATCGTGCTCGCTACTGTGCTGGCACCGGTTTATGTGCCCTATGATCCGCTGGCGATGAACGCCGTGGCGCGGCTGAAACCGGCGTCGTCGGAATTCCTGCTGGGCACCGACCATTATGGTCGCGACACTTTCAGCCGAGTGATGACTGGCGGGCGGGTGTCCCTGATGATCGGCGTGGGCGCGGCAGTGGTCAGCGTGTCAATCGGTTTGATGATCGGCTTGGTTGCGGGGTTCTTCCGCGCGGCGGATGGCGTGATCATGCGGATCATGGACAGCCTCATGGCGATTCCTGCGATCCTGCTGGCCATCGCCCTTGTCGCGCTGAACGGACCCAGCCTGACCTCTGTCATCATCGCGATCACCGTCCCCGAGGTGCCGCGCGTGGTGCGATTGGTCCGCTCGGTTATCCTCTCTGCGCGCGAGGAACCCTATGTCGAGGCGGCCATCGCTCTGGGCTCTTCCATGCCCAAAATCCTGATCCAGCACCTGATGCCCAATACCTTCGCGCCGCTGATCGTGCAGGGTACTTACATCTGCGCCTCTGCCATCCTGATCGAGGCAATCCTGAGCTTCCTTGGCGCGGGCGTTTCGACAGAGATTCCGACATGGGGCAACATCATGGCCGAAGGGCGGACCTATTTCCAGATCAAGCCGGGGCTGATCTTCTGGCCCGGTCTGCTGCTGTCGCTGTGCATCCTGGCGATCAATCTGCTGGGCGACACGGCGCGCGATCTTCTGGATCCGCGCATGAAAAAGCGGGAGGGCTGAGGCATGGAGTTTAAATCCAGAGATTTCTCCGATGCAAGACAGGTCCTGAAGATCCGCGATCTGAAGGTGGGTCTGACGGGGCGCCCGAATGCTGCGGCAGTGCTGGATGGTATTGACCTCGACATCCGTGCCGGGGAAACCCACTGCCTCGTGGGGGAGTCGGGCTCGGGTAAATCCGTCACGTCGCTGGCCGCTATGGGCCTGCTGCCCAAGGACGCGCTCGAGGTGCAGGGTGGTTCGATCGCGCTCGAGGATTTCGAGATCACCAAGGCCACGCCCTCCCAGATGCGCCAATTGCGCGCGCGACGCATTGCAATGATCTTCCAGGAACCGATGACTGCGCTAAACCCCGTTCTGCGGGTGGGCAAACAGATCGAGGAAGTGCTGAACATGCATACCGATCTGAACCCATCAGACTGCCAAAAGCGCACCATGGACATGATGGAGCAGGTCCACCTGCCCGATGTCCAACGGATCTACTCCGCGTTCCCGCACCAGCTTTCCGGTGGGCAGCGTCAACGCATCATGATCGCAATGGCACTGATTCTGGACCCGGATCTGCTAATTGCGGACGAACCAACGACTGCGCTGGATGTTACAACGCAGTTGCAGATCCTCAGGCTGATCGCCGAGATGCAGGAACGCCAGGGCACTGCGGTGCTGTTCATCACCCATGACATGGGCGTGGTGGCCGAGATCGCCGACACGGTCAGCGTCATGCAGCATGGCCAGATCGTCGAACGCGCGCCGATCCGCGACCTGCTGACCAACCCGCAGGAAGCCTACACGAAAAAGTTGCTGAAAGCAGTGCCCAACCTTGCGCCGCGCGCCAAGCGCGGGGCGTCGGTCGAACAGGATGTGATCACCGTGAAAGGTCTGGACATGACCTATGCCGGTGGCGGCTTCTTCCGCAAGACGCTGGGGGTAAAGGCTGCTGAGGATGTGAATTTCAGCATTAAACCGGGCCGCACGCTTGGCATCGTGGGCGAAAGCGGATCAGGCAAGTCCACCGTGGCGCGCTGCATCATGCGCCTGATTGATCCGACAGCAGGCAAGGTCATGATCGCCGGGACAGAGATCGCGCAGCTGAGCCGCCGCCGTCTGCAACCCCACCGCAAACACTTCCAGATCGTGTTTCAGGATCCCTACCGCTCGCTCAACCCGCGCTGGACCGTGGCGCGCAGCCTGTGCGAAGGGCCTGTCAACTTCGGCACCCCCAAGAACAAGGCGATGGACACTGCCGCCGAACTGATGGAACTGGTCAATCTGCCGCGCGACGCGCTGGAGCGCTATCCTCATCAGTTCTCGGGCGGGCAACGCCAGCGCATCGCTATCGCCCGGGCCGTAGCAATGAAGCCCGACCTGCTGGTCGCGGACGAGGCGGTATCAGCACTCGACGTCAGCGTACAGGCGCAGGTGCTCGACCTGCTTGCCGACATTCAGCAGAAGTTCGGCGTTGCCATGCTTTTCATTACCCACGACCTGCGCGTCGCGGCGCAGATCTGTGACGAGGTGCTGGTGATGCAGAAGGGCCTTGTTGTCGAACAAGGACCGGCGGGCGAGGTGCTGTCGGATCCCCGCCATGAATACACCCGCAACCTGATCGAGGCCGCGCCGGGCCGCCGTTGGGACTTTGCCAATTTCCGCGCGCTTGATACCGCGCCAGCCTTTAAAGGAGCCACTACATGAGCGTCATTCCAAGGATCGAAGCCTTTGCCGCCGAGTTGACCGAGATCCGCCAGGATTTTCACGCCCACCCCGAACTCGGCTTTGAAGAGGTCCGGACATCCAGGGTCGTCGCGGAGAAGCTGCGGGCCTATGGCGTGGACGAGGTGCATGAGGGCATCGGCGGCACAGGCGTAGTGGGTCTGATCAGGGGACAGGGCGGCGGCAACCGCCGCGTGGGCTTGCGCGCCGACATGGATGCGCTGCCGATCGAAGAAGCTTCGGGTGTGCCCTACACTTCGACCAATCCCGGGCGGATGCACGCCTGCGGTCATGACGGGCACACTACGATGCTGCTTGGTGCCGCGCGTTACCTTGCAGAAACCCGCAATTTTTACGGCACCGTGGTGTTGATCTTCCAGCCAGCCGAAGAGGGTCTGGGCGGCGCCCGCCGCATGATCGCCGAAGGGCTGTTCGATACGTTCCCCTGCGACGAGATCTACGGCATGCACAACGATCCGAACTCCGAACCCGGTGTCGTGACCGTCACCCCCGGCCCAGCCATGGCTGGCGCATCCTTTTTTGACATCACGGTCAAGGGTTCCGGCAGCCACGCCGCGATGCCGCACCAGTCAAAGGATCCTATCGTCATCGGTACCAGCCTCGTCCAGCAGCTCCAATCCATCGTCAGCCGCAACACACCGCCGACGAAACCCGCCGTGCTTTCGGTAACAACGTTCAACGCGGGCTCGGCCTACAACGTGGTGCCCGACACGGCGACCATCTCAGGGACAATCCGCTATTTCCATGATGATGTGTCCGAGATGGCGAACCAGCGCATCCGCGACCTCTGCGCGGGCATGGCGCAGGCCTACGGCGTCGAGATCTCAGTTGATTTGCGCAACGTCTTTGACGTGCTGATGAACGAGCCAGACCTAGCGACGGCTTATGTCGCTGCCGCAGCCGACATTGTCGGGGACGCCATGTCCTCAGAGTCGACTGAACAGGTGACAGGGTCCGAAGACTTTGCCGACATGCTCAAGCTCGTTCCGGGCGCCTATTGCCGGGTCGGCCACGCGGGCAGCATACCTCTGCACAACCCGGCCTTCGTGCTCGATGACAAGATCCTGCCCATAGGCGCTTCGATCTACGCGCGCATCGTCGAAACGCGCCTGCCAAGCGAAAATACCGGCTGAACCCCGCCGCCCAGCTTTATTCTCTTTTCATATACCCCAAGACCACCGGTCGGCCCCGCGCGGCGGCCGGAACAGGAGCCCATCTGATGACCAATCCGATCGATCTGCCGTTTGACGCTGAAGAGATGCTGACAGGGCTGAAGCCCTGGATCGAAACCGAAAGCCCCACCTTCGATGCCGCCGCGGTGAACCGCATGATGGATGTGGTGCAGCACGATCTCGCCGCCTTGGGTGCCCGCGTCGAACGCATTCCGGGCCGCATGGGCTTTGGCGACTCTGTCCGTGCGACCTTGCCACATCCCCGGCAGGGGCAGGGCGGCATCCTGGTGCTGGGTCATCTCGACACGGTCCACCCCATCGGCACGTTGGCCAGTCTGCCATTTCGGCGCGAGGGGGACATCTGCTATGGCCCCGGCCTCATGGACATGAAGGGCGGCAACTATGTCTTTGTCGATGCCCTGCGCAAGCTGCTGGCTGCTGGGATCGAAACACCCCTTCCGGTCACTGTCCTGTTCACCCCGGACGAGGAATTCGGCACCCCCTCCACCCGTGGCCTGATCGAGGCCGAGGCGAAGCGGCACAAGTTCATTCTCGTGCCCGAACCCGCCCGTCCTGACGGTGGCGCCGTGATCGGGCGCTATGCCATCGCGCGCTTCAACCTGCAGACCCGGGGCAAGCCCAGCCACGCTGGCTGGGCGCTGGCCGATGGGCGGTCGGCCATTGCCGAAATGGCACGGCACGTGGCGGTGATCGAAGGCATGACCACCGAGGACTGTACCTTTTCGCTGGGGGTATTCAACGCGGGGCAATGGGTCAACTGCGTCTCGTCCATCTGCGACGCCGAGGTGCTGACCATGGCCAAGACGCAGGCATTGCTCGATGAAGGTATCGAGCGGATGCTGGCGCTCAATTCGGATACGGGTGACGTGGTGATGGAGGTTCGGCGGGGTGTTACCCGGCCCGTCTGGGAACCGGACCAGCCCGGGACCATGGCCATGCTGGCGCTGGCTCAGGAAATCTCCAGCGAGATTGGCTTCGAGATAACGGGCAGTTCGGCGGGCGGAGGATCGGACGGCAATTTCACTGGCTTTCTGGGCCTGCCGACACTCGATTCACTCGGCGTGCGCGGCAAGGGTCTGCACACGCTGACAGAACATATCGAGGTGGACAGCCTGGTCGAACGCGCGCGCCTTGCGGCCGGGCTTTTCTGCCGTCTGGGGCAATGACATGTCCGGTGCCCTGTCCCGCAGCATGGAAATCCGCAAGCATGTCGTGACGACCGACCGCGGGGTTGTCGCCGCGCAGCACCGAGAGGCCGCCGAGGCGGGGGCCGAGGTGCTGCGCGCGGGCGGCGATGCGGTGGATGCCGCCGTGGCCTGCGCTTTTGTCTGCTGCGTGCTGGAACCTTGGATGTCCGGCCCTGCCGGCGGCGGCGCCGCAATGCACTGGCGCGCCGATACCGGAACGGCCCACGCGCTGAACTTCGGCATGTGTGCTCCTGCGGGCCTGAAGATCGGGGACTTTCCCTTGTCTGGTCAGGGTGTCGCAGGCGATCTTTTTCCCTGGGAACGTGTGGTCGAAGACCGCAACGTGCTGGGCGCCAAGGCCGTGGCTGTCCCTGCGATGGTCGACGGGCTTGACGCTGCGCACCAACGCTGGGGACGGCTGCCGTGGAAAGAGCTGCTTGGCCCAGCCATCACCCATGCGCAACGCGGTATGGCGATCGACTGGTATGCCGCGCTGATCATCGCTGGTGCCACGCGGGATCTTGCCCGGGACCCGGATGCCGCCTCTATGTTCCTGATGGACGGTGTGTGGCCGCGCACCTTTTCCTGGACCGCTCTGGCCAGCGACCGCATCGACCAGAGTCGGATGGCCGACAGTCTTGACACTCTCGCTCGTGACGGGGCTGCGGCGCTGCACGGCGGCGATATCGGGGTCGCCATGGCACAGGACGTGCGCGACAAGGGCGGATATCTGACATCAGACGACTTGGCCGCCAATCGGGCTCGGTTCCACGCGCCTTTGTGCGTGCCTTACCGCGATTCATTGTTTCATGTCATGCCGGGGCTGACCGCCGGGCCGACATTCGCACACGCCATGGCGCATCTGTCCTCTCAGCCTTTGGCGAATCCGGTCGCCCTATATCCCGCCTGTGCCCGCGCGATGATAGCAGCCTACCGCGAGAGGCTTGAGAGCATGGGTCATGACGGTGATTCCCCCCAATCCCCGGGCTGCACCACGCATTTCTCTGTCGTGGACCGCGACGGGAACATGGTGTCGCATACCCAGACCTTGCTATCCATCTTCGGATCGAAAGTGGTGTCGCCCTCGACCGGCTTTCTGATGAACAACGGCATCATGTGGTTCGACCCCGAACAGGGACGAGCAAACTCTCTTGCGCCGGGCAAGCCATGTCTGATGAATGTCTGTCCCGCCTTGGGGGCGGCCAATGGCAAACGCTTTGCCCTGGGCGCGTCGGGGGGGCGTAAGATCCTGGGCGCGGTGGCGCAGATTGCTGCGTTTCTTGCGGATTTCGACATGGATCTTGAAGAGGCCTTTCACCAGCCCCGTATCGACGTGTCGGGCGGGGTGAGTATCACTGCCAACGCCGCCTTGCCGCCTGCCGTTCTTGAGGCGCTGCTATCCATTGCCCCGGTGACGCCGACACGTCCTTCGCTGCTGCCCTATCCCTTTGGCTGTGCGTCGGCGGTTCTGGATGATGGCGTCCGGCGCTACGGTATGACCGAAGTGATGTCCGCCTGGGGAGATGCCGTCGCCGAACCTGCATGACCACCATCCACGCTCGAGAACCTCGGCCGGGCTCCGCGTTGTTTCGATCGCGCAGAGTTTTTCAACAGAATTAGCCCAAAGCCGACGGCCGAGGCTGAAGGGCAGCCTTCAGTAATCAGCAGGGGGTGACATCTCTTCACAGGGGCTGCTATCTGAGTTGGATGCTCATCATGAGGGACGGAATATGGTGATGGACTTGGCAGACTGGACAGCACGCCCGCGCCCCGCGCGCATTCCGCTTGAGGGGCGCTACGTGCGGCTTGAACCGCTCGGACCTGTCCACGCTGACACCCTCTTTGGAGCGGCCTCGGCGGAGGGCGCGGAAGACCGGTTTCGGTGGCTGCCCGAGTCGCCCCCAAACCGTGAGGAGTTCAATGCCTGGCTTGATGGTGCGTCGGCGTCGGCCGATCCCATGTTCTTCGCTGTGATAGACCCGGCAAGTGGCCGCGTGGAAGGGCGGCAAGCCTTGATGCGGATCGACGCGGCCAACGGCGTGGCCGAGGTCGGCCACATCATGTGGGGCGCGGCGCTGCAACGGACCCGAATGGCCACCGAGGCTCTGTTTCTGTTTGCAGATTACGTCTTCGGCCTCGGGTATCGCCGGTTTGAATGGAAGTGCAATGACCTGAACGCTCCATCGAAGCGCGCGGCCGAGCGGTTCGGCTTCCGTCCTGAGGGAGTGTTCCGGCAGCACATGGTTGTAAAGAACGCCAACCGCGACACGGCTTGGTTTGCGATGACCGACGGGGATTGGCAGCGCATAAAGCACATCTACGAGGATTGGCTCTCGCCCGACAACTTCAACGCGGAAGGACGGCAGCGGAAAGCCTTACGGCTGTAATCATTGGGCAGCGGCTGCAACAAAGCGTCAAGGTCAATTTTGTCCGCACTATCGCCACTCGGACCTCGAAAATGCTGCGCGATGCATGAATGACTGGTCTGTCGAAGCTGCGGCGCGGCACCGGAGCGACCGGGCAACGTCGGCTGTGGGCCGGTCATGTCTATGCTGACTTGGACGGGTCAGCTGGGCCATCCGGCACTGCCGCAAGTCTGGTTCAGGCCTTCAGCAACATTCAGGCATGCCGCATCGAGTTAGACTCGTTTGCAGGTGCAGCAACATGTCCGGCCCTTTGCTGACAGCCCGCTTCGCCAGAACGCTTTTCCGTAGCGGCCATTCATCCTTGCCGCAGCGAAACCGTCAGGGCAGCGTCGTTGTGGAGGGCTGAAGAAAGTGTTCATGATAGGTTGCCTGACGGTTGGTATGGCCGGTTCCGAGGACTCTTTTCCAGCCCTGGCTACGCCGTCGACCACATGGGTCGACCCTGCTTTTTAATCACTCCGATGCTTTGCGCTTCGGTCAAACGGCTTTTCCTCATGTCGTCTGGTCCTTAAAAGGTTACGCAGATTCCATATCAGCTTGAGGGAACTCCCGGGGGGCAGGTCACAGTTAACATCTTTAGAGGGATTTTCTGCTACTTTGTGCGCTCCCTGCATCCAATGGGCGCATGGTCTTAAGCTGTTCAGATGATATACAGAGCGCAATTATTTACCTTGGAGATACCTATGTTTGGCAGATATGCAGCCTTCAAACTTTCGGCAGTGTTATCACTTGCGATGGCGTTATCGGCACAAGCCGACGCTCCGCGCTTTGATTTCACAGGCTTGAGCGATGCTGGTGACTTTACAATTGGCACTTTGTGTAGGGGTAATAACCCGCGCTGTCGCGGTGAGGATACTGCTGATACTGGTGGTGATACTGGTGGTGATACTGGTGGCTCTGATGACAGCGCGAGCACAACGTTGCCTTCATACTATGCATGGATGAGCCCAGAAATCAGAGACGCTTGGTCGCAGGGCTTCACTGGGCAGGGCACCGTCGTGACAAGCATCGACGA
>LFIK01004642.1_pt1 | contig 11096 bp, 12 predicted proteins | sample 643401 | NCBI WGS metagenome assembly LFIK01 (sample SAMN03777447, study PRJNA286221) | soda lake metagenome | biome: soda lake; feature: Kulunda steppe; material: water; isolation source: sample T5-Br brine of Lake Tanatar-5 | place: Russia: Kulunda steppe | collected 2010-07
CATGCCCCCCCATTGCTTCCGCCCGCTCCCGCACGCGCCCTCCCCCCCCTCCTCAATCGCCGCAAGCCGCTTGCCGCTCCCCCCGCACACGCCCCCAGGCACCTCTGCTTGCTGCGCATCCCAGCCTGCTGGGCTTGTGCAGCCTGCGCCCCCCACAAAATCATCCTCAAGCGTCTCCTGCTCCCGGTCCAGCGGCCCATCAGAGAGGCCCGGCCCGAAGCGCTGGGCCCGCTCAGCCGCAACCAACGCTGCCATGCCTGCGGGCCCAGACACATGCGTCAAGAGGGTGGTGGGGGGAGCGTGCATGCACGCATGCGCGCGCATGTCCTTGTGCTTGTGCGTGCGCGCGTACAAGCGCGCGCGTGTGCACGCGCGTGTGCGTCCTCTCCCAGGTTGGTGATTTTGTGTCCTGGTGTGTTTGTGTGCATGCATGCATGCGCATGTGACCTGCTGCCACGCAGCAGCGCAGACGCGCAGGTCGTGCCCTGCACGCACCTGGCAGTGCCTGCGGCACTAGGCGCATCACCGCAATGCCCTCCGCGGAGGCCACGCAGCAGTACACGCACGTCTCCGCAGGGTCCATGCCCAGCGCAAACGCCCTGGCAGCGGGCGCCTCGTTCATGCACTGCACGGCGCCGTCCCCGCGGGCCCTGCGTGTCACCGACGCACACACGGCCTTTTGCACGGGGCATGTGCGTCTGCACGGTCGGCACACATCTTAGAGCGTGCGCCGCCCCTTAGCTCGCAGCTCCCGACATGTTGCGTGCGCCGCCATGAGGGGGAGGGGAGGGTGTGCAGGGTGTGCAGGCATGTGCAGGCATGGCTCTTGGACTGCCCGCAGGCTCCCGCAGGGACAGCCCCCTGTGATTTTGATGCGCGCAGCCCTGCGTATGCATGCGTTGTGCACAGTTGGCATATGGACCAGGGGCCGCCCTGAGTGCACATGGATCCTACCCTAGTATGCGGCTGGGCATTCACTTTTTCAAGGTGCAGGGCATATGCCAATGCACCGGCTGCGTGTGGCCGGCCTGAAGGTGCTCAGGGCCTGGGGTGGAGCCTCTCGCCCCATTGCGTGGGAGACGTGGAGCTAGCAGGACCGCAAGCTCGCGGTGAGCGCAGGCATGGGGATGGCAACCTTTGCAAGCGGTGCGGGCATTGGGCACATGTCGCTTTATGCAAGAGGCATGCGCCATATGGATTTGAGCGACCAGCGCCAGGAGCAGCATGAGCCTCGATATGCACCGCCATTGGGCGCAACTGTCCTTCGAGCAAGAGGCAAGCGAGCTCTGCAGGCTGCATGGGTACAAAAGGAAAAGGCATGGTGCTGGTAATGCTTCCGCTTGGTGCACCCAGCTCCTCACAGGATCCCCCCCTTGCATACGTCCCCAGGCAATTGGTCCCCACGCGCTCCTCACACAGCGTGCTCACGGACACCCACATCTCGCAGACGCACACCCGGACATGCAGCCCAACAAGTGAAAAGCTTGCACATCCCCCGCACTTGCTCTACTGGCGCTTGTGTGGTGAGCGCATGGCATTAGCCCTGCCGAGCACTTGAAGCAACTAAGCACAGCTTGGCAATTGGACAGATATATTTGGTTGGACATTTCAGACAAGCACGGCGCCCACAGGCGTGCAGCTTGCTGCCCCCAGCAGCGCTGCAGGCTGATGCACAAGCCATGCCTTTGTGGCAAACAGCTGTCTGATGCGCCACAATTTTGTTGGCACTTCCGTTGGTACACCCTGGGGTGTGGTGGATGATGTGGCATAGTTCTGACGGCACTTCCCCTTGCACATTCCAAGGTATGCTGAAAGCACTCACTGGAACGAAGCTGGGAGGCCCCCATTCCTGAAGAAGTGGGACTGCAGGAGGGAGTAGGATGAGGAATCCAGGATAGCCAGCGCCCGCATTGAACCAGCCTGTGCATATACACCATGTCAGTGTACATATCCATGTAAGCGTATGTATGTGCACATGCGGGTGTAGCTGTGGGTGTGGGGGGAGCGTCTGTGAGAACCTCCTCACCCTTGGATTTTCTGAGCCCAAGACGGTCAGAAATTGCAGGTCTAAAAATGCATTGCATGGATATTCTACAGCGTCTGTAAGTACCTCCTTACTCTGGGATTTTCTGGGCCCCATGGTCAGAAATTGCAGGTCTAAAAATGCATTGCAAGGATATTCTACAGAGGGGGGCGACTGAGCAAAGGTCCGGGCATGATATTTTTTGTAAAACAAACCTTTATCATGGTCATCCCCACCATTGGACCCCCCAAAATGTGGCCCATTTGCTTTGCTGCCCACACACTTACCACATTGTCAGCTCCAACCATGCATAACAAGTACATATGTCATAAACAGCCAGGCTATGTGAAGAATGTGAGGTGGGGGCGTGGCGCACATGCCAATGACCATTCTAGCACCAGTTTGCACCATTTTGGCATGAAAATGGCACTTTCCCAAATTTGCTGCAATCCTGCCGCTTTCCAGGACTTGAGCAGCACTTGCATGATGATTTGCTGCTGCAAATTCGGATTTGGGTAAGAGGGTCGAGAAGATTTGTTCCGCGGGTTACCCTGTTGCAACAGGATGTGAGTGCAAGCACAGGAAATGCGATACCTCTGCAACCCATGCATGCTTTCAAGCCAGACCAAGTCTGGGGGGTGCGGCCATGCATAAATAATCAGGAAATTGTAAAATAAAGCCGATCAAGATGAGGGTGGGAAGCGGTGGACAAAAATGCTGCATCACATCTGCCTCTCCTGAGCGCACAACTCAGCAGCAGAGCTTCCCAAGCCCAAATCCACACAGGATATATATATATATATATATATATGTGTATACATGTGGCCCAATTATATATACACATACATATGTATACATGTGGCCCAATTTAACCGTTTTTTCCTAGGTAAATGACCAGCACGCACATCTCACCAACCGCTGGGTCTTTTTACTCCATTCCTTTTGCAATGAATATTGTACATTAGAAGAAAGGTAAAACACCAAAAATCACGTAATTTGGTGCAGTGGGTGATCTGGTGTGGACATTTGGCTGTGGAAGGTAGGGTTAACGCCGCAGCTGATTAGGGACGGTTTCCGTGACGGGCACCTCTCAAGCTCAAGTGCTGTGGAAAGCTTGAAATCAGGGCTACCACTTGGTGATGAGTTTGCAAGGTGTCCGTCACGGAGACCATACCCTGGGATCATGCAAACACCAAACCCATTTTTGGCCTCAGTCGCCCCCCTCTGGTTTTTCCATATAAGGCATCGTTCATCACATAAAAGGGGCATGGCGGCATGAAAGAACTGAAAGAGATAGTCAAGGTATTGTTATCTTGCGCATATTCATGCACATACACACAGATGCAAAACACCTTCGCTCATGCTTGCAGATACATAGGTTTTAGGAATGCCCATTATTGTTGAGGTATTGTTGAGGTGGTGCAAATACAGGCATGCTATGTATCATCCAAGCAAATTCAAAGCGATTTATGCACAAAATTATGCACATGCGTGCAGACACACTTGCACAAATGAGTATACTTGACTACACACACGTCGGTGCACAAATACGCATGCGCTCACCCACATACGCACTCGCGCACACACACACACACACGAACTCTGTCATCTGCATGCACGCACGCATATGCATGCACGCACGTACTCATGCACACGCGCGCACCAGTAGCCTGGGCGCTTCTGCAAGAAGCCCTGTGTCACCATCAGGCAGGGCCGTTCTAAGGGGGGAGTAGTACAGCTTGAGCAAGGCTGTACTGCGGCAGGCCGGGTCCAGATCTTCCTGGTCGCAGGCGTCAGCTGATGCGCCTGCCTGAGGGCAGGCAAAGGCGGCGGCATGATGCAAGCATGTTATGAAAGGAAAGCCAAGTGCTTACAGTTCTGCTGTTGCGGCTGGCCTTGAATGGAACAGCGTGGAGGTAAGACGGTGGAGTACAGAAGGGTGGAGAGAACGGAGGAGGTGGTCGGCATGTGCATGAATATGAATGGATGCAGGGCAGCTAGCGTACCTGCAGTGGCATTCTTGTGGTACCTGCCTGCCTGCCTGCCTGCCTGCCTGCCTGCCTGTCCTGCAGCCTGCCATTCAAAACTGCGAGCGATCACTCACTGCAAGCAATGTTCATGCTGCGAAGCATGGACTCTTGGTGATGAATGCTGGATGGGCTGCCTGTCTGGGCCGTTCCTTTATGTCATATGCATGCAGCATGCATCCAGCAGCGGGCCACAGGCAGTCATCAGCCTGCACCATGCCCTGGTGCAACATCGATACCTCCACCCCCATCTGCCTTGCCAGGCAAACCGATGGCCTAAGCCTTTGGGTGCAAGCGACCATTGCTTACGCCAGCGACCACTGCCGCACCACAGCCCAATTGATGTCCAGTCCCTGGCAACACCAGCGACCACTGTCAAAGAGGGTAAAGCAACCCCATGAGCTTGACAGCCAGAACTTCCTGACATGTGGCGTGTGCTTTGCGTGACACAGCCTGACTGTGCATGCAGGGCCTGACACTGCGTGCTTTGGGGGGGCATCCACAAGCAGCAGAGAGGCTGAGGCGACTGCTTCTGGCCACTGGGGACTGCTTCTAGTCATAGGAGCGCTCTGCATGTAGTGCAAGGCAGGCAATGGGAAGCAAGTGCAAGGATTGGAAGGAAGCTTTGTGCTCTGCATGCACTGTGGGCAGCACACGGCACCCTTCCCCCCCTGGAGCACCCACTGGCCCTATACATCTTCCTCCAGCTCCCCCCTGCCCCACATCAAAGCAGGAGACCACCGCCTGGCCAACACTGCCCACAAAGCCCCACCTGGAGCATGGCCTCCTGCTCCTGAAACTGTTGCTTCCAAGCTGGCTGCGCGCGCACGACCTTAGGCCCAGATGCAGCAGCTGTGGCAGCAGCCGCATCGGCCGTAGACGCTCGGTCCACCGCCCGTTGCAGCTGCCTGGCCACGTCCAGCACCTACATTGTTGCAGGTGCATGCATGGAGGGAGCTATTCAGAACTGCCTTGTCGTGCACGACACCTGCATTCCTGCAGACCCATGCATGGAGCTGCTTGCTCAAGAGTGCCTGGCAGTGTGCAGCACCTGCACAGCTGCAGGCCAGGGCATATGAATACCTGCTCAGGGCTGCTTCTGGAACCAGGCTGGTACCATAATTAGATCATGCATAATGCAGGTGTTCCTGGCCATTTAGAACTTATTATGCATGTTTGAGCGTGCCAAGCACTTCAATCTGTGCACGACCAACTCCATGAGGCACGTGGGCGTCCACACACACCTGCCCCCAAAAAGGCCAAGCAGGTTGACGCCTAAGAGCCTGCGCTTACAAATGGGCTGCAATCTTATTGTAGTGGTGCCACACCTGCAGAAGACTGCATCCTACCACATGCAGGGCGTTGCGGAGCAAAACGAGGCTCCACTGCACGTCGTTGACCTTTCCTTAAGAACTCAGGTGGCTCCGCCGGTCTTTCAGGCACCCCTCCCTCCTTGCCCCCACCTCACGCGCTCCCATCCCATCACTAACCTGCAGGCAGCGGCAGGCTGGGGCAGACGCCAGGTCGAAGAAGCGCACCACACCATCTGCCGCGCCCACAGCCACGCGCAGGTACGAGGGGTCCACCGCAATGCTGGTGAGGGCGGCGGCGGTCAGAATGGTACTCTGCAGCCCCCGTGCGTGCGCAGTGTGCATGGCGTGTGCGCGCGCGCATGTGTGTCGCATGCTGTGTGCGTGCAGGTGTTTGTGCAAAGTCAGACCCTCAATTCTGGGGCAAGCGCCTTTCCCAGTGCGGGCCCATGAGCACCTTCCCCAGTGCGGACCCATGAGCGGTCACACTGCTTCACTTGGTCCACCAAGCTGCCCTCCACCGAGTCCCATGCCATGAGGCGGAGCAGAGCTCACCATGGTCTGAGAAAGCTGGTCTCTCATTGCAAAGCGTAGCGTGTCAGTCCGCATTCTACACTCCCACCTGATACACCAAGCTCCCCTCTTTCAGGTCCCACACCATGAGGCAGCGATCCTCCCCGGCAGAGACAAGCCAGTGCGGCGCGTGCGGCTCGCAAAAAGCAGCGCACAGCACCGGGGCAGCGTGGCCCTCCAACCTACAGTTGGGTCACACGACGAAGGGAGAAGAGGACAGTCCCCTGTTCACATGCTACCAGGTGTGGCGCAAGGCAATTCATACACGATTGGGAGCGAGGCATGGCTCAATTAAGATGAAACCAGGAGCAGGGCGGGCTGCAGTTGGCACAATTTTTGGGAGCATGGCATAGGGTGCAACTTGGACAGTTCGGGAGGCCAGGCATGCCACTGTCCCTTGTTGCCGGGAGGCCGGGCGTGCCACTGTTCATTGCAATCGGGAGCGGAGCATATGCCACCGTGTTTGAGCTAAGCAGGCCCTGGCTTCCAGGAAGGCGTGCTCACCTCAGGGCAAGTGCGCGTCATTTGCACAACTGGAGAAGATCAGGCGGAGCACAAGATGGTGTGGATACGTGTAAGCCCAAGTGGCCAAGAATATAAGTGCTTGTTGACGCATGCGTGCGGGAGCACACACATGCGCACATCATTACACGCGCATGCAAACCTACACACACAAACGCACACATGCACACGCACACACACACACACAACACACACACACCATATGCGCCTGGCAGTTTCGTTGCCTGCACCTGCCCAGGCTCCCTGCCTGGCCGCACCTGTACACGTGCTTCAGCGTCCCCAGCTCAATTACATGCACGCATGTGCCGGCGCAAACGGCCAGCATGTTGGCGCTGCCACCTGACATGCCACTGCTGAGGGCCAGGGCGTCCACAGGGCCCACGCCTGTGATGTGCAGGATGAGAAGCGGACAGACCGATTCCTAAAGAAGAGCATGCTTACTTGATGCATGCTGGTAGGCCCAGGCCTGAGATGCATAAAGAAGTCAGGCGCCCGTGAAGGCATGGGGTGTGGTGCATCAGGCGCAAGCATGAGCTCCCTGTGGAAGAGGCCATGACTTTCTGTGCAGTATGCACTTGTTGAGGGTTGTGACTGAGGCGCTTTGATACCAATGGGATTGTGACGATGATCTCAGCATGCTTGCACGGATGAGGCCCAGGGCGACCACTCAGCACATGCCTGCAACATGCAGGATTTCTGTCGTGCATGCTAGTCAGTGTATTGCATGCCGGTGAGCCCCCCCAACACATGCCCCCGCACCAGTGAGTGCCTGCAGGCCCTCTCAAACGTGCCCGTGCGTGTGGGTGAGCGCCGGCAGGCCCTTCAGCACATGCCCACGCACCTGTGATAGCAGGCAGGCCCTCCGGCACCTGCTCCCCTCTCGAGACCGCTGCATGCAAGGTGCGCACCCTCCACATGACCACGGCATACTTGTTGGCAGCAACCACCAGCGGCTGCTGGCCACAATCCTGCGGGCGGGGGTCGCTGCTGCCTGCGCGCATGCAGGCAGGGCGCGTGCGTTGCCACCACGTGGATGCTGTCGACGGTGCTCAGACGTCCCAATAAGCTCAACCCAGATGCCAGTGCACGCCTGCATTGCCTAGAAACAAGGCTAGGAGGAGATGTAAGGGCAGGGGGATGCTTGCCATGCACCCAGCTTGCATGTGCCCATGAAATGTACAGAATGAGCCTGATATTGCTGGTACGGATAGGCGCTTTGAGCCCAGCTGTTCCAAGCTTCTCATCCCACTCGCGCAAGTCTGAACCATAACATTGAGATGTGGTACACCCGCCCGATCCGCGAATTGCACAACAGCGAAGTCTTTTGCTATTGCACAAAAGAGACCCATTGCTAAGTCCAAGCAAGTAAGTATGTATCTTGCTCATCTACATCTTTCAGACAAGAGCCACGCATAAATATTTGATCTGCTGTCAAGGATCCCATGTATTGCCACTTGCTAGGACGTGACAATACATGCCACCATCCCAAGGACAAGTGCGTACATCTGGAATCATCCCCTTAACTGCCTATACTTTTTGCCAATAAACCATTACTCACAGCGTCCTGCCCTGTCTTTCTGGCCTTATCCCGCAACACTCAAACCTCTCCCCCTTCCAGTCGATGTATCCGGTCAACATCCATCCGCCTCAGGTCTGCATCTGCGCAAAGAGTGCTGCTCACGTACCGACTCTCCCGGATCCAACACATAGGGCCGTCAGAGGGGCCTGCCTAAGGCATCGGGAGTAGAGGCGAATTGGGCGGGTGCTGTCAATGTCTTGCGACAGCTGCGTGAGACTGAGAGTCACATAATCAGATTCTGCCCATATCAGGGAGTCACCTGCATGACACATGATTAGAATTTTGTGTGAGGCGTTGAGGTGGGCGGATGTGCTTGTGTGCCTCAGTTGCGTGCATGTAACAGACGTGATATGGACAACTTTGATTGCAGATGCATACTTGCCACAGTAAAAGCATGCTATTCACCTCACCATCTGTCTCTACCAAGTTTACAGAGGAGCCTGTCTCTACGTCTTTGAAATGTGTAACGTCCATTCAAGTCAGAGCACAAGCTTCCTAAATGTTCATGTGCATCATGTACTTTCGCCATTTCACCAGGCGCACACAAAGAGCATGCTTTTTTCCCGCTGTGCAATTGAAACAAAAAATATTGAATAATAATACAAAGTCCAGAAGTACATTACAAAAAATTTGGGAGAAGGCAAGAGACCAGTCAGTCAAGAGATCTCCCCTACGAATTGGCATACCTGGCGCATGATTTTGTACTGTCAATGTGGGCACGAGAGCCTAGTGGGCTGTGTAGTACCCCTCTGGGCACAGGCATAATCATTTTTTTCACGTGTTTGCAGGACCTGGAGCTAGTGTATCATGTGTATCATGCAGCAGTATTCATTCACACATATGTATGGAACCTGGTGGGTGGCCCTTCGTGGCTGTTCAGTATGGAAAGGTAGTACCAGTCTGGTACCAGTCAACATGACGGGTAAAAACGCATTGGCGTCACGGTGTTTAGACCCTCTTCGAGCATCCCTATGAGGTGTTACAATTATAAACACCATCTATATATAATAACAACATATTAGTCATTAACACCATGTTATAGTCATGTTACAGTCATAAACACCATCAATATATGATATTGTTCCCTTAATAGAGCATAGCTTATTGTTACATCTGCGGCAATTAAAGCAAACATGCACTTATATTGCAACAGACAGTGAAGCTTATCATGGTGGTTTATCCCACTCGCAAACAAAATCCAGGTATGCAAAATGGCATACACATACCAAGACCCTCATGGATATTTAATTGATTGAAGACTCTGAAACTCCCATACCCTTTTTGTAAAGTCAAGGCCCACTCAGGCATATTAGGCAATGCGTGTGCTCATGTTATTGCAAAATATCATGGCAAAATATGCAGCCTTCCACAACAGCGGGCACAAAGAATGCAATCCTTCACCCATGGGACACACCAGATGGCAAACCTTTCTCTTAAATCCCTTGGCTTGCACAAGAGATTGCAGCAGACTCATCTCAATATGCTCCTGCACTGTCCCCCTTCAAAATATTGAAGTTTGGCTGGAGGAGCACAAGAGCAAACATCACAGACTAGGGGAGGCTGACACAAACCCAGGCTACCACACCTACTGGAACAATTGCAATACCTAGCTAGATTTAACATTGCCTACCCCAATACCAGAACACAGTTATGTTTTTCTACCCCAACATATGCTGGCACAGAACCAATGGCATGAAACATAAAACAGGCATTTGCTCATAGATACGACAGATCTCCAATTAGCAATTGCTCTCTGTCAGCAGTCCGTTAACCAGGCTTACCTACTGTCTGGCACCTGACATGTATAGTATGATAACAGAAACACACAATAATGCACATAGACTCATCAGCAAAGCCGTCAGGAAAGATGAATCTGGAGATAAGAACGTAATTTTAGAAGTAAATTCAGATTGGTCAAGCAAGAGCTTGTAATACTGCCTCACATGTCAAACAGAGCACTTGCTCGCTGGCTCCTGCCGAACCTTCAGGCAAATACATTGCAAATACCGACCTTACGCCATACTTGTCCTTCCAACTGGTTGCCAGCATTTTCCGGTAAATAGGCTTCACCATCTTCACCCCTCTCAAGAGAAAGTGCACCTTGAAGGGAAACATTTTGATGATACCATGACAGGAGCACAGTTTTAAGGCATGCAAGAAACATTGAGGACTCAAGAGCATGCTGGAGAGGCAGGGCTGTAATAGCCAGTTTTCACACTTTTCTATTACTAATAGAAGTTCTAGTAGAAGTCATGATTGTGCTACAATTTGCAATAGCCATACTGAGCTGCCATTAGGTCAGCTGGGACTAGGTAGCAATGAATTGTTTGAAACTAACAAAACCAGAAGTGAAGGGATTTTGCAGTCAAGGATGACTGTGAAACAAATCATAGATTTCTTGGTAGTCTGCAGCACCTTCTGCTTCAACTTTTTTTGTTCAATGCTTTCATAACACATGACATCTCATGTTTTCACCTTTTAAAGGTGAATCAAGTTAATTTATACCAACGTCAAGCTTGCTCACACAATGGTGTTCAAACCTGCATGATCCAATGACTTTGAATGCTCATTACTCAGACTAGCACCTTGCACCTTTGTACGTCTGACTGGCTGCAATGTTGTGCTGGAATACTTTTTGAGTCTTGCTACTAGTAGTGAATCCTTCAGAGAATTGAGTTCCTCCCCTTAGCTGATATTGAAGTGCCTGAAGATGCGCCTTATTGAACAACTTATGCCACGAGAGAGCTCTGCACTCTTCATCATTATAAATACTGTGTAGTTTTTTTGTCACCAAAATTGCTTTTGGTGTTTCTATTTCACTGTAAGGCCGCGGTCACACACAAAATTTTTCACTATTTTTTTCACTATTTTTTTCACTCGGATGTGAAAAAAATTTGCGGTCACACACGATTTTTTTCACTCCTGAGCGAAAAAATTTTCACTTTTGAAGTGAAAAACTTTTTAGCGGTCACACACAAAATTTTTCACTAAATTTTTTTCACTCCACCTGCACTGCTCCCCCCATGACCACTGTTATCTTCCAGCATTGTTGTTGGAAACCA
>LFIK01004644.1_pt1 | contig 11094 bp, 13 predicted proteins | sample 643401 | NCBI WGS metagenome assembly LFIK01 (sample SAMN03777447, study PRJNA286221) | soda lake metagenome | biome: soda lake; feature: Kulunda steppe; material: water; isolation source: sample T5-Br brine of Lake Tanatar-5 | place: Russia: Kulunda steppe | collected 2010-07
CACCCTCGTTCCCTCCCCGCTGGGGAGGGAGGCGCCTTCATGCAGCCGCGACAGATCTCCCTCCCCTCAGGGGAGGGATCAAGGGTGGGGTGAACCGGGTTTGCTTATTCCGCAGCGCGCATCACCTGCATCAATGCTTCTCCCCACCCTCGTTCCCTCCTCGCTGGGCAGGGAGGCGCCGTCATGAAGGGCGCGCCGTATTTCCCTCCCCTTAGGGGAGGGATTAAGGGTGGGGTGAACCGGGTTTTCTCATTCCGCAGCGCGCATCACCTGCTTCAACGCTTCTCCCCACCCTCGTTCCCTCCTCGCTGGGGAGGGAGGCGCCGTCATGAAGCGCTCGCCGTATTTCCCTCCCCTCAGGGGAGGGATCAAGGGTGGGGTGCACCCGCTTTCCGCAATCCGCAGCATCGATCATCGTCATCGACACCTCCCCACCCTCGTTCCCTCCCCGCTGGGGAGGGAGGCGCCGTCACGAAGGGCGCGCCCTATCTCCCTCCCCTCAGGGGAGGGATTAAGGGTGGGGTGCACCCGGTTTCCGCATTCCGCAGCGTCGATCATCTTCATCGACGCCTCTCCCCACCCTCGTTCCCTCCCCGCTGGGGAGGGAGGCGCCTTCATGCAGCCGCGACAGATCTCCCTCCCCTCAGGGGAGGGATCAAGGGTGGGGTGAACCGGGTTTGCTTATTCCGCAGCGTCGCGGTCGCTGCCGTAGCGCTGTTCGATATAATCGACGACGAGCTGCTTGAACGCGTCGGCAATGTGGGGGCCACGCAGGGTCACCGCCTTCTTGCCGTCGATGAAGACCGGGGCGGCGGGTTGCTCTCCGGTGCCGGGGAGGGAGATGCCGATATCGGCGTGCTTTGATTCGCCCGGCCCGTTCACGATACAGCCCATCACGGCGACGTTGAGCTCCTCGACGCCCGGATGCGTCTCGCGCCAGCCGGGCATGGAGGCGTTGATCCAGGTCTGGATGTCGCGGGCGAGTTCCTGGAAGACCGTCGAGGTGGTGCGCCCGCAGCCGGGGCAGGCGGCGACGAGGGGGACGAAGGTGCGAAAGCCCATCGTCTGCAACAATTCCTGCGCAGCCTTGACCTCCAATGTGCGGTCGCCGCCGGGCTCTGGCGTCAGCGAGAAGCGGATCGTGTCGCCGATCCCGTCCTGCAAGAGGATGCCGAGTGCAGCGGAGGAGGCGACGATGCCCTTCGAGCCCATCCCCGCCTCGGTCAGGCCGAGATGAATGGCGTAATCGGAGCGTCGCGCCACCTCGCGATAGATCGCGATCAGATCCTGCACACCCGACACCTTGGCCGAGAGGATGATTCGATTGCGCGGCAGACCGATCTCCTCCGCGCGCTCCGCCGAGAGCAGGGCCGATTGCACCATCGCCTCGCGGGTGATGGCGCGCGCATCGAGCGGGTTGTCGCTGTTTGCGTTCTCATCCATCAGATGGGTGAGCAATTCCTGATCGAGCGAGCCCCAATTGGCGCCGATGCGCACGGATTTGTCGTGGCGAATCGCCTGCTCGACGATCATGCCGAACTGCCTGTCTTTCTTGTCCTTGAAGCCGACATTGCCCGGGTTGATGCGGTATTTCGCCAGAGCCTCGGCGCAGGCAGGGTGATCCTTCAGGAGCTGGTGGCCGATATAATGGAAATCGCCGACCAGCGGCACATTGATGCCCAGCCGCTCCAGCCGCTCCCGGACCTTCGGGACGGCAGCGGCGGATTCGTCGCGATCGACGGTGATGCGCACGATCTCCGAGCCGGCATTGGCGAGAGCCGCGACCTGCGCCACGGTGGCATCGACATCCGCCGTATCGGTATTGGTCATGGATTGCACGACGATCGGCGCGCCACCACCGACCATGACATGGCCGACGGGAACGCCGACGCTGCGATGGCGCGGCGCCGGGCCGGCATGGGTGGGTTCGAAGGAGCTCATGATCTTCCCGGAAGGAAACGAAGGGCTGCAGTTACCGCTGAGATGAGGCGAAGCGGCCTGCGCGTCAAGCGCCGGGGGGCGATTCGCGGCAATGCCCGCAAGTTCCTGAGATCTCGAGAACCGGATTGCGAGCCTTGAAATTCTCGTCATGCAGAAGCGTCGTGACCGCCTGCGAGAGCGGCGCCGACACCATTTCGTCCACCCCGCCACATTCCTCGCAGATCAGAAAGGCCACGAGATCCTGCGGGCCGTGGCCATGCGGGCAGGCGATGAAGGCGTTGCGGCTGGCGAGCCGGTGGACGAAACCCTGCTCCATCAGGAATTCGAGCGCGCGATAGATGGTGATCGGCGCATGCACCTTGCCATCACTTTCACGCAGCACGTCGATGATCTCATAGGCCCCGAGCGGCATATGCGTGGCATAGAGCGTTTCGAGCACCGCGCGTCTAATCGGTGTCAGGCGCTGCCGACGCTCCAGGCATTGCGCCTCGGCACGCTGCATGGCCGCATCGGCCTCCTGCGCGCGCTCATGCGCATGACGACAGCCGGAACCGTGGTCGTGATGACCGGAACGGGAATCCGTGCCCTGCTCTGGCGCCGTTGCGCGCGCACTGACGGTCATGACGGCCTCCATATGGATGTCAGATCAGGCGGCCGGAGACTTCCGACGTTGTAACAATATAGCAGTCCGGCACCGCAAAGCACAATCCGGCATCGACCGGCCCCGCCGGCGCCTGGAGGACGCAACTCAAGCCGGCTCTTCGAGACAGGCGCGGGCCAGCGCGACGAAGGCGCGGGCGCGGTGGGAGAGCGCGTTGTCGGGCGCGGCGAGCCAGTCGATCCCGTGCTTTTCCTCCGCGCTCATCTCGCCGAAGCTGCGCTGCGAACCGTCCGGCACGAACATGGGATCATAGCCGAAACCCTTCTCGCCGCGCGGCGGCCAGACCACAGCGCCATGCACCCGCCCCTCGAAAATCTCCTCGTGCCCGTCGGGCCAGGCGACGACGAGGGCGGAGACAAAATAGGCGCGGCGCTGTTCGGGGCTCGTCGCCCCGCGCTTTTGCAATTCGCGCTCGACCTTCTCCATGGCCGGGCCAAAATCCTTGTTCACGGCCCAATCGGCGGAAAACAGACCCGGCGCGCAATCGAGCGCGGCGACGCACAGGCCGGAATCGTCGGAGAGCGCCGGCAGGCCGGTCGCCTGCGCCGCCGCATGGGCCTTGATGGCGGCGTTTTCGGAAAACATGTGCCCGGTCTCATCTGGCACCGGCAGGCCACGCTCCCCCGCCGAGGTCGCCTCGATCCCGAAAGGCGCGAGCAATTCGCGCATCTCGCGCAGCTTGCCGGCATTGTGGGTGGCGATGATGATGGTTCCGGAGAGCTTGCGGGCCATTTGGGCGATCCTGTCAGCGGAAATCTGGGTGTCAGTCGGGCGCGCGCCGGATCAGACCGGCGACCAGGTAGCGGGCTTTTGCGTGTGGATCGCGTCACCCCGGGTCTCGGCGATGGTGTCGGCCAGCGCGCGCAGGGCCTCGGTAACGCCGGCACCGGTGGCCGAGGAGAGGATCAGCGGGGCCTTGCCGCAGGCGCGGCGCAGGCGGTCGCGCTGTTTCTTCAAGGTCTCGGCATCGAGCGCGTCGGTTTTGGACAGGGCCACGATCTCCGGCTTCTCGGCCAGCCCGTGCTCATAGGCTTCGAGCTCCTCGCGCACGGTCTTATACGCCTTGCCGGCATGCTCGCTGGTGCCTTCGACGAGGTGCAGGATGACGCGGCAGCGCTCGACATGGGCGAGGAAGCGGTCGCCCAGCCCCACGCCCTCATGGGCGCCTTCGATCAGGCCGGGAATGTCGGCGAGCACGAATTCGCGCCCATCGATGCGCACCACGCCGAGGCCGGGATGCAGGGTGGTGAAGGGATAATCCGCGATCTTGGGCTTGGCCGCCGTGACGGTGGCGAGGAAGGTCGATTTGCCGGCATTGGGCAGGCCCACGAGCCCGGCATCGGCGATCAGCTTGAGCCGTAGCCAGATCCAGCGCTCCTCACCCTCCTGGCCTGGATTGGCGCGGCGCGGGGCGCGGTTCGTCGAGGAGACGAAATGCGCGTTGCCGAAACCGCCATTGCCGCCGCGCGCGAGTTTCACGCGCTGGCCAACCTCCGTGAGATCGGCAATCACCGTTTCGCCGTCCTCGTCGAGGATCTGTGTGCCGGCGGGAAGCTTGAGCACCACGTCGTCACCGGAGGCGCCGGTGCGGTTGCGGCCCATGCCGTGCACGCCCTTCTGCGCCTTGAAATGCTGCTGGTAGCGATAGTCGATCAGGGTGTTGAGCCCCTCGACGCATTCGGCCCAGACATCGCCGCCACGCCCGCCGTCACCGCCGTCGGGCCCGCCGAATTCGATGTATTTCTCGCGCCGGAACGAGACGCAACCCGCCCCGCCATCGCCGGAGCGGATGAATATCTTGGCCTGGTCGAGAAACTTCATCGTCTTCGTCTTCATCATGCAAACCGCCCCGGACGGGCCGGGGCGGTGTCGGTTCATCGGCGAGCCGGGGCGTGTATACGCTACTCGGCGGCTTGCGGCAGATCGTTTTCAGTGCCTGCGCGCGCCGTCAAGTCCCGAAGGAGCGATTGCGACGCGCGCTGCGGCTTTTCCCGCAGCACCTCGGCCTCCTGCCGCCATTGCTCCCGTGTCATCCGGAAGGTGTCGGCATTGTCGCCCGGGGCGGGTTCGAAGCCGCATTTCTCCAGAACCCGCCGGGAGGCGGGATTGTCGCGGGCAGCCCGCGCCGTCAGGGCTTGCGAATCGGCGAGCCGGAAGGCCGCGTCACGCATGACCGCGACGGCTTCCGTCATGAAGCCCTCGCCCCAATAGGGCCGGCCGATCCAGAAGGCGAGCTCGGATTCGCGCGCATCCTGCGTGGGGAACACACCGATCACGCCGATCGGCACGGTCGGGCGGGCCTTGGGCGCGATGGCGAGCGTCAGCCCCGCCCCTTCCATATTGGCGTGGCGGGTGGAGAGGATGAAGCCGTCGGCGCCTTCGTGCGGATAGGCGCGCGGCAGCTTCTTCATCATGTCCGCTACCTCTTTGGCCGCTGCGAGATCCTGCACGGCTCGGGCGTCGCCATGGCGCGGCCAGCGCAGCCAGAGGCGGGCGGTTTCGAGACGGAAGACGTCGTCACGGGTCAGGTCGGGGAACATGCATTCAGCTCCGATCTCGCGGGTTGCCGGATTTCCGGGGAAGCCGCTTGAAAACGACGAAGGGGAGGTGGTGTTCCACCTCCCCCGGGGTCTTTCGGAGCTCTCTGGCGAGGCATGTTGCCGCATCTGGAGCTTCTTGACCGCCGGGGGGTTGGTGGGACCCGGCGGGAGCTCCTTCGTCGGACTTTGCTCTCGCCGGTTTACTCTGCGGCCTCCTGGGCCGGTACTACGGATACGATCGATCGGCCGAGTTTCTTGCCGAACTGAACGCGCCCTTCACAGAGCGCGAAGATCGTATGGTCCTTGCCGAGGCCGACATTCACCCCCGGATGCACTTTCGTGCCCCGCTGGCGAATGATGATGTTGCCGGCCACGACGCGCTCGTTGCCGAACTTCTTCACGCCGAGACGGCGGCCTTCGGAATCGCGACCGTTACGGGACGAGCCGCCTGCTTTTTTGTGTGCCATGGGTCTACTCCCCTAATACTGCTTGCGTGTGACGCCCGGAGACGGTCACGTCTTACGCGGATTTCTCTTCGGCGGCGGCATCCCCGGCGGCCTCGGCGGAGGCCTGCTCGGCAGGCGCCTTCTTGGCGGCGGTCTTCTTGGCAGTGGTCTTCTTGGCCGCTGCCTTCTTGCCGGAGGGCTTGGCCCCGTCGGCGAGGATCTCGGTGATGCGCAGGGTGGTCAGATCCTGACGGTGACCGCGCTTGCGCTTCGAATTCTGGCGGCGACGCTTCTTGAAGGCGATGACCTTCGGGCCGCGGGTCTGCTCGACCACTTCGGCCACGACGGAGGCGCCCTCGACCACGGGCGCACCGACCTTCACGGCGTCGCCATTGGCCAGCATCAGCACATCGGTGAGCGTGACGCTCTCGCCCGCTTCGGCGGAGAGGCGCTCGACTGTAATCACATCATCGGCGGCGACGCGGTACTGCTTGCCGCCGGTCTTGATCACTGCGAACATCGTTTTCATCCTCGTGTTCGATCCGGCTCTCCGGCGGCGTTCGACCGTCGGGGCCGGCTTCTTTGCAGTTTCCGGCTATCGTGAATGCGAGCCACCGGGGCGGCGCGCGGCGCAGACAAAACACCAAGGCTTTGCTGAAGCGCCGTGGCTACGCGAAACGGGGGTGAAAGTCAAGGCTGGAAAGTCCGTGTTTCAACGTGTCACGCGGCGTTGTGACAGCATCTGGCCTGACGCGACGCTGCCCTCATGAAAGGCACATGATCTCTCGAAGGCACAATCGAGCCTCGATCATTTGACGGAAACCGTCGCGGGAAACAGCCATCAAACCCCGAACACGACGGAGAGCACCCACGCCACGGCCGATACCGCGAAGGCGAAGACGAGGAAGACGGCGAGGGAGATGAGGAAATAGGCCGTCCGCGGGCGGCGTTCGCTTCCCAGCGCCCTTGCCGCGCCAGCAACCGCATCGCCGATACTGCCCCCTTCCCGCGCCGCCTTGGCGAGCGCGAGCATCAGGAACGGCACGGCGCTGACCGCCGTGGCATAGAGATAGACGCCGGCGAGCCCGGAGAAGATCGCCGCGCCGGCGAGGGTGGGCCCGACCACGCGCAAGGCCGTCGCCGGATCGCCGCCGAAGGAGCCGTAATAGGCGGCGGCGAGGTAATAGCTCAGCGCATGCATCGCGAAGAAGAGGAACCCGCGCGTCGCGAGATCCATGCCGATCGTCGCCGCCGCGCCCCGCTCCGCATCATGCCGATGCGCCATCGCACCGAAATTGGAGAAACCGACGAGATTGATCACGAACACGATCGGCAGGCCGCTCGCCGTCACCTGACGCAACACGGCGAGGGCGAGGGCGCGGTCCTGCATCACGGTTTCCAGAAAGACCGGCGTTTTCGCCACATACACGGCGAGCACCACGAGCAATGCGAGAAAACTCGCCACGAAGGTCTGGATGGCGAGCCGGAACAGCCCGATACCGGCCGGAAACAGCCGGTTCATCAGATGCAGCGAGAAAGCCGCATTGCCGGAGGCGACTGTCATGGTACTCCCCTGCCCTGTCGCGCGGTACGGTTTCCACCCCGGACATGCTGCACCGGTCGCGGCGCGCGATCATAGCACGAGAGATAGGGCGGGCGCACGGCGTGGCGAGCCTCCTGTCCAGCCTGCATGCCCGACCCTCATGCCCGACACGCACGCCCGGCCTTGATGTCGCGTGCTGTTTCTAATCCGCGAGATCGCGTATCCAGAATTGCAGCTTCTTGGCGCTCTCTTGCGGCTCACCCACATCCTTCCAGCCGAACGAGGCGACGACGCCCGCCAGCGGGCGATAGCCGCGCGCGCGCCAGAAACCATCGAGCGGGCGGTAAGCTTCCGGGCGAGCCGGATGATCCGGTGGACGAATCACCGCGCAGAAGGCGCTCTTGCAAAAACCGAGCGCGCGCGCATGGGCTTCACGCAGATCGAAGAAGCGATGCCCGATGCCGCGCCCGCGCCAATCGGGCAGCAGCACCGATTCGGCGCAGTAGAAGACCGTCTCCAGATCGATCCCCGTCCCGGCGAAGGCGGCGGCGAAATCGTCGGCATGATCGGTCAGGGGTGTCCCCGTGGCAGCTCCGACGAGCCTGTCGCCCGCGAAGGCGCCGACGAGAATCGCGCCCGGAGAATGGCGGTAGCTTTCGAGATAGCGCCGCTCATAGGCATGGTCGCCGTCATACAGATACGGAAAATCGCGAAACACCGTGATGCGCAGATCCGCCACGGCATCGAGCGCCGCTTCGAGATCGCCACCCGTGAGCGGCTTCACCGAAATCGCGTCAGCGCCGTCCCTGCTCATGCCGGCCTCCACGAGCGCCTGTCGATGATGATCCGGGAGAGATGCTGCGGTACCCCCGCGAGACGGATGATCATCTTTGCCGAAATTCGCTGTATCGGGGGAGATTTGGTGGAGCCAGGCGGAATCGAACCGCCGACCTCTTGAATGCCATTCAAGCGCTCTCCCAACTGAGCTATGGCCCCACTCTTGCTGCGACTTCGGGAGCCCCTCGGGGGCGCCGCAGCGGGTGTCGCGTCAGCGACGTGCGCCTCTTTAAACGGGCGCACGTGGAAGTCAAGTGTCTTCGTCGTCGTCGATGTCACCATCGATCAGACCGGAGACGTCGTCATCGTCGGATTCCTCGTCATCCGGCAGGAAGGCCTCGTCCTCGTCGTTCTCGAGATCGATATCGGCATCATCCGCCGCAGGCGACTTCTTCTCCGGGGCATCAGCCTCCTCGAGCGAGACCAGCTCGACGTCACCGCCTGCCGTCTCCTCCTCCTCCTCGACCTCCGGCTCGGCCTCAGCCGCGCTCTTCAGGCCGCCTTCGAAATAGGCGAGCGGATAGGAAACGCCGGTATAGGGCGAGATCACGGGATCACGGTTGAGATCATAGAACTTGCGCCCGGTTTCGGGGCAGGTCCGCTTTGTGCCGAGTTCCGGTTTGGCCACGGTTCGAAACCTTCCTGTCTGGAGCGCGGAAAAATACCGCGCTCCCGTTAGTCGGCTCCTGCCTCTTTTGTCAAATCCGAAATGCGCGCGCCCGCGTGACGAGGGCGATTCCACATGCTAACGAGCCGTGTTCCAACGCCTTTGAGGCCCGCCATCGAGAGGACTGCAAGCCTTGTCTCAGCAAGTCTCGTCGCACCATGCCGCAGCCGAGCCCCTCGCCGCTCGCCCCGCAAACGCCCTCGCCGGCTCCGTGCGTGTGCCGGGCGACAAGTCGATCTCGCATCGGGCGCTGATCCTGGGGCTGCTCGCCATCGGCGAGACCCGCATCAGCGGCTTGCTCGAAGGCGAAGACGTCCTGCGTACGGCGCAGGCCTGCTCGGCGCTGGGCGCACAGGTCGAGCGCCTCGGCGAGGGCGCATGGCGCGTCGCGGGCGTCGGCCTCGGCGGTCTGCGCCAACCGGTCGAGACCCTCGATTTCGGCAATGCGGGCACGGGCTCGCGCCTGATGATGGGCGTCGCCGGCAGCCATCCGATCACGACGACCTTCGACGGCGATGCCAGCCTGCGCAAGCGCCCGATGGGCCGCATCCTCGACCCGCTGACCCGGATGGGTGTGACCATCGAGGGACAGCAGGAGGGTGGACGCGTGCCGCTGACTCTGCGCGGCCCGCGCGAGACCATCCCGATCAGCTACGAGACGCCGATTCCCTCCGCCCAGGTGAAATCCGCCGTGCTGCTCGCCGGGCTCAACGCCCCAGGCACGGTCACGGTGATCGAGAACCAGGCCAGCCGCGACCATACCGAGCGCATGCTGCGCCTGTTCGGGGCGGATATCACCGTGGAGCCCCATGGCGAGGCGGGCCGGCGAATCACCCTGCAGGGCCAGCCGGAACTCAAGGGGGCGCAGGTCACCGTGCCGGCAGACCCCTCCTCGGCGGCCTTCCCCATCGTCGCGGCCCTGATCGTGCCGGGCTCGCAGATCACGGTCGAGGGCGTGATGACCAATCCCCTGCGCACCGGCCTGATCACCACGCTTCTGGAGATGGGGGCGGATATCAGCATGACCAACCAGCGCGAGGAAGGTGGCGAGACCGTCGCCGATCTGTGCGTCAAGGCCGGCCCCCTGCGCGGTGTCGACGTGCCGGCCGAGCGGGCGCCCGCCATGATCGACGAATACCCGATCCTCGCCGTCGCCGCCGCCTTCGCCGAGGGCGAGACGCGCATGCGCGGCCTGCATGAATTGCGCGTCAAGGAATCCGATCGCCTCGCCGCCGTGGCGGACGGTCTCGCCGCAGCCGGTGTGAGCTGCCGGATCGAGGGTGACGACCTGATCGTGACCGGTAACGGCACCGCCCCGCAAGGCGGCGGCACGGCTGCGACGCATCTCGATCACCGCATCGCCATGAGCTTCCTCGTCATGGGTCTCGCCGCCCGCGAGGGGATGCGGGTCGATGACGGTGCGATGATCGCCACGAGTTTCCCGGATTTCATCCCGTTGATGCACCGGCTGGGCGCTTCGATCGAGGAGGGCTGACGTAACGATGCAGGAATCCGGAAATCACGACGGCGCCACGCGCCATGACGCCCTCGTCATCGCCATCGACGGCCCGGCGGGCTCCGGCAAGGGCACCCTCGCCCGTCGGCTTGCGGCGCATTACGGCTTGCGGCATCTCGATACGGGCCTGCTCTACCGCGCCGTGGCCCGGCTGATGCTCGACAAGAACCGCCCGCTGGAGGACGAGCAGGCGGCGCACGCGGTGGCGAGCACCCTCAATCTGCATTTCATCGAAGAAAAGCGCCTGCGCGGGCGCGAAATCGGCGACGCCGCCTCCGTGGTCTCCGCCCATCCGCTGGTGCGCAAGGCGTTGCTCGAGCAACAGCGCGCCTTCGCCACACAGCCCCCCGGCGCCGTGCTGGACGGGCGCGATATCGGCACCGTGATCTTTCCCGACGCCCCGGTGAAGCTCTTCGTCATCGCCTCCGCCGAGGAACGGGCCCGGCGACGCCACAAGGAACTCAGCGAGGCCGGCGAGGATGTGGACTACACGGCGATTCTCGAGGATATCCGCCGGCGCGACGATCGCGACATGAACCGCGCCTCCGCGCCCCTGAAGCCCGCCGATGACGCCGTGACCCTCGATACCACCACGCTCGATGCACAAGCGGCGTTCGAGGCCGCCTGCGACATCATCGAGAAGGCGCTCGGACGGGCCTGAGCGATTCGGGCTGCGCATCCAGCCTCACGGCGTCACGATGATCTTACAACGTCACGATGATCTTGCCGAACACCTTGCGGCTCTCCAGCCGATCGAGGCCCTGCGTGAAATCTTCCAGCGGAAACACCGTGTCGATGACCGGGTTCATGCCGCCGGCCATTTTATCGAGCGAATCGCGGATATTGCGCATCGAGCAGCCGAAGGAGCCGAAGATGCGGTATTGCTGCTGGAACAGCTGCATCAGGTTCATCTGGGTGGAGACGCCGGAGGTCGAGCCGCAGG
>LFIK01004647.1_pt1 | contig 11091 bp, 8 predicted proteins | sample 643401 | NCBI WGS metagenome assembly LFIK01 (sample SAMN03777447, study PRJNA286221) | soda lake metagenome | biome: soda lake; feature: Kulunda steppe; material: water; isolation source: sample T5-Br brine of Lake Tanatar-5 | place: Russia: Kulunda steppe | collected 2010-07
CCCGGGGGGCGGTGGTCGCCAGCACGCTCTCCTTCGAGGAGGACCAGTCACTGCTGGTCGTGGTCGGGCAGCGGGCGTCCCACCGTGTCGGCGGCGGTGGCGGCACGTTCCTGACCACGGGCTCCGATGTGGCCACGGCAGAGCCGTTGTTGGTGGCGGGTGGCGGCGGTGGTGGCGGCCCCGGGCCTGTTCCCGCCCGCGCCCATGGTCGGGCCCCGGAAGCAGGTGCGCAGGAAGCTGCCGGACAGGACGCTGGAGCGGCGACCTGCCACACAGCCAGGGGGGACTGTCGCTCGGGGGTCGGGCGCACCGGCGGGCAGGGCGGCCGGGTACAGGAGGCCTCGGACCCCAGCGGGTTCTGGGGCGCATTGATCGCTGGTGCCGGCGGTGGGTTGCTCACCGACGGCCGGCCCGGCTACGCGGAGCACCGCCAGTGGTCGGCCACCTCGAACAAACTCGGAACCGAGGGACAGGCGTTGCGGTCAGGTGCGGTCGGCGGGTCCCGTCAGGTGCGGGAGTGGGATGGAGTCGGGCAGGGCGCGCGTATCCGTCAGTACACCGTTCAGGGCGGGTTCGGGGGTGGAGGCACCGGCAGTAACGAGCGTCCCCCGGGCGGGGGTGGAGGTGGCTACAACGGTGGTGGCGGCGGGTTCTTGGACCGGATGGTCGTATGGACCCACCCGAGGACGAACGAGAACCTCGAGAGCAACGCCTACGGGGGCGGGGGCGGCTCGTTCGTCTCCGGCGATGCCCCGGTGGGGGACACCGGAGCCAACACCGGAGCCGGCTACGTCGAGATGCGACTGCTGGCGACGGCGCCGAGCGCAGGGCCGACCACCGTCAGCGGCGCCCGCGCCGGCCAGCAGGCCACCTTCCATGCCGAGGTGCTCGCCGACGGGGGTGACCTCAACGTCCAGCGAGGCTTCCTGCTGTCGCAGACGCCGGACGCCACGCTGGACACCGACGGCGTCGTCGTGCTGCCGGCAGGTCAGGGCACAGGAACCTTCACCGCCAGCTCACCCACGCTGCCGCCCCGTGACTTCCTCTACGTACGCAGCTACGTGCAGGGCTTCGGTGGGACCGACTACGGCCCGCTCGCCACCTTCGCGACCTTCCGGCCCTTCGAGTTCACCACCGCGGGGCAGCGTGGACCCGACGGTCCGACCCAGACGCAGCTGAACGCGGCCTACGGCGGCACCCCCCTCGCGGGCCGGGTCACCACCGCAGCGGATGGGGTCCCGCAGGGCGTCCAACGCTTCGAGGTGCCGGTCACCGGGCGGTACCGGATCCAGGCGCTGGGAGCGCGAGGTGGGGTCAGCACCCCGAGGGGTTTCAGCTCGCCCCAGGGCGGTGACCGTGGCGGTCGCGGGGCCGCGGTGGAGGGCACCTTCGACCTCGAGCAGGGCGATCAACTGCTGGTGCTGGTCGGCCAGCAGCCTGACAACCCGGTCGGCGGTGGTGGCGGCAGCTTCGTGGTTCGTGGGTCCACGCCCGGGGACGACGATCTCGAACCGCTCCTCGTGGCCGGTGGCGGCGGTGCCATCACCTTCCCCTTCGATGTGGCCCCGTGGAACGCTGATGCGACGGCACCTGGGGCGCCTGGCGTGGAGTCCGAGACCTCGTCCGTGCTGGGCTTCGGCGGCACTGGCGGCGAGGGCGGGCGGACGACCGAGGACGACCCGGATCACGGCGGCGGCGTCGGTGGCGTCGGGATGCTCGGCGGTGCGGGCGACGCCGGCGTAACGGATCTGATCGACCTTGCCGCGATGGGAGGGGGCGGGCCCGGGGGTCCGGGGGGCGAGGACGGCGACGGACGCATCGCCCGAGCCTGGGCGGGCGCCGGCGGCGGACTGTTCACCGACGGCGAGGATGCGCAGGACATCGTGCAGGCCAGCGAGACGCAGCTCGTCGTGGTCGAGGGCTCCGGGGGCCGTGCCTTCGTCAACGGCGGAGGTGGCGGGATCGGCGTGCGCTGCGAGGGGAACGGTGCCAGCACCGACGGTGGCTTCGGGGGTGGCGGTGCCGGCGCCGGCGCGTTCCGCGACAACTGCTGGGCGCAGGGTGGTAACGGCGGTGGCTACAACGGTGCGGGCGCGATCGAGCCCACGGTCGCCGACCAGTACCCGCGCGTCGGCCGAGGCGCAGGCTCGTACAACACCGGCCAGCTGCGAACCGACCTCAACGGGGTGAACCTCGGCGACGGACGGGTCACGATCACCCTGATCCCCGCCCCCGCACCCAACGCGCTGTTCCCGGCCACAGGTCAGCCGCGGGAGCTCGCGGACCCTGCTGGGACGACCATCGAACGGGAGCCGGGAGGTGTGCTGCTGGTGGTCGGTGGCAGCACCGTACGGCAGCTCACCACCTCGACGCCCGCATCGACGACCGTGGAGGCGACACGCAGCTTCGTGGACTCCCAGGCCGGCGAGACCGACCTGGGCATCCAGCTCGATGTGGTCGAGAACGGCGATGGGGTCGAGGTCCTGGGGTTGCTCGACCGCAGCGCTGACCCCGACGAGCCCCTCCCCGTCCCCTCCGACGCGCTCGCAGGCGTGACCGTCGGGGAGGAGGACGACGCGGTGTCGCTGCTGCTGGCTGGAGCGGACGACCAGGACCGGCCGCGGTCGGTCGGGGGCGGTGGCGCGCCGGCCACCACCCAGGGCGGCCGGATCGCGACCGTCGGGCAGGGGCTGCCTCCGGGTACCGAGGTGGAGGTCTCCGTGCGCTCGGAGCCGAGGCTGCTGGGCCGGTTCACCGTCGATGCCGAGGGGCGGTTCGCCTGGCAGGTACGGATGCCGAGCAACCTCGGTGCTGGCGACCACACCCTGGTGCTCACCACGGTGGACGGTACGCCGGCCGAGCAGGAGCGGGTACTGACGGTAGGTGTGCAGGTCGGGGCCGCGGCCGCGCCTGCGCCGCCTGCAGCCGGGAGGGCGCCATCTCCACAACCGGCGCCGCCGGTGCGGGTGCCGTCGCCTGGGGGGACGGTGGAGGCGGTTGAGCCGGAGGTGCCGGAGGGCACGACGGTTGAGCGTGAGCGCGGTACCGCGGGTGCTGTGGTGGATGGTGTGGAGGTGGAGTCCTCGGTGAGTGCACCGGAGGTCGCACCGTCTGATCCGGGGGTGCCGCCATCTGCGGAGGAGGTGGAGCAGCGCCGTACGGTGACCCGCCAGTTCGTGGATCAGGTGCTGGCTGCGGTGCCTGAGGACGAGCGGGGGGTGTCTGTGGTGGACACCGATGATGGTGCCGCCATCGTCGGGCTGCTCGCTGACCGTGGCGATGCGACCCAGAGCCGGCCGGTGCCACCCACCGCTGTGGCGGCGGTGTCGGCTGGTGACGTCCGGCTGTTGGCGGCGGTGACGGACCGGCGGGGCAACCCCCGTGACCGGGCCGCGGACGGGGCGCTGCGTGGCGCACCGGGCGGTGACGCGGCGGTGCGGATGTTCGGGCTGCCCGCAGAAGCGGACGGGCAGATCCAGGTGCGCTCCACCGCCCGAGTACTCGCCTCGGTCACCACCGACGATGCGGGCCGTCTGGCCAGCCAGCTAGAGCTGCCCGGAGATCTGCCGGCGGGTGATCACACCTTGGTGGTCACCGTGGGTGGCACCACCACCAGTGTCGGGATCAGCGTGGAGGCCGACTTCCCGGATGTGGCCGCCGACAGCACCCACGTGGATGCGATCGAGACGTTGGCGGAGGACGGGGTGTTCCAGGGCCGTGCCGATGGCACGTTCGGCCCCGCCCGGGGGCTGTTGCGCGGCCAGATGGCCACCGTCCTGGCCCGCCTCCTCAACCTCGACATCGACGATGATGCGGCCGTGCCCTTCGTCGATGTGGCTGACGGTGCGACTCATGGTGCGTCGATCGCGGCGATCACTGCGTCGGGGTTGACCGATGGTTGTGCGCAGCAGCGGTTCTGTCCGGACACGGTGGTCACTCGTGGGCAGTTGGCGGCGTTCCTGGCCCGTGCCTACGACCTGCCGGAGGTGGATGCGGATCCGTTCACCGATATCGCCACGGTGATGTTGGCGGACGAGATCCGTGCGGCTGCGGCTGCCGGCATCATCGACGGGTTCGGTGATGGCACGTTCCGTCCGGGCGAGCCGGTGACCCGGGCGCAGGCAGCCTCGATGCTGCTCAACGCACGTGACACCGCAGGCAAGGGGTAGCCCTGTGCAACCGGTGGCGTGGTGTGGGTCCTACGGGACCTCCACCGGCGACCGGCCACCCGGCAACGCTGATGGAGAGCGCGGCTGTGTGCGATACCCGCGGCAGCACTCACGACACCTCGATCAGTTCCACCGTCAGGGTGTAGCCGTGTGCACGGGAGCCCCTCGGTGGTTGGCCGAGGAAGGTGTCGGCTTCGACCTCGTAACGGCCGTCACGGGGCAGCCGCACGGTCAGTCGGGCGTCGGGCCAGCCGCCGCCGTCGGCATCCATCCCGATGAGTCGCCCATCGGGGCCGTACACCCGGATGAGGGGGTCGAGGACCTCAGGGCTCCGGCTGCGCATGGTGACGACGGCCACCTGGCCCTCCCGCGCGTCGAACCCGTAGGTGGGTAGGGAGCCGTCCGTGGGGTACTCGGCATCGACGTCGGTGACCCGCTGCGCCCCACTCCCGTCGTGCAGTTCCGCGGTCAGTACCTCGGCGATGTCATCCTCTCCCCACAGCAACTCTGAGTGGTAGGTCAGGGTGTAGGCGTCGTCGCTGTCGAAGCGGTGCCACAGCTCCAGCGGACCGCTCGATGCCGCGGCGGCAGGGCCGAATCGACCTCCACCCCTCTCCGCGAACGCGAGGTAGTTGCCGCGCCCGTCGGTGAGCTCCAGAACCGCGAAGTCGGTCTCCCGCTCGGAGGCGACCGTGACGTTGAGCAGGTCCCCCGCGCGCGCATCGAACCCGTAACGTGCCCCAGCTGCGACGGTGCGCTGCTCGCGGTGCGTCTCGAGGAACAGCTGCTCGGGTTCGGCGTCGAAGGGGAAGTCGTCCTCGAACTCCTCGTCGGGGTAGCCGTACACCTCCTCGGGGGGAAGTACCTGCGACGGCGCCGCAGCGCCGGTGAACCGCTCCAGCTCGGTGGCGAGGCGGTCCGCCTGCTGCCGGAGCTGCGCGGTACCCCACAGGGTGGACACGAGGACGAGCAGCAGGCCGGCCACGAGCGCGATCAAGGTGATGAGGACACCGCGGCCGGAGGGCATCGGAGCGGTGGGCCCGACCGGTGCGATCCCGGGGGAGGTAGCAGGCGGGGAGCCGTCCGGGGTCGTCGGTGCGGTCGCAGACGTGCCGTTGCCTCCGTCGGTGGGTGGCAGTGGCAGATGGATGCCCGACATGATCAGGCCTCCTGGTGCGTGCCCGCCGCCGCTGCGAGCGGGGCCACTCCACCATGACACGACCGCGCGTCGCGCGCCATAGGGGCTCGCCCCTACCGCCTCCCGACTCCCGACTCCGTGGCCGTTCGATTCCAGGTGATCGTGCCGCCGGCAGCCGCCACGGGCCGGCAACCGCCACGGGCCGGCCGATACCGCATCTCCACCAGAGATCGCAGCGCAACGACCACCACGCGGTCACCTCGCTGCACGATCCCGCACCCCCGGCCCGCCCAACAGCAGAGATCGCAGCGCAACGACCACCAAGCGGTCACCTCGCTGCACGATCCCGCACCCCCGGACCGCCGAACAGCAGAGATCGCAGCCCAACGACCACCACGCGGTCACCTCGCTGCACGATCGCGACCCGGACCGCGACCCGGACCACGACCCTAACCCCGACCCGGACCGCGACCCGGACTGCGACCCTAACCCCGACCCGGCCGCGGGGGGCGTCGGACCACGTTTCCCCAGGTCAGGACGCCTTCCCGCCATCCTCGACGTAGAGGTAGTACTCCTGCCGAAGCCTGTTACGCGGGATGGTGCCCAGTACCAGAACATCCCGCTGACCTGCGGAAACACATCCGTGTCGTGCCACGCCGTGTTGCCAGAGTTCCCTCCGTTCTCACCGGGACGTGTCCACACCGTGTCCACGGATCGACGGTGACCGCCATCATCAGCTCCTGCCGGAGCGCTCGTCATGCCCCGCCGGTCGCGACAGCTTCCAGAAGCCCTCGCGGCGACAGGACGGCGAGATCAGGCAGCTCGAGCGATGTCAGATCCGAGTCACCAGACACGATGGCGTCTACCTCGGCTGCGTGAGCGAGGGCGATCAGGTAGTCGTCGGTCGGGTCGCGAGAAACCCTCGACACGTCATCCGGATCGTCCCACGTCTCCCCCAGCCGCTCGAGTTCGACGACATAGGCCATCGCTGACTCGAGGTCGAGATAGCGACGGAACTTCTCTCGGCCGAGCACCTCGCTCAGCTCAGCAAGCAGTGCAGGCGACACGATCGGCACGATCACCGCAGCATCGATGAGGTCGATGACCTGGGCGCTTGCACCGCCGGAGGAGATGGCACCCGAAACCAGCACGTTCGGGTCGATCACGACCCGCCGAGAGTTGCGGACCACCTACGCGGTGTCCCGGATCTTGCGTTCCGCACGGACGGCCCTGAGCTCGGTGATCGCAAGCTGCATCGCCTCGTCCTCAGGTAGGGACGCGCGCGTCCGCGCCGAGTCGAGGATGTCGCGCAGCCGTCCCCCTTCAAGCTGGCGGCGGAGAGCGTCAGCGATGACCTCGCTGCGCGGCTTACCCAACACCGCTGCCCGCTCCTCGACAAGCGCGAGGAGCTCGTCGTCCAGGTCGATCTTCAGCGTGCTCACCACGACACCTCCGACGGTAAGGCTACCTCCCGATCCGGCCCATCGGTTGGCTACCAACGATCGCCCTGGTCGCGGCGATCTCCCTGACGAGCGAGACGCTTCAGGCGGTGTTGCCGCTCGGACGGACCACCAACATCGACGACGTGTTACTCAACACGCTGGGAGGGATCCTGGGCGCTGGCGTCGCCAGCCTGGGGCTGCGCACGCGACGGCGATCCCAGATCCGGTCCGGTGACGCCGTCCAGCAACAAGACGCGTGAGAGCATCCCGGCTACGAAGACACGGGCGTTGTCATCCGGTCGTGTACCTGCGATGGTCAGCCGTACGGAGCCGCCACGGATCGAGGGGCAGGAGCGTGGACGCACCAGCGATCAGCGTGCTGCTACCGACTGAAGAACACCTGGAGACGCTGCAGAGCCAAGGGTGCGAGTCGGTCGAGCTTCTCACTTGGGACGACGCCGGCTGGCACGAGCGGGCGGCGGAGCTCGCGGCGTCGCGTGGCTGGACTCTTCGAAGGGCCGAGTCTGCCGATGGGGCCGTCAGGCGCTGCACGGGGGAGTTCCTAATCGTGTGGAGCGTCTTCGCTGCCGACAGTGATGCACTGGACGAGCTGCTACGGGCTGCACGCGAGCAGCCGGATGCGCGTGGCTCGATCGCCAGCAACTTCGATCCGGCGATCTTGTGGCGCCGCGACGAGTTCCTCACGGCAAGCGGTCGCCGGTCTGGGATGGCCCAGGCCGGATGCCGGGCGATGGACCATCGTGGCGTTGCTCTGTCTCGACCGATCCGACCGGACTCGGATCGGTGAGCCAGCACCGCAAATAGCCCCGGCGTCCAGTGGGGGCAACCTCGACCACGCAACACGTCGGGTGGAAGACACGGGCGCTAGCTAGCGGCTCAGCTGGTTCCTCCCTGTCCCGTGATGGCGTCGCGGCCACGCTCACGAGAGTCTGCTCGGCGACACGACGCTGCTCATCGCCTCGGAGTGAGCATGACGCTCGTCGTCGGTCTCTCGCGCCGCCACGTCAAGGACTCCGAGTAGCTTTGAGGAGCGTGCCTGGTGACGCCCGGAGAAGGACTGCCGGCCAGCGAGCCGAACTGCTTGCTCATCCTGCGGAGAATGCCGCGGTCGTCAGGAGCGCGCCCGCCACGGCCGTGCCCACCGTGGCCACCCACCAGCGGGGTTGGCGGAAGGAGATCTGGCGTTCTGCCACGTAGCTGGCCACGCCTCCGCCGAGACCGGCCGGTGAAAGCCGGCCAAGCACGTCTCCGATCGCAGGGCTCGCCGGCCCCGTCAGGTAGTCACCGAACCAGAAAAGCGACATCGGAACAACACTCGCCACCACTCCCAGCGCGACCACCGGCACGATGGCGTCGCGCAACCGCGGCGGAGCGAACCGCGAGAGTGCCCACCCACGGATGAGTCACAAGAGCCGGAAAGATGACGATGGAGTTCACTCGTGAGGGTCTGGCAATCGAGGGCTTTGCTGGGTTCGTGCCCTGGGACGAGCTGTCATTGGATGAGGTCCCCGCGAGTCCGGGGGTGTACGTCGTCGTGAAGGGGAGCCCGGATCCGCCCGAGATCCTGAGTCGGAGTCCAGCGGGCCGCTTCAAGGATCGTGATCCGACGGTCGGGCACGCGACTCTGGAGGCTGCCTGGGTGGAGGGCTGCAGCGTCCTCTACATCGGGAAGGCTGCTTGGTTGCGGACCCGGCTTCGGCAGTATCGTGACCATGGGCAGGGGAGGCCGGTCGGCCACTGGGGTGGCCGCTACATCTGGCAAGTCGGCGGCAGCGGCGGACTACGCGTCGCCTGGAGGGCCACGGATGAGGATCCACGCCGAGTCGAACAAGAGATGCTCGCCGCATTCCTCGAACGCTACGGCCAACTCCCCTTCGCGAACCTGAGGCGCTGAGAGTTCGCGCAGGACTGCGGCCCTGCCGCCAGCATGACCGCCGACAACAGCCGTTTCGCTCGTGTGGGTCTTCGTGCGGACGTACGGGTCGTGCGGACTACGTTCTTCGCTGGCTCTACTGTCAGATCCTTACAACCATCGGGGAGCTGTTGTCTGTCGAGATGGCGATGTGGCGAATGACCGACGATGGCCCGAAGCCGTTGTCAACAACGATGTTGGATGCCGAGTCGCGGCTGGAAGATCTGGTCGTCAGCGACCCCTCGCTGGTCGGACTGGAAGTCCTCGTCCTGGGTCGGCAGGTCCAGACTGAGCACGGCGGATTCGTTGACGTGCTGGCAGTCGACATGGACGGGGCTGTGCACGTGCTCGAGTTGAAGCGCGATCGCACTCCTCGGGACGTCATCGCTCAGGCACTGGACTACGCGTCGTGGGTCGATGGGCTAGGAGTGGCCGCTCTGGAGGCAATCTATAGCCGCCACAACGATGGTCATTCGCTTGCTGAGGCCTTCGCGGAGCGCTTCGGGCAGGCGCTACCCGACACGCTCAACGACGTGCATCAGATGACCGTTGTCGCTTCATCCCTGGACCCTGCGTCCGATCGGATCATCGAGTATCTCGCAAACCGGCACGGTGTTCCCATCAACGCCGTCTTTTTCCGCTACCTCGCCGACGGCGACCGTGAGTACCTGGCCCGAACCTGGCTCATCGACCCCGCGGATGTCAGCGCCGCAGCCTCGACCTCGACCGCTGCGAAGAAGAAGCGGCCGTGGAACGGGCGCGATTTCTACACGATCCAAGGCACCTCTGAAGAAGGTGGTCAGCGGTGGTGTCTCGCCCGCAGATACGGGATCATCACGGCCGGCGGTGGCAGCTGGTACTGGAAGCCGCTCCGCAACCTCAAACCGGGCCACCGTGTCTTCGCATACGTCGGTGGGGCGGGCTACGTCGGCGTCGGCACAGTCGTCGGCACCGTGACGCCCGGTGCCGACGCCGAGGTCATCGACCCCGACAACGGCGGAACCGTCCAGCTCGCAACCCGGCAAGACCTCTACCCAGACTTCGCTGAGCGACTGAAGTCGACAGATCCCGAGGTGACCGAATACGTCGTCCGGGTCGACTGGACCGAAGCTCGCGACGTTGCTGATGCGGCGCGGGAGACGGGCCTGTTCGCCTCGCAGCTTCCGGTCTGCAAGCTCCGAAATCCTCACACGCTGTCGTTCCTCGCAACGGAGTTCGGGCTCGAGGACGACACCGACAGCTGACACACCAAGGCAACCCAAGATCGTGGCCTTCGGGCGATGAACCCAACGTCGGTGGCGGCCATAGTCGACGTGCCATGCGATGCTGTGAATCAACCTCGGGAAACGAGGGAGCATTGGTGAACATGCGGGTGGTGTCGTGGAACATCGACGCCCGTGGTGACGGTTTGAGGGAGCGCATCGGTCGGCTGACGCACTTCGACGCCGACATCCTGCTGCTCCAGGAGGTGCCACGTCGCGCGGCTCCGCTGCTGGCTGCTGCGCCTGGCGTCGCCTGGGCGGAGCTGTCCGTCTTGTACTCGGAGCCGAGCGGTGGGCCAAGTGCGCGGCTCGGCACCGCGATCCTCGCCAGCGAACGCGTGCAACTGAAGGAGGTCGGCCAGATCCCCGAGCAGCGCTTCATCGAGGCCGGTGTCCGTGCCGGACTCTCGGAACTCGAAGTTCGAAGGCGCACCGGCTGGCTCCACCGCAACCTCTACGCCGATCTCGAGGTCGACAGCACTCCACTGCGGGTTTGCAGCCTCCATGCGCGCCCCGCCACCGGTGGGGCTCCCGGCCGTCCCCCGCTTGGCTACATGCGACAGGTCTTCCACCGTGTCTGCGCGGACTGGATCGCCGAGCACGACGGGACCGCGCTGTTCGGCATCGATGCGAACGGCCCCTTCATCGATCACCCCGACCCGACCCAGTGGAGGTCATCGATGGCCGGCGACGCGACACTCATCGGACCCGAACCCCAGCACCACCTGACCGACGCCATGTACCGCTGGCTCGCCTCTCGACCGGGTGAGCTGCAGGCGATCCGTCAAATCCGCCCCGACGGGCCGCTCGCCGTGTCGTACGAGACGACCGGCTCGAAGCGCCCGTGCCGCTACGACCACATGTACGTCACCGACGACATCGACGTCGACGACCTCCAGTACCGCCCTCCCTACAGCGACGGTTCCGACCACGGAGCTGTGGTCACACACCTGGCCATACGACAACCGTGATTGCGGGCGGTTGCTCGCTCTGGATGGGGCGCGCATAACGAACGTCGGTGTTTGGCCCGTCGCCATCGCGGCCCTTCGGGCCGAGGACCGGGGTGGTCGATGGTCGGCGCGCAAGGATGCGTAACGAGTTCATGTCTTGCGCGCCGTCAAGCAGACAGACGGCGAATACGCGTACG
>LFIK01004648.1_pt1 | contig 11089 bp, 21 predicted proteins | sample 643401 | NCBI WGS metagenome assembly LFIK01 (sample SAMN03777447, study PRJNA286221) | soda lake metagenome | biome: soda lake; feature: Kulunda steppe; material: water; isolation source: sample T5-Br brine of Lake Tanatar-5 | place: Russia: Kulunda steppe | collected 2010-07
CAGGGGTCACCTCAGGATGGCTGCGCACTAGTGGCAGGGGTCACCTCAGGATGGCTGCGCAATTGCGGCAGGGGTCACCTCAGGATGGCTGCGCACTAGTGGCAGGGGTCACCTCAGGATGGCTGCGCACTAGCGGCAGGGGTCACCTTCTGACCGGCTGTGCACATGTCCCACTTTTGAGGCGCTTTAGAAGCACATCCCCCCGCGCTTGTTGTGATAAGTACCCTCTTTGACACAAGCCTTGCTTGATTGGCCTTGCAACTGTTCTACAAGCAAAGCAGGCAGCTCCTCTCCTTCTCTAGCGTGGGATCTTAGGTTGCGAGACCACCCAGGGCACGTCGATGAACTAAGGCTTAAAAACCATGTCACATCACATGCTGCAGCCTACTGAAGCAGTCTGTAGCCAGGACTTGCACACTTAAGCAGACTCATGCATCATGAATAAGCTTGGGTAAATAGGGTGGTCCAGTCTGCCAAAGAGACTCGCTGAGGCTCGGCGAGACTCGTTGTAGATGGGTAGGGCCTAGATGAGAGATTATCGTTAGAACTGAGTCCTGAGAATTTTCATGGAACTTCAATATAATGAAACAAATTATTTTAACAGGTTCGGGCATTCCAGAGGCTGGGGTAAGTCACACGCTGTTCCATCCTCTCCCCACCTGTTCCTCCCCCCTCAATTCCAACCTTATCAACCTAGCTGCTCAATCCTTGGCATTCTTTTCATCTTGTTCGGCAAGGAGCTGCAGGCTGGACTTCAGGTCGCCCACAGATAAGTCCTTGTGTTGCAGCAGATGTAAATCAGCTTCTGCGCACGCACCAAAGCAAGCCTTGAGCAGTGCTTGGTGCACATCCGGCCCCAAATTGACCAGTTGCACTCGCAGACACAAGCTGTGGGAGCATGCACAGCAGCTACGCTGTGGCAAGGGTGGGGAAGCCATGCTTGGAAGCCCACAGGCGCAAGGATTTGACGCACTGAATGGTGGGGTCTGAAGAACCTGCTGCTGCCAAGTGCTTTCCTTCTTGGTGCTTTCCTTCCTTCTCTCCTTCCATTCTTTCACACGTTTGAGACACATTGGCAGGAGTGCTAGCCCCCTGGAAGGATTGGTAGCCCATTACCCTGTCAGTCATGTCCAAGCTAATCACATCATCACGCTCCTCGTCGTCCCACACCACCTCGTCTCTCATTGTAAACGATCGATCTTATAAAATATTATTAATGGTTTGGGGGAATTTGAGAGTTATCTGGCAAATATTTGCACAATTTCGGCGTTAACCAGTCGAATAGATGACACTCGTCGGTCCCCCCCATCCCCCGAAGAGACTCAGCGAGACCCCTGCCCAACCTCAATCATGAATCCATGCACACGTAGGGGTGTGGTTCTGCAGATGTGCATCCTCTTGAGAGCAAAAGGGCAGGAAATGAGATTTCTCATCGAGGCAGGGGTGCTGCATTTCATGGGTGCACCATGCGCGTGGCTGATGCAATGTGTACCTGCAACTTTGTGACAAGAGGTCAAGCTCCTTCCCCTCGAGGGCTGCCACACTCACAGGCACTCTACCTTTGCCACAAGTCACAGGTGTCAAGGGCAAGCCTTCCCATGAGGACATACACATAACACACTCCATATGAGCGAAATCAATGCCGTCCCCAACTGGCCATGGCCAGGTACGTTTTTGACAGAGTGTGTGGTGACAGGCAAAGCAAACTTCTCTGCGCACATGCGCCCCCAAGGGACAGCGCACCCAAGGGGCAGCAGCACTCAGACTCAGAACAACAGTAGCAACTGAGGCGCTGCGGCAGCTACTGCGCTCGCACTTGCCTCATGAACGCATTGCTCCTTGGGGCACCCTGGAGGTGCAGGTGGATCAGCTCGATCAGCAGGGACGCCTCGGCTGGTGCTGGGGCAGGCTCCATTGACTCCAGCACAGCATTGAGCCGGCTCAGCATGGGCTCGCCTGCAGCCGAGGGGGGCGTGCAGGACAGGCACGCGCATCCATCAACTCCTGAGCAGCATTGAGCCAGCCCAGCATGGGCTCGCCTGCAGCATAGGCAAGCACACTGCGCTCCCCACTTTTACGTTGTGTGTGTGTGTGTGTGTGTGTGTGTGTGTGAGAGAGAGAGAGAGAGAGAGTGCATAGGGATAGAGAGTGACGTGTGTATGTGTGTATGTGCTCCATTGCTTGATGGATGCAAAGTTCATTGGTTGCATTCCACAAGGCTTCGCGGAATGCAGCCTTCCGGCTTCGCTTTTCACAGTGGACCCACACTTTTGCGTGGTTCCATGCATTGCAGTGTGCCTGTTGTGCCGCCGCATGCAAACGCAGCCTCTCTTCATTCCATGTGCTGCAGTACGCTTGCTGTGCCGTTGCCTGCAAAAGCACCCTCTCTCTTATTCCATGCGCTGCAGTGCGCTTGCAAAAATAGCGTATTGACCTCCCTTAATTCCAGGGATTATTGAGCACATACTTGGTTGGATGTCGTAGTGCTCATGAACAATGATGATCGTCTCAATTTGCCTCACGTCAGGCTGGCATATGGCCAGCAAATCCTGCAGGGAAAGGCAAGCAGTGGTGCCCCTCTTGTACACTGGCAGTGGTGCAATATGCTCTCTCGCCAATGTTAAGCACAGCAATGCCAGAGAATGAGCGTGCATGCCAGCCAGAAACAGGTACAAAATGGCAATTGACAAGGCTTCACCAGAGAGTGTGGAGAAGCAAAGTTGCGTTCCAATTCATGTGAGGGGGGAATGGACATGGTTGGGCCTAGGGAGTGTCATCATCATTTGAACCTTTCTTGAGCATGCGGCAAATGTGCATGCAACCAGCAGAGGCGCACCGATAAAACTAGCTAGAAGGCTAGAGCATGCCTCTGGTGCGCACTTCAATTGCGGAGGAGCAGCAGCTGCCGTTTGGTGCAAGCCCACCTGCACGCCTGCACATGAACCAGCAGCAGGTGTTTGCCAGCCCAGCTGCATGCTTGCCTGCCCGCACATATGCCTACACACCCACCTGAATGCTTGCCATGAAGGCAGCCATGTGGAACGGCTCAGGCATAATCTTGTAGCCTGAGCAAGTACTCAGCACCAAAAGCAGCAGCTGCAGGGTTTCAGAGGCATCTGCACCCGGCCTATCTAGGGGCAGTGCAGCGCTTGGCTGCGTGACGGCGGCGTGCATGCGCCTGGTCAGCGCCCGCAGGATCTCCTGCAGTGAGCATGCGGCAGAACGAGGGCAGGCGGCGGCCTCAGGTCCCCAGTGAACACAGGGGCACTTGCGCAGCGCGCTCACGGCTGCGAACTTGATTTCAGCAAGTGGCTCTGCCTGCTTGCATGCATGAGGCTTGTGCCAAAAGTGTCCAGAGCTCGCTGCGAAGTGTGCACACTGCAAACCGCTAGAATGCCACGTTATAGCTTGCTGCAGGGCGCAACAATGCCCATAAGACAAATAGATAGTCCGGTCCTTCAGACCATGCTAATGTTTGGACACAAGTGGTTTTACACAGAGCCAGAGCTATAATGTACTGCCCTTCCCCAGCACACTCACAGCCTCGTGTTCCAGTGTGCAAAAAGCAAAGCAATGGCATTGGGTCAAAGAGCCCCTGACGCACAGCTCCCAGCCCCCACCTCCATCTGCTGCGCGGAGGCTCGCAGATCAAGAGCACATGCCGCATTGGACGCAAACGCTAGGTCTTCAAGGGGGATGCTGGCTGCATGGCGGGCCAGCGCGCGCACCAACTCCCCTCCCAAGGCAGCACCCACGTTCATCTTGTTGAAGGCGTACACCTGCGGGCGTGCCAACCAGGCAAAGCCAGCACTCAGGGGGCAGTTCTAAAATCCTGTTTGAGCATCCACCTAAGACTGGTGGTGAGCTCAGGGTCGCAGAGCCCCCAGACACGTACCACCAACACTGGGTGCCCTGTCGCAGCTGCGCAAGCAGGAGTCGCTCCCTAGATGCCAATGCCGAGAGGTGGGTCCGGCAACCCCAAGAGCCCAGACGCCGCTCCGCATGGGAAATGATGTGCCGTCGCCCAACCCCCGTTGCACCCCCCTTGGCTGTGAGGGTTGCTGGCCATCCAGTGTCTGGTCTGGGTCACAACCCTAGATAGGCACCTGCCGTTTCTTGTACACCAAGAAGCCACACAACCCGATTGCCCGCCCATAACACAAAACCCATTTTTCTCTTTGGACAGCATATCCACTGCGATGCCCACGCACCCAGGGTCCAAAAGACATCTGCACTGGTTTCCGCAGCTTTCCACAGTGCACTTGCAAACCCTTCTTGAACGACCTCCCCAAACACACACGCACACACACATATACACACGCGATTCCCAACTTCAGCGCCACTGCCGCATCCACTTGCCATGCACAAGTAAAAAAATGCCGCACAGCCCCCTCATCGAAGCGTGTCAGGCATGGCAACGCAGCAGCTGCTCCATCAAACACCAGAGCCCTTGCCAGCCCCCCGGCAACAACACATGGAACAACAGATCCCGCCCCTTCCCTTGCTGTACCAGATATGTGCACCCTGCTCACTTGCAGGAGGCAGGTGACATCACCTTTGCGGAGAGTTTTTGCACACCCAGTTCACCTTGAGCACATCCACCACGTCGCCAGCCATCAGTACCCTGGCCTGGCCAGGCGCCTGCAGCTTGCTCAGCAGCTCCATCAGAAGCATTGGCAGCGCATTGTCTGCCTGGCCGAGCGGCGCATCCTTTCCAGGCCCTGCCTGCTGCTGCTGGTCTCCGTGCATGCTCTGTAGTGTCATGCACGCACGTGCCAGCTCCAGCGGCGTTGCCGCACGGAGCGTCAAGGGGTCACACACGCATGCAGTGACGGATGCGAGCCAGGTGTCGGGCGTGTGGGCGCCAGGAGGGCACGCCTGCAGGCAAGTGAGCAGCAGATGCGAGCCATGTGGCGGGGGCATGTGCGCGCCAGGAGGGCACGCCTGCGTACTCATGCACGTCAGCAGTGGGTCCAAGGCAGGCAGGCAGGCAAAACACACGTGCATGTTAGGGGCAGAACAGCGCTGGGGGCAGACATGTGGCCCCTACGAGCCTGCGGAGTTTGGGACCTTGGTCAGTACAGGCCATCCCGACCCCTGCCCACCAACAAGACCCACCCAAGCCCCCACTGCAGGCATGTATGTTGCAGGCTGCCCGTGCACACCCAAGCCTAGCCGCCGCCAACTGAAGGGGAGGCGCGCACACATTGCCAATGACAGAGAAAGGTGCGCCTCATGTTGCAGGCTTTTGCTACGCAGACCCAGCCCCATCCATACAGTGTGGAGCACCATCAGCAGCGGCCCATCAGCCCGTGATGCATACAGAACAGCAGGCAGCACACATGTTTCCCGTGCACCGCGCACAGCCGCACGGCCGCTGCGCGCGCTTCGAGCCTGACCCGATGCAAGGCTCGCATCTGCTGCTCACTTGCCCTTGCATGCAGGTGCGTGCTCATACGTCATGAGCAGCCCACGCTGCCGCGCCTCGCGCACCTCCAGCCCACACGCAAGCCCTAGCTGCCTGACGGAAGGGAGGCGAAGGATGCTGGGCCGCATGCGCCTTGCCATGGTGCTTGCATGTGCGCACAGCAAGCTGCACATTGTGCCACACATCTTGTGCATGTGAGTGCTGCACAAGCTCCCAGTCCGTGCGGCGAGCCCGGCGCACCTTGAGCCTGTGCAGCGAGCCCAGGGCCCTGAGCAGGCCCTTGGGGCTCATCAGCTCTGGAGCAGCGCCTGAAACCAGGTCCCAAAACTGGGCACGCCACGCAGGCGCCGGGTGGTAGCTCGCTTGCACCATTGCCCACGCCACGTTGGCGGCACGCTCAGCGGCAGCTACAGGGCGCGCGGGCAAAGGGAGGGCAGCAAGGAGGTATGGGGCGCGGGCTGCTCACATATGTAACATATGATATGTTGCATGAGCCTGGCCTGGGCACTGCACGCCTGTAGGCCTGGGATGTCCTGTGGCAGGGTATGTGAGGAGAGTGCACCAGGCGGGGCGAGCAAGCAAGTCTTGTGGCAGGGGATGTGAGGAGAGTGCACCAGAAGGGGCGAGCGGGCAAGAGGCCAGGGTCTCGTGCAGAGAGCACAGCGTCTTGGCGCGCGCTGTATTGAAAGCATGCATGCGCGCACATGCACGCACATAAATACATGCAACACACACACGTACTCACGTACACACACACACTCACATACACGCACATGGTGTCGCATGCACATGTGCACACACACACACATGCACATACATGCGAACGCACGCACCCATACACACATGCACACGCGTGCACGTGCACGGGTCACGATGCAGAAGCGCGCAGTGAAAGTACACACAGGCCAGCAGCGCCTCCCCACCTGCTGCTCTGGCACTGGCGCCTTCAGGCTTACGCGCCCCTTTGCCGCTGCCGGGCGCCATGTTGCCACCGCTGATGCTGCCACTGCCACGGCTGCTGCGCAAGGCCCCTGGGTCGACGTCGCTGTCCGGAGACCCTCTGGCGCCTGCAGCCCCTCCTCCCACGGCCCCTGGCAGCTCGGCCTCCCCCAGGCGCGCGTGGCCGGCTTCGTAGCGCTTCAGTAGCACCACATCCAAGACCACCGCGCCACTTGTGACCGCGTCCAGGCCTGAGGCCCCCTCCACTGCGCTGCACACCTCACGGTCCAGTAACAGCTCCTGCGCAGGAGCTCCGGCTGCAGGCGCGCCTTCACCTGCAGGCGAGTGCTGCCGGCTGGTGCAGGCGACCTGCACCTGGGCTACCTCCAGCAGCACACCCACCAGGGCAGGGCTCACAACCCCCCCGCCCGCGCCGCTGCCGCTGCCCCTGCCGCTGCCCCTGCCCCTTGCGCCGCCCTTGGGCCCCTTGGCCCCAGGCTTGCTTGCAGCACCGGGCGCGCACGCCGAGGCCTGCTCTACAGACACGCAGGCCGCCAGCAAATGCCTTGCGTCCTGCCAGGTGAGCGGCGCCTGCAGGGGGGGAGTAGTCTCTTGCTGCTGCGAGGCACCTGTCTCCACTGCCTGCCCTGCTGCTGAAGGTCCCGTGGCCGCAGGCGCCGCTGCCCCGCCCTTCCCATGGTGTGCACCGTCCGTGGCACGGCCCAAGAGGGAGGCCAGCAGCGCGCGCTGCAGCGCGTCCCACCATTTGAGGTTCGCGCCTGAGGTGCCCTTGGACGCCAAGCAGGCAGCGCGCAGCAGGGACGTGCGCGTGAGGGCGGTCAGCTGCGCCTGCGTGCACGGATGCGCGGGCGCGCCACACACGAGCAGGGGCACTGATGCAGGCGCAGCTGGACGAGTTGCACAGGGCGTGCTGGGTGGAGGGTGCTGCGCGCTCTGTGCGTGTACCCAAGTGCGTGTGCCCAAGTGCATGTGCCCAAGTGCGCACGTGCACAGCAGGCACAGCTGGGCAGGCCTCGGAGACGCACCCTGACTGAGCAGGTGGCGCAAGTGCAGCATGAGCGGCAGAAAGCCTGCTGGGGTGAGAGTGCATGAGCCCAGCCGTGCCAAGTCCGCCACCCAGGCAGACTCTGAAGCATAGCTGCGCTTCCTGCTCAACGCATTGGGCTTTGCGCTGTGTGCCCAGGCCAACCAGCGTCCTGGTTTGGCTGTGTGCACATGTGTCCGCCCTGAACTCAGCAGCGCGCTGCCCCCCGACCACGATCTGCACCCAGAACATTACCCTGCAGCCGAGCCTGTACCCAGCTACGCCGCTGCCCCCAGCAATGCACTTTGCACCCAGCAACGCGCTCCCAAAGCCCAAAGTTCTCTCCATCCGAGCCACTACCCCTGCTTCCGTTCTTTGTAACCAGCAGCGCTACCTCCCCAGCCGCGCTCTCCACCCAGAACACTACCCCTGCAGCCGCAATCTGTACCTGGCAGCATGCGTCTTTAAGCTGTGCCAAGGCAAGCATGCAACAATGCATGCGCGCTTGCAAGCAAGGAAACAAAGAAACATAAAATACGTACAGGCACGCGTGCCAAACTTGCAAGTGTGTTGCGCAGGGATGCAATATAGTATGGTGAACAGCTTCATGACAGCACGCCGCTAGACGCGCAGCCCAACACAATATTGTTCAATACCAGCGGCATGCAGCCCATCTCACTCACAGCAAAACTTAATTCATTTGCAGGCACGCTTGTGATGGGCATGCTGCAGCGACTCCCAAGCTCAAATGCAAGCAAGATCCACGCAGGGACACGCACATGCATGATCAGACTCCGTGCGGTCCAACACACGTGCCTCGAACATGCTCCAAGGACATCACACGCGCACACATACACGCATACATGCTAAAAGCATGCTCCATGCAGTCACATGCGCACATGCGTCCACACAGTCCCCTACCGTGCCTAGGATGACCAGCAAGTTCAACTGCGCGTCGCTTGGGCGCTGGCCCAACACGTCCAGGCCCCATAGCACGTCCACCAGCTCTGCCGCGCTCATGTTTACTGCCCCGCTGCTGTCACCGCTGCCGGCGCTGCCGCCGTTTGCCGCCGCTGTACCCGCAGTTGGCCCTGTAGGTCTGTACTCCGCAAGAAGCACCTCCAGCAGAGACTGGAGCCGCCGCGTGCAGCCGCTAGGCAGCTGGAAAGCAGGCTGCGCAGCAAAAGGGCGCGTGGACAGCGCGGGCAAGGCAGCGCTGGGGGAGGACATTGCTGCCGCTGTCTTCCTCACAGTGTATGGAGTCGCATGGAGAAGACACTGTTTTCCCTTCTTAGTTGAACAAGGTGCGTTGGGTATTGGTCTAAATCCATGGAGGGTTGTTGTGCGGGTCTTATGTGGGGCAGCAGATATGAGTGATGGAAGGATAGGCAGCAATGGGTACAACACACCCTTGCATTGACATTGAGGAGGGAGGAGGAGTGCAAGCGATGATGCCAGGCCTGTGGGAGTGCAAGCTGTGGCATTCCCGGTGGCAAATCAAGGAGAGCTGTCTGGCTGCACAGCTGTCTGGCTGCACAGCTATCTGGCTGCACAGCCGTCTGGCTGCACAGCCTGAGCACAGCCAAGCAAGTGCTGAAGCTGGCCTGTACCAACGAACAAACATAATCACGGTGCAATGCACATGAGCGCAAGCGCACACACATAGTGCGTGAGTGTGTGTATGTGTGCGCAACAAACACATATGCGCACACCTACACATATACACATACCTTTGCTTGGTTGAACATGGCACACGCCCCGCAAAGCTGTGCCAGCACGGCAGCACTGGCGGGCTGTGCAGGCGCCACCGGCGATGTCGCTGCCCCTGCAGCACCCACACGCACCGCTGGGCCTGCTGCATTGCCCTCCTTGGGCTGCTGGCCAGCCCCCAGGCCCAGCAGCTCATTCAGCTTATGCACAAACGCCGACAGCCACTCATCCCCTGGGATGTGGCCTGCTGTTGCCAGCGCATGCGCGTACGCAGCCAGTGCATCCAGCCCTAACTCAGAATCAGAAGGGGCGCCGCGGCGTGCCTTGCCGCCGCCGCCGCCGCCGCTGATGCTGATGATGCTGCCCGCTGACCTCAAGCGGGCCAGGCTGGCCTGCTCAAAGAGATGTGGCCATGTGCCCAGCGCTCCTGTGGCACTACTGCTGCTGCTGCTGCTGCTGCCGCTGATGGCCGTCAGGGCCAGGCCCATGGCTGCCAGCCTCTGGGCATCCAGCGCTGGCAACCGCGGCACAAGGGCAGTCAGGAGGGGGTGTAGGCTGCTGTGCGAGACGCCTGTACGTGGGCAGGCGGCAGGTGCAGCCTGCTGTGTGAAGGCGCCCTTGTTTGGGAAGCAAAGGGGTCAAGACTAGGGCATAGCTGCAAAGGTGGCTTGGGCCAAATGAAGCTGTAAAGATGTTCAGTAAAGGCAAGCAGGTGCAGCAACGTCTTGCATGCAGGTGCCCATGCTCATCAAACACAACGCAGGTGCAGGGAGCTTGCACCCAGGGTATGACTTGCATGCGCACACACACATTTATACGCACACACATAATTACACACATACATACACGTATATATATGCAAGCACGAATGCGGGAGCACCACACATACGCACGCATGTTTGCGCGCACACATACATGGACACGGACACGGACACGGACACAGACCACGCGCACATGCTCACACACACAGACACAAATTCAGGAGCAGCTCAGGAACACACTTTTGGTGCATGGCACGCACACAATGTTGCACTCACGGAGGTCAAGGCAGTCCAGCAGCCCATCCGCCAGGCGCCTGGCGTCCTGCTGCTCCAGGGCCTTCTGCACCGCCCCAGGCCCCCCCCTGCCCACGCCACCCTCCTCCTCCGCCGGCGCAAGCACATCACGGATGAGCACCTGCGCTGCTGCCTCTAGAGAGCTCTGCTGCTGCTGCTGCCGCTGCCGCTGCCGCTGCTGCTGCTGCTGCTGCTGCAGCTGGAGCGGGCGCAGTGAGGCTTTTGCGGGGCTTGCGCCGGCGGGCAACGGCACAGGGCGGGCGGACGCACCAGCCGCAGGTGTGCCGCCACCGCCGCCGCCGCCACCGCCCGCCAGGCTGCTGTCTTGGTGCTGCCGCTGGATGGCAGCGCAGGCCTTGAGTGCCACGAGGGCGCGGCTGGGACGCTGCCCCTGCAGCACGTGCGCGCGCAAGACGAGCACAAGCGCTCGTGTGCTGCCGTGCCATGCAGCCAGGCGGCATGCGCTGCTTGGTTGTGCACTGCCCTGCTTTTGTCGGGCAGGCGCGGAGCGTTGGCGCACATGCCCGGCCTGATGCGCACAGGAGACAATGGGGCTGGGGGCAGGCAGCCTGACGCATGCGCAAAGCAGGCGACCTGACGTATGGGCAGCAGCAGGTGGGCTCAAGCGGCGCCTTGAGGGTGCAGGTGCATAGCGCGCCTGCAGATGCGCCGCGGGTTGGGGAGCAGAGGGGCCCGCCTTGGTGCCAGGAAGAAGGGCTGGCAGCAGGGGCGCGGCGCTGCTGCCCTCCAGCGGTAAACATACACTATGATAACTACGATAACATGCCTATGCCATGACGCTGGCAATGCCAGAAACACCACGGCAGAAGGGCAGCAGGAACACTCTGTCATGCCGGCATGTAGGCTTTTTGGCCGTGGGCACGGGCGTCACCTCGTCCAGTGGGCACACAC
>LFIK01004649.1_pt1 | contig 11089 bp, 12 predicted proteins | sample 643401 | NCBI WGS metagenome assembly LFIK01 (sample SAMN03777447, study PRJNA286221) | soda lake metagenome | biome: soda lake; feature: Kulunda steppe; material: water; isolation source: sample T5-Br brine of Lake Tanatar-5 | place: Russia: Kulunda steppe | collected 2010-07
CTTCCAGGCGTTCCTGCAGGGCGGCGTTCCACACGTCACGGCAGGCACGCGCCCACGGCCCATCGTCTGCCACCAGCGCTTCCTGCGCCGGTGTCAGCTTGACGACGTGCACGTGTCCTATCCGCATACCCGCATCATCCCACCCGCCTATGAGGGTGACCGGTTGCTGCCGGCCGGACCCCGTCACGACGGCCTAACCCCCACCTGAAGGTGGGAGCCTGCGGCCTCTACCCAGGGGTCACTTTCGGGGAGGTTGTCTAGCCGTTCAGGCGGCCGGCACGGCCCGGACAGTGGCCTGCGCGCTGTCCGAAATCAGCCGGAAAGAACTGTCTACGTCTAGGCTCTGTGCCAGCCCGTCCGGGACCCGATGGCAGCCCGGGTGCGCCAACGGGGAGCGCAATCGGCCATCGGGACGTGTGGGCCACAGCGCCACGGCTTCACATACCTAGCCGGTACACCCGATGGTCAGTAACCGCAGGAAGCGGTGGGTGCGGGCGGCTTAGCGCGGTTTGCGGGACGGGAGCGGCTCAGGGATGCCGTAGGTGGTCCAGGAGCCATCTTGGGTGGATGCCGCATGTTCCATCGCGGCGGCGGCGCTTTTACCCAGCAGGGCACCCGGGCGGCGCCGTTTCCCGACCTCTGGTGTTTGCCCAGACATGTCAGCTTCCTATCGTGGCGAGGTCTGTGGGGCTGCTGACCCGCCCGGTGATTTCTTCGATGGCGATCCCAGCGAGCCGGTTCGTTCCGCAGGGCGTATCTGGCCCGTCTCGTGGTTCTGTTGCCCAGCGTGTGCGCTGCTGCCGTCCCGGGTCGTGAACGATGTACATGCACACTGGGCCTGCTGCGGTGCTTGCTACCCACAGGTCAGCGAGTGTGGCTAGCTGGACCGTTTCGGGTGCTGTGGGTGCAGTGTCAACGATGGTGATGTTGGCGGGCATCTGCAGACGGTCGTTTGCGTCCTGTGTGGCTGGCAGATTTGACCGGTCGTTCAGCAGATGTAGCCGCTGGTCGGTTGTGACCAGAGCGATTTCTGCTAGTTGCCGTTGGCCCTCTGCTCGGGCGGTGTTTGCAACCGGTAACGCCAACGACACGATGATTCCGAGGATGGCTACTACTGCTGCGAGCTCTAACGCAGACAGGGCTCGTCGGCGGTCACGGCGGTGGGGGTCGGCTGCGCAGCCGACCCCCACAACAGTCAGCGGCGTCACGGCTGGTGGAACTCCAAGTTCTGGTCGGTGCCTGCGTCGTTGACGAAGTTTGCTTGGCCGCCCGCGAAGATGCCCTCAAGCGGGTCAACATCGTTGGCGTTGACGCAGTCTGCCGCAAGGATGTCAACGAACTGGCCCTCACTGATGATGGCCTTGCCGTCGTCGAACGCCAACGTGTCGGTGGCCTCGAACCCGTGCGGGAGGTACACCCCGTGCTCGTTCGAGCGAAGGTCTTCAGGCAGGAAGAAACAGCCGCCTCGGACCACACCGTCGATGTTCTGCAGACCAACGATGAAATTGTAGTCCGTACCAGCCGCAAGGCTTACGCCTTCCGCACCAAGGGCGGACTCGCCAGCATCTTCGACGCCGATGAGGGCGATGTTCTGCCGGTCAGCTGCGGGCAGTTCGTTGTAGCCGATGATGAAGTGCTCGCCCCGGGCGGTAGCGACCGACGTCTGGGTCGCGTTGGTGTTCGCTGCCGCCAGAACGCCTTCCAGAGTGTTGTTCGCGGTGTTGCCGCGACCGCCAACCTGCGCCTGGTTGAACAGGGGGATGCCAATCGCCAGAAGAAGGCCCATGATGGCGATAACGCCCATGAGCTCGATGAGGGAGAACCCTCGACGCTGGAGATGGAACGTTCGGTGTGCCATGGCTGCTACGTCTCCTCGATGCGCGCCGCAGTGTTACGGCTCGTTCAACAACGGTCGCCCGTTGCTGTGTTGTGTCTTGACCTATTCGCCGTTGTTTTCTGCTGATGGTTCTTCGGATGGGAGGTCCATGCCCGCAAGCCGCCGCTGTTCCACTTCAGGTAGCGTTGGTGTCTGGCTGTACCACATCCGAAGTTGTGCCTGTGCAGTGATCCTGGACGGGTCATCGCTTCCGAAACTGAACTGGAGATTGTGGATGGTGACGAGCCGTTCAAGGTCTTGAAGCGTTCCCAGCCAGGAGAACAGCCCTGGGCGCGATCCGGTTAGTGACACCCGCAACGGCAGGTAGGTGCCATCGCCGCTGTCGGACAGGCCCGCTCCGCGGGACAGTTCTGTCGCTTCGAGGCCATGGCTGGACAACATGCCGGGCAGTTGGATCTCGAACGTTTCGATGTCGTTTGCTGCTTCGCTGTACGGGAGGATCCGATCGAGGGTCTGGGCGTTCGTGGTGAGCAGTTCAATGCGGCTGTCTGATGCGGAATCGCGCGCTTCTGCGAGCCGCGTCGCAACGTCATCACGGATCTGCTGCTGCTCTGCCAGTTCCGCTGCGATCTGGTTCCGATCGTCGCGGACGGGGCCACCCAAGAACGTGTAGGCCGCAACCAGAGCCGCTACAGCGATCGCCGCGATCGACACCGTGCCGAAGTCGATGCGTTTCCCTGCGCTTGCTGGATCAACTCCAAACGGGATGTCGTTCGAAACGGCAGGCTTCGGTTTACGTGTCAGTGTCAGCCGCATCTAGGTCGTCTCCGTCGCTCATGTTGTTGGCACCCTCCGCAGCATCGTCCTGCGGAGCGGGTTCCGCCTCGAACGTGCCCTCTTCCGGTAGGGGGGGGATGACAAGCGGTTCGATATCTCTGCAGCCGGTGGTGTCCCCATCCAGGAACGGAGACAGCCGGGTGCAGGCCAGCTGTTCTTGTAGGCCAGCGACCGTCACGTCCATTGTGGTGTTGAACGCTTCCCGTTCCGAACCGCTTAACGACCGGTAGGTCGTCGACAGGTTCTCCACGAACCCGCCTTCGACTGCGCTTGCGTACCGTGAACGCAGGATGGTGTTCCACTCCCCCAGCGCTCCGATGTTTTCCGCTGTTCCTGACACTTGCACCCCACCGGTGATGTCCGCCCCGCGGAACTCGATCGAGGTGATGTCAAGCCCTAGTTGTGCGCCAACAGCTAGCAGGGTCGTGAACACGTACCGGTACGGCAGTTCTTCTTCGATGGCGGAGAACGCAGCTGCCCTTCGATCCTGCACATGCTGCGACAGTTCAGCTTCGGACAGCACCGAGTCGGACGCTTCCGCAAGTTCTGTTTCCAGTTGACCGAGTTCGGTGGCAACAGTTGCGAGCTGGCCTGCGGTTTGGTCCCGGTCCTGCCACTGCACACCGACCGCTATTGCAACAGCAGCCAGCGCCAGCGCTGCAACAACCGTCGCCTGCCGACTCCTTTTCCGCGCCAGAATCGTTGCACGGCCCGTTCCACCCAACAGGTCGAAAGCGACAGCGGGCGCGGCAGGTCGGGAACGGCGGGCGCCTTCCGCTTCGCTCTCGACACGGTCAAGTTCGGCTGGGATGACAACTTCCACGTCGTGGGTTTCGGTCGCCCCAGCCGATTCCTGTTGTTCTACCCTAGGGCGAGAAGCTGGTTCGGTAGGAAGCGGCACGTCGGCGTAGGAATCCGTCACTTCGCCGTCAGGGTCAATGCCGGGGACGGTTGTGTCACGGTCGGTGACGATCTCGAACCCCGCTCCAGGCGGTGGTGGGCTGTGATCTGAAGGTGGCATGTCAGTTCACCAGTGGATGCATCGCAGCACCGATAGCTATGCCGAAACGGCGGTAGGTTGCCGCCGGCACGTGCAGTCTTGGGTTCTTTGCCGGGTCAGATGGGTCCGCGACAAGATAGGTTCGGGTCTTGTCGTTCACCTTGAACGTGGCCCACGGCAACGCCCCATGGGTCGGTAGTCCCAGACGCACTTCAAATCGGTTCGGCAGCCCGTTGAGGAGCGCGCCAGTGCCGGTCAGGGCAACTCCGGCCGGGTCGGCAAGGCCCGGGTCGTCCGGATCGTCCTGAACGGTTTCGATGGCGGACGAAACGATGTCGACAAGCCGGTCCACCGCAGAGGTGAACACCTGCCCATACCGCTGCTGATCTGGCTCCTCGTCGCTACTGCCTCCACCGGAAAGATCGAAGAAGTCTTCGTCAGTTCCGGTGTCTTCTGCCCAGTTGTTGTGCCTGGGGGCCAGATCGCGGTCTGTTGCCCACAGCGTTCGGGTCAGGTTCGACGCGTCATCTGTAGAGATTCCGAAATCGGCGGCTAGCTGCGAAACGATCGCGTTGGTCCCTTCGGGGATGGATTCAACATAGGTGATGTTGGCGCCATGCCGTCCCACGATCAGTGTGTGTGAAGCTCCGATGTGTACAAGTACACCCTCGCTGTCCTGGTCGATGTGTAGGTGAGATCGCAGAAGTGCGGACGCAGCCAGCTCAACTACAGCTAGATGCGCTGAACTTCGTTTCACCGCAGCCTGCAAGGCGTTCATCAGATCGTTGTGTGCCCCTGCAACAGCAAGCGTGGTTCCTCTGTCATCGCGCTCGATAGCGATAACGGAGGTGTGCGCTTCGGGGACAGACACTGACGGGCTGATTCGTCCGAGTCCAGACTCGACAGTGGCTGACCACTCGCTAGGTTCAAACTGATTACTGATCATCACCTGCGTCAGGCCAGCAAGTTTTCCTGATAGCGCAACACACAGAGGAGCTCTTCGTTTCGCCCCGATGTCGTCAAGAACAGCATCAATGGTCGAGCCGAGAGACCCAGGTGAAAGGATTCTTCCCTCAGAAACTGCGCCATCACTGATTGGGCGGGCCGCAACGGCAGAGACCGTTACTTTGCCGTCTTTCCCAAGAGACGGCACTGACACTTTTGCTGCCCGCACTTCTGTTGACCCGAGGTCAAGCCCAATCACGGGATGTGAACGTCCCGCTCGTCTTGTCCGCTTCATCACAAGCCGCCCTCACGGGATGCGTCAATTGCTTGACGCTGCTGCTGCCGAAGAAGGGCGTTCAGGACTTTCCGTTGCGCTGGGATTCCTCGCGGAAGAAAGTCGTCCAGCAGTTCCTTGTAGTTTGGTCCTGCTGGCCCGAGATGCACAACATCCTGGCTTTGCGGAGGGCGTGCATCAGAAGAGAACGCCGGAACAAGCCCCCGCTCTACCGGCACACCCTCACCGGCAGGGGCACCCTCGTCGCGCTGATCGGGGCCAGCAGCAGCAACCGCCTCAGTGTGGCCCCAGAAACCAGCGTCCGAACCAGCGGCCACCTCATGCGCCGGCACACCCTCACCGGCAGGGGCACCCTCGTCGCGCTGATCGGGGCCAGCAGCAGCAACCGCCTCAGTGCGGCCCCAGAAACCAGCGTCCGAACCAGCGGCCACCTCATGCGCCGGCACACCCCCACCGGCAGAAGCAGCGCTCTCATCCATCCGCTCGTCGCCGTCGGCATCACCAGGGCTGCTGGGTACAGCTGTGGGCGACGGTTGCGGCGCGCCGTTTTGCGGCAGAGAAGGTCTGCGGTTGGGAAGAGAACTCGCCGGCTGCCGGGGGTTCGGAGCTTCTAGGCGCCGAGGTCGCTGAGATACCTCGCCTTTATAGCCGGAATCGGCCTGTTCTGTGTCGCGTGCTGTTTTCCACCAGAGCCGAGCTCTGGACGGCGAGCCGTCGTTTGGCATGCTGTGCCCTCTCTTGACTGTCGCTGCCTAGCCGGGTCGTACCTCATCGGGCGTCGCATTCCACAGTCACCCAACCCGGCGGGCTGTCACGACCACCGTTTGATTGTGTGCCTATCTGCGCCACTGACAAGAAGCCTCCCGTCTTCAGTCGCCTAGGTACGAGATGAACTGGTCAAGGTTGGTTGCCTTCGCTGCCGCAACCTCGCGCTCCACTTGGCGTGCCTTGACAAGCTCAGCGAGCGACTGGTCCATGGTCGACATCCCGTCTTGGCGTGCTGATGCCATGAAGCTGCCGATCTGTTTCATCTGCTCCGGGTTCTCGAGCAGGTTTCGGATCGCAGTGGTGTTCTGCAGTACTTCGTACGCTGCGATCCGGCCGCCCGATGAGCGTTTCATCAGTGTTTGCGAGACGATGCCGCGGAGGATGTAGGCCAATTTCGAACGGACCGATGGTTGCTGTTCAGATGGGAAAAAGTCGATGATTCGCGAGATTGACGATGCGGCATCTGCCGTGTGCAGGGTGGAAAGAACAAGGTGTCCGGTGTCTGCAGCTTCAACTGCCGCATGGATGGTTTCTGCGTCACGCATCTCCCCGACCAGGATTACGTCCGGGTCTTGGCGTAGGACCGTGGCGATTGCGGTTGGGAAGTCGGCGAAGTCGGTGTGGAGCTGCCGTTGGTCGATGACGGACCGGCTGCCGGGCAGATGGAACTCGATGGGGTCTTCGAGGGTGATGATCTTGCGGCGGTGTCGTTCCGCCATGCGTGCGAGTAGCGCAGCCAGGGTTGTTGATTTCCCGGATCCAGTCACTCCGGTGACAAGGACGAGACCTGCATGGAGATCTGCCCAGTCTCGGACAGCGACGGGAAGATGGATCTGTTCGGGGGCTGGGATACGTTCGGAGAGCAGCCGGGCAACTAGGGTTGGGCCCGCATCTGATCGGGCGATGACAAGACGGACACGTCGCGTTCCGAATCGCAGGGCGATGTTGAGGTTGGTGTGGCCTTCCAGTTCTTCCGTGAGGTCCCGTCCGGCAAGGTCTTGGAAGGCTTGGGTCAACCAGGTCACTGTTGCAGGTTCGTACTGCAACCTTCGCAGGTCTCCGTCAACACGGATGACGGGCGGTTCGTTGGGAAGAAGGTGTAGGTCAGAGCCGCCAGAGTTGACGAGTTCGTCGATCAAGACCCATACGTCCGGGAGTGGGCGCCCCTGCGCCACTTCGATGGGCACGTCCGGGTCGTAAGCCCGGTAGTGGTTGATCGCAGAGATCCAACTGGTCATCTGCTCGAGGGTTGCGACCCGAACGTCGATCTCTGCGGGGTCTTTACGGATGACTGGGACAAGTGCCGCGATTCTGCGGGAGTCTGGGTCGACCATTGCGAGCTGGGCCCGGCCGTCCGTGCCGGTAAGGGTCAGCGCAGCGGCTTTCCGTGCGTTGTCTGATCCAACTTCGGTTGTTGGGAACATGTCATCGTCGACGGGCAAGAACCCGGACAAACGGGTTTTGATCTCAAGGAGTTCTCGGTTACTGAGGACTCGTTGAGCAGTGACGGCACGTTCGATTTTGAGGATGGAGGGGTTGTGCCGATCAACGCCGAGGAGTGGGGCAACCTGGTGCGGTTGAAGGCCTGCCTTTTCGATGATGGCGTCAAGGAGCGTTGCTGCGTTGAGGCCTGCGCCTGATGCGTCTGTTGCTGGTGAGGGTTCGAGGGTGTTGGCGGTCATGACAGATCCGGGTGAGTGTGGATAGAGCAGGGGCCGGGTTGTGGTTGTGGTGTGTCGAATTGGAGGCATCGTTCGGTGGGGCCGTAGGTGGCGCGGATGCTGCCGTTGTGCCACAGCAGGTGCGCGGTTTGTGGAAGGTCCGGGTCGTTTCCGGCTGCGGCGGCGAGAAGGGCGGTATCGAGTGCGTTTTGCGGGTCGAACAGGGGCCGGTCGGGGACTGCAAGTGCATCAAGTGCTGGGAGTTGCCCGGTGCGCCATTGGTGTATGAGTTCGGCAACGGCGGAGAGCGCTACGGGCGGCGCGGTGCTTGGGTCTGCGGTGTCGCGTTTGGCTTGTTGGTCGTTGGTGATGTGCAGCGCCGCGGGCAGTGGGGCGAGGTGGTCCGGCCCCTTGGGGCTGCACGATGGTGCGGTGGTCGGATGCGGGTAAGGGTGGCTGCTGTGCAAGGCGCACCAGAGCGGCAGTAGGTCAACGTCTGAGAGGGCGAGTTGCCATTCGCTGGTTGGACCGGAGATACGGATCGGGTCGCTGATGTCGAATCCGCCGGTGCCGTTGAGCGCTTCGGTGATCTGTGCGGTTGTCAGGCCCCAAGCAGCTGCGATTCGAGAGGTTCTGACAGTCACGTCAACGGTTTGCCCTCTGCGGTCGATGTAGGCGAGGTCTCGCCCACCGGCCGTTACGCGTGCCCAGGTGCTGTCGCCGGCCCGGTGTTCCAGGTGTATGGCGAGGGCGTCCCACGGTTGTGTGAGCGCGCTGTCGTTGGATGTGAACGTGATGGTGCGGTGCGTTGCTGCTTCGTGGCGGTGTGGGGTCGAGGGCCCTACACCGTTGAGGGCAACGAGAACAGCTAGTGCTGCTGCTATCCGGTTGCGCATCACATCCCCTTTCTTGGGCCGGCATGGTCGTCGGTGCTGCAGAGGTGTCCGGTGCGAAAATGTTGTGCTGGACACCCCCGCTGTTCAGGTGACTGTGTCCGGAAACCATGAGCGAGGGTGTGATGAGCGTTCAACGTGTACTTGTTGCCGTTGTGGTTGCAGCGGCTGTTTCTGGGTGTTCACACCCAGACCGCACAGTTGACCCGGAGGGCGCGTTTGCGGCTCCTGGTATGGAGGCTCCGCTGCAGCCGGGTCCAGCGCCGGGGGGACCAGACGAAAGTGCGACGGCCCTGCCGCAACTGGCCGACGAGTTGTGCAGCCAGCTCGACGAGTTCGAACTCGTCCTGTTCGACATCATCGAAGAAGCTGCTGAGGTTGTTGCTTCTGGTTTCGTGCCGGCGCGGCTGCTGCAGGAAGCTGCTACCGAGACCGACGGCTATCTGGCAGGCCTTCCGTCGGCGTTTGACGATGCTGCGGCCGACATCTCAGAGTTCGTGGCCAACTATCTGCCACACGTAATCGTGTACATCGTTGAGGACGACGATGGCCCATCGGATGATGAGATCGCAGAAGCGCATGCACGCTTCGATGCCGGTCTCGCTGCGTTGGAAGTGGCATGTGGACCGTGACCATGGCTGTTCATCAAGAGCTAGAGAAGGAGTTTCCAAATGAGTTCAGTTGATACACAAGGTGTGGATACCGAAGGTGCCTCTCCCGCTGGAAAAATGACATGGCTGTCGTGGAGCGCGGTGGGTGCGACCGTCGCTGCGGCGATAGCTGGGCTGGTGTTCGTGATAGTCACCGATAGCGCAGATGGGGAGGCGGCTGGCAGTACAGCCAGTGCTGATGATCTGCTCGACACCACCGAACTCCTTGGGGATAACGCAGGGCTGGATGACGGTGCGGGTGCGGCAAGCGACATCACTGTTGAGGACGACTTCAGCAGCGGTGAGCGCTTCACCCTGGACACGTTTGAGCCGGTTTGGTGGGACGGTTCGTTCGAGCAGGCTGGCGAGGGGACCCGGTCATTCGCTATCGAGGTTGAAGAGGACGAAGATGGGCTGACTCCCCTCGAAACGACTGATCTGGCGTTGACCGCAACCTATGACGGCGAGGGGCGGTTCGTTATCCGTGGCTCGTGGATGGGAGATGAGTCACCTATCCCCTACCTTGACGGCCAAGGCCCGTATCGTGGCACGGTCCCACTCAATTTCCTTCAAGGGGCACCAGACACATTGACCGTTGAAGCCGAAGGTGCCTGGACTATCGAAGTGCACGACACGCGGCGGCTACCGAAGGTCGATGCGGACGAGCATGTACGTGGCGTGGGTGACGACTTCTTGCGGATCTCCCATGAGGTCGAAACGATCCGCATCGAACATGAGGGAGACGGATTCTTCTACGTGCAAAACGTTCTCGAGCCGTTGGTCATGGATGATGACCAGTTCGCGGAGATTTTCGGGGAAGAAGGCAACGCGATTCCGACAGTAGTCATTGCCGATGGCCCCGTTAGTCGAGAGTACGAGATTTCGCCGAGCTACATGTTGATCGTGCAGGCAGATGACGGGCCGTGGACGATCTCTGTTCCGTAACGACCGAAACGGCATTGAGGGCACGGTATGGATGTTGATGGCGCGATTACGTGTGTGGTTGATGCGGGCCGGCAGGCGGGGGTAGCGCTGTCCGCGGCGCAGGAGCGGCTGTTGCGTGCACCGAACGGCAGTGCGGACCTTGATCGCACGCCCACGTTGCGGCGAGGCCTGGTGGCAGCTGTTGACGCGTTCTTGGATGTTGACGGGTCAGTGGACGTTGAAGATGCATGCGTTGTGGTCGCGTCTTCCAACACGATCTTCGGTGCGTTAGTGCGCGAAGCCATGGCTGCAGTCCCGGAGCCTGAACCGGAACTTGCAGCAGAATCGCAGGCCGAACCGGAGGTTGATGCGGGTCGTGCTGCCAGTCCTGGGTCGGCACCTGCGTCGGCCCAGGCTCCAGACGGGTCTGCGCCAACAGGTGATGGGGAACAGGATGGAGGGTGGAAACCAACGTCGGTGTCGGTGATGCCGGCCGGGAACCGGTCTCTGTTGGATGTGTTGACCGCTCAGGGCCAGGTTGTTGACCATGAGGGGCCATTGGAGTTGTCGCGGGCGGATGAGGTTGTTGTGCGCGATCAGGCGCGGTTGCGTCCGGGGCCTCGAGGGGGGCGGCGCTCTTTCGGTTAACTCACCCAACAAACGTGTGCTACTCTTTGCCACACAAGATGGAGGGTTGGTGTGGGACGTCGAAGGCGACACAGCGGCATCGAACTCGTCGTTCTTGCCGTCATCCTGTACACCGCATGGCAACACCCCATCGGCCGTGCACTCCTCGCGGCAGGCATCGCAGCCGCCCTCATCTACCTTGCCCGCTGGTACCGCAAACGGTTCCCGAAAACGCCCGCAGCTACCGGGAACCGCCCTCAGGTAGCTGACCTCTACCAGCTGTCCCCCACCGATTTCGAGCACGCTGTCGCAGACCTACTCCGACAGGCCGGCTGGCGGACAGTCGAGGTCACCGGCGGCGCAGGCGACCTCGGCGCCGACATCACTGGGCTGCTACCCGACGGGCGACGCGGCATCGTGCAGGCAAAGCGGTACAGGCCTGGCAACCGTGTTGGTTCACGCACCGTTCAAACCATGATCGGCATGGCTGCCGTTCATCACAAAGCGTGTGTAGGCATGATCGTCACCACATCGTCGTACACGCGTAAAGCCCGAGAGCTCGGTGACGCCCATCCACAGTTCATACTCGTTGATGGCTCCGACCTTGAGCGACCCGACCTGCTACAGCGGCTTGCGAACCCAACTGCGGAAC
>LFIK01004652.1_pt1 | contig 11087 bp, 9 predicted proteins | sample 643401 | NCBI WGS metagenome assembly LFIK01 (sample SAMN03777447, study PRJNA286221) | soda lake metagenome | biome: soda lake; feature: Kulunda steppe; material: water; isolation source: sample T5-Br brine of Lake Tanatar-5 | place: Russia: Kulunda steppe | collected 2010-07
ATAAGCCATCGTTACTGCGAACAGCGTGGGAGATACTCTCGTCGTGTTACGAGATGCCGCGTTTTGATATGCTACGCCGGGAGGACCCACTACCGTTTCTTCATAGTGTTGCCTTTGTACTGAAGCAACGACAGGGCCACACAAATCGCTGACCGAGTAAGATATCGGCTCTCAGGGAGTACAATGCGACATTCCCCGAAAAGAAGATTAACGTCCTCTTACTATCGGTTTTACACTGTCTTCTCTCCCTACCGAGACACCGATGAGAGGGTCTGCATTGACTTGGGTCAACAAAGCGATCGAAGTTGCCGGATGGTAAATTGAATTTGTCTGCCGTCTCGCTCGGTGGTATCCGCGACAGACGTCATGAAGACAGGAAAAATAGTTACCTAACCGGACCTTCACTACTCACTCCACCCTGTTATGTTGATCTTAGTCTGCGTAATACACTGTGCTGATGAAAGTAACCAGAACAGTCGGCTTACGGAGAAAATCCGAATCGTATAACATTCGAATACTATTGGGTGACGTCTGCCGACACTCTCAAATCGTGCGAACTGGCCGCAGTCAGAAATTATAGCACAAGTAACTGGTAAATAGACATTCTCCATTATCATACACTTTCGGAAATTATATAAATAATAGACACTAGTAATATATAGGTTTCTCAAGATTTATTAACTATGACTCCAATCGATTGATGTGCATCGAACCGGGCAAAATAACAGGCCACCAGAATCTGTCGAACCGGGCAATGGCGAGACAGATTCACTCAGTGGCCAAGACGAAACCAGCGAAGATGTAACGTCATCCGCTTCCAGTGCTTCACTCGGACGTCGAGGGTATCTGACGCTACTCGGTGTGAGTGTGGCGACCCCCATGCTCGCTGGCCGTGCGCTATCGGTGGAAGATACTGGCTACGGCGATGGAGAATATGGTGATCGTGTCTACGGTCACACCGAGGGAGATGAAGAAGTAGTTGAAGATGAAGATGATGAAGAAGTAGTTGAAGATGAAGATGAAGAAGAAGTAGTTGAAGATGAAGAAGAAGTAGTTGAAGATGAAGATGAAGAAGAAGTAGTTGAAGATAAAGAAGAGGTGCTGACCGCGGAACCAACAATCACGAAGCTCAACCTCCGTGACACCAGTAACCCGCGCAATCCGCACGTGGACCTGCAAATCGACTGGGCCGCTTCGATCGACGATGGTGAGTTGGCACTTATGCAACTGTGGGTGGAGCGCCGTGATGGTGACAGGATTACAGTCTTATCCCAAAGTCTCGACGGAGGAGTGGCCAGCGGTGTTGAGACGACACGGATCCATCAGGGTGCAAGTGAACAATACGTCGTTCGGCTGCGCGTGACGAGTGGACACGATACGCGCTCGACTAAAATTCAGACTATCGAAACATGAATAAGACGAACTACAAGCAACTAGCTGGCATCGGAGCGAGTGTCAACACTACAGAACTGTTCGTAAGCAATGCACACGACAGTTCCAACAAATAAAAACAGATAATTTTCAAAAACAATGACTAACGAAACTAACTACCGCAAATACAACATTCCAGAACCAGGCGAAGAGAATTGGAACGAACCGCTTAACGAGAACTTTGAGTTGATTGATGAAGACGTTCACGAAGCGCTCGAAAACATCGAGGAGATCAAGGCGACAGGCGATGGTTCGTCGGGCGACACCACCGGGATCGAGTACCGACGAGCGAACGTTGGACCACTCCTAAGCGGAGGGTACCACGGCACTGCCTACTCTGACGGCGGCTACGGGATGGTCTTTGAGGCACAAGATCTCCACATCGAGAGTGTCGTGGTCGAACCTGACCTAGAGAACGCAGAGACAGATGAATTAACGATTGAGCTCCGGCAGTTCGAAGGAGGAGCGACTAATCCCGAGATCCTCGATTCGGTGACCCACACTCTTTCAGGCGGTCCACAGCGACTCACACTCGACTTCGACGTTCCGTCGACGGGCGCAGACAATGCCGACGATAACGACCAATACATCCTACAGCGAGGCGAACAGGATGGCCTTCCACTGCGTCGTATACACGAAGATGATGGATGGACACCCGATCGATTTGATGATCACGCGTATACCGATCCGGATATTGACTTCATCACTGGATGGCTCAACTCCGCGAACTCCGGCAAAGACGGCGAACGCGAGCGATGGCTCTTCTTCTTCGATTGGTTAGTCGGGCCCGCCGAGAATCGTGTCGTGAGCCCGCGTTCGACTGACGTTCATCGCATCTTCATGCGTCCGGACGATCCTGCCGAGGAGTTTGACGATCTAACTGCGCGCGATCTGTGGATTGATACATCCTAAACCCAATACCAATGAATTTCAAATATCGACGAGGCGGTTCGTGGAACACGGCCGTCCCGAAACGACGCATGGGGGGCGAGTGGCATTCCGGCACGAGCCCCGCCTCAACTCCCTTCGATGGTGATGGAGCCGGGTTCAACGAGGAAGCGGGCTTCACCGATAAGCAGTGGTTTTACGATGCCGCTGCGAACGGCGACCTCGAAGTTGTCAAGGTGACGAATCTGGATAGCGACGGAACAGGGTCGTATGAATGGGCGACGAATTATTCAGATAACCCAACCTTAGTTGTCTTCGAAGTGGCTGGGGTTATCGATTATGGTTCGGAAAGTAGCTGGGCCATGCCACGGTCAGATAATACGTATGTTGCTGGGCAGACAGCACCAAGCCCGGGAATTACTATTATCCGCAGTGGGTTGAGCGCAAACGCGGACAATGTTGTTCACGAACATTACCGCGTCCGCCCCGGAAACGATGTGGGCAGACCAGACAACGTTGAAGCGACTGACTTGGAAGATCCGCAGGAAAATGTGATTATTAATCACATGACACTTGCATGGGCAACCGACAACAACGTCTCTCATAAAGAGGATGTGGAAGTTACATGGGCGAACAATATGATTGGCGAATCGCTCTACGAGAGCGATCACAGTGGATCCCCCGGTCACAACTACGGATGGAACTCAAAAGAAGATGATGAAATATGTGGATTCGGTAACTTCCTCATGTCCCACCGTCGACGGAATCCGCGAGTCCACCGTCGCAATGACCTGCTGTGGGTCAACAACTTCTCGTATAATACCGGACGATATATATCGTTCAGACAGAGCAGTGTAGATGACGAGGACAGATCAACAGTCGTTGCCATCGGAAATCACTACGACCACGGTAATGAGGACAGATACAGGTCTAGAGAGCCCTATGTTCGTTTCCCGGTTGACCTCTACTTCGAAGATAATATCTCAACCCCAATAGAGAAAGATGAAATTGCGGACCCCGATTCTATAATCTTTGATTCACCACCGTTCATGGTCGACTTCGAACCGCTCCCATCCAGCGAAGTGAAGGATTTCGTCTTGCAATCTGCTGGCGCCCGTCCGGCGGATGTCGATGCGAATGGAGACCGAGTACGTCCGGAGGACCAGCGTATGATCGATTGGGCACAAGAAGGAGGCGGCCATCCGTGGATCGGTATTAATTCTCCCGAATATGAATATCCTGACTATGGTGCCGTCCAACGACCATTGAACCCGCCAAGTGATACGTCCCAACTCCCGCAGTGGCTACAGCACTATACCGAAGAAGTCGAACTCGGAACAGAAAACCCGTTGCACTGATCAATAAAGCCAATAAAAATAGCGCGGCTGCAATTTTTTGTTCTTCTGAACCCGTCGACAACCGGACACAGGTTTTTGCGCCGCCTACGCTGGAATTTCTTGCAGCCTCCCCTCTGCCTCCTCGCGGTCTTCGGGATAACCGACGTCGATGCGCCATCCGTCGAGGCGCAGTGCATCGATCGTACGCCCACTACGGATCAGCAGATCGACCGCTTCGCTAAGCTCGTACTCACCTCGATCCGACGGCTGCACTAATTTACACGCGTGGAATATTGCCGGGGTGAAAGTGTAAAAACCAGTCATCACCAAGTTTGATTCAGGCTTGTTGGGTTTCTCGACGACCTCAGTGATCTCACCGTAGGCGTTCGTGTTGCAGACCCCGTACCGGCTGGCCTCTTCCCATGGTACTTTTTCGGTGAGAAAGACGGCATCAGCTCGATCCTCTTGGTGGCGACGGATGACATCTTGTAGGTTTGCGTCGAAGATGTTGTCGCCGAGCATGAGCATGAAGTCGCCATCAACGCTATCTTTGACGGTCAAGAGTGCGTGCGCCAGCCCAAGTTGCTTGTGTTGATGGGTGTACGTGATTGGGATGCCTTCGAATTCATTCCCGTAGTGGTCAATAATTTTCTCTTTCATATAGCCGACGACGACAACTAATTTGTCAGCACCCAATTCGACAACCTGCTCAAAACAATGGGTCAAAATTGGTTTGTCATCAACCTCGACCATCCCTTTCGGTTTGTCTTCAGTCAACGGACGAAGTCTGGTTCCTTTGCCAGCGGCTAGCACTACTGCTTCCATAGCCGTCGGTTGTCATCCACGGGTAAAATTCTTTAGACCTACTCAAAATAATATAATCACTCGTTGGGAAATCGTAACTAATTGATGTACTGTAAATCGCCGGAGTCCGTCGGGTAACCTCGAAGCGATCATCGAGGCGATTTACCCATCGAATCGGCAAACCAGACTGGACAATCGGGTTCCGCGCATCTCATCAGGTATCTAATTGGTGAATCGATTCGAGCACCTGTTCGGCCGCCTCAATAGTTCGGGTAGCCTCTGTTTCGTCTGCCCGTTCAGACGCGAACGTTACTCGCTCGTACTGTTGAACGATCTCTTCTAACTCTTTACTCTGATTGAAGCCGGCATCCACGTACGAACTATACAGTTCCCAGTGTGTCGATGCGTCTGTGATCTCGGGGCGGTGATCGAGCCGTCGGCGTACAGCAGCGTATGACAGGATGATCGCTTCTTCATATGCACCGGCATCGACGCGCTCACCGGCCGATCGAAGCAGATTCTGACTCACCTCCTGTGCCTCCCCGGGGCCTGACGGCAAGGCAGCGCCCATGATACCGAATTTTCCATCGTCCAAAGCTGGATCACGCCGAATTAACCAGACCGTGGCAATGCCGAAGAGGGCGATCGTCCCGCCGCTGACGAGCAGGATGTCGCGCATATCGAACGGCAGTAGTGACGGTGCAGCCTCATCACGCGGAATGCGTACGGTCCTCTCGTTGTTCGATGATTCGAGATTCGATTCTGAGCCGTCGAACATAGCCTCGATCGTCACACTATCGGATTCTGTATCTGGAACCGTAACCGTGTGCTCGAAGATTCCGTTTTCGTCAGTCGCTATACTATCTACTTGCTCGCCGTCGATTTCAAGTTCGACGGTTTCGTTATTGGCCGGTACTCCGGCGTCGGTTTCGAGCGACCCTCGAACGGAGATCTCTTCGGCCGATTCATCGGTTAGCTCGGCCTGAACCGTGAGGTCTGTCTCAGTGGACTCGATCGATGTTGTAACTGAATCGCTTGACGTGGCCACCGCACGGTCCTGATTCTCTATTCGAACTTCGATGGCCGTCTCACCGTCTCCAATCGATCGCGGCACTGGGGATGAAAATGAGAACCGCCCATCGTCGTTTGTTTGCACCGTTTCAAGCTGCTGATCACCGACAAAGAGGGATACCTCGATCTCGGATACGGACCGATCATCTTCGCCTGCAACGACGGTTCCGGTGGCAGTGACGTTGTCTCCGAAACCGGCCGATGTGCTGTAATCATCGATTTCGACAATCGAGTCGACCGGTGTCACTGTAATCGGGACAGTCTCACTCGTCGCGCCGAATGATGATGAGGAGTCGGGGCGGTACTGCACGTTCAACGTCGTCTCATCGGCCGACAGGTGGACCGGTCGGTAGGCGAGTTCGAACTGGCCGGCGTTGTCTGTTTCGACGGTATAGAGCCGCTGGCCAACCGAAAGGGTGATCCACTGGTCAGCGATCGCTTCACCGGAATCTGTCAGGAGTTGTCCGCTGATCACCAGCGGATCGTCGAAGGTCGCCTCAGTACCCTCCGCTGAGAGATTGAGCTGCGTGTCGACGAACTCTGCTTCGTTGAAGCGCTCTACGTACGCTTCGACTGCTTCTTGGCGTGCCTCGATCGTCTCAATCTCAGTTTCGTGATCCTCGTCGGTGTTCGACTGAATCTCGTCGTATGAATTGATGAGTGCGTTACCGCTATCGAAGATTCTGTCAGCTTCCTCGGCTAGCTCTTCCGACAACTCGCGGGCACGTTGATCGTCCCCTTCTTGCCGCGCCTGCTCATACTCGATCCGTAGATCGTCGAAGTTACTATCCGCATCGATGAATTCTTCGTGCTCTTCTCGAGCCGTTGCGTACATTTCTGCACTATCCTCATCTGCTATGTTCCGGTAATTCGTCAGCGCCTCGTCGTACTCCAAATCGAGCGGAAGATTCGCTTGTTCATAGTCTTGTTCACCAACGCTCGCCGTGGATCCAGCTAGCCGTTCTGAGAGTATTGATTCAAGATGCAGTTGTAAGCTCTCTGAGTCACCCTGTTCGGAGATGTCGTCAGGATTCTCGTGGTTTGGTGGTGTAGTCTCGTTCTCTTGGTTCGTTTCATCAGCGCGTTCCTCGATTTGTGAAAAGATGCTCAGTACAGATTGTTCAACATCAAGGGAAATATCCGACGCAGCGCCTAACTCCTCGTCGTCGATATCGTCCAAGTCAGCGTCCGACGCCATCGCGCCACCGGAGAAAACCACGGCGACGAGGATGATCAGCGAGAGCACAGTTTCGTGTGTCCAACGAGAGATAGCCATTCAATCACATACCTGTACTGCGAGCAACACTAAATATCCTCTCCTCCTCACGACAATTGAACCAGACAGTTTCGAGCAAATATCGGTTTGACGTAATGTAGTAATTTTGTGAACAAGTTTCAAACGATGGTCTCTGTATAAATAAGGTATGCAGGCTACGCGGCAGACGTGGACAGTTGTAATTATGGCGATCATCCTTGCAGGGCTTTCACCGATTACCGCCTCGATCCTGCCCGCAGTCGGAGCTGCGGCGCTTTTTGGGTGGCTTCTCGCGGTTCAGATCGCGGCCATCCGAAGCTTCCGCGCGACTGTTGTGGGGACAAACGTCCGAGTTGAACCCGAATCCTCACACACCCGTGCTAACACAGAGATTCCGGTCACAGCAACAGTTGAGCGCCCCAAATCCGAAGCGAAAAACGAGATCGTGGTGACGTTTCCAAAACCGCCGACAGCCCAGCCAGACTCGGCGATAGATAGACAAATCACGCTTGAGCCGGACGAGACACATGCGACGACGACATATACAGTCCAGATACCTGTTGCTGGAGAGTTCACGCTCCCAAAGCCAAACTGGTCGATCTCAGGATCATACGGTGCATTTACCGAAACGTACGTTGGCGGCCCGGCTCCCAAGATCGTACTCTCGGAGTCTGTGGCCCGTAACCTCCACGTTGGTCGTGGAGGAGAACAGGTCACCGTCTTCGGAGAGCACACCGGTAATCATACTGGTAGGGGAATCATCCCTGAGAAGACCAGACCGTACGTCGAAACCGACCCCGCAAAGTGGATTGACTGGAAGGCGACTGCCCGGCTCGGTGAAGCGCACGTCCGAGAGTTCGAAACCGAGAGTAATCGGGAAATAAGGATGATCGTCGATCACAGGGCGAAGATGGGTGTTGGTTTTGAAGGAGAACAGACAACCGCGCTCATGTACGTGCGAGATGTCGCACTTGGCATCGTCTCGACCGCAGAGAACACCAACGATCCGATCAGGCTCGTGACCGTCGGTGACGACGGGATCACGAATCTTATTGACGGAGTCCACCGATCGACCCGATATGACGAAATTCGCCAGCGGTTACTTGACCTTAAGCCGACACCTGCCAGCGGACCGATGTCCACGGTCGAACTAGACCATCCCGAATCCGCTCGACGACTCGTCCGCGATTTGGGCGATGGAGAAAGTGAATTTGAGCGCGTCGTACACGCGTTCGCAACCGCGACGACGTCCTATGTCCAACGACTCAGTTCTGATCCGCTATCTCAGGCAGTTCGTCAAGAACGTGCCAATAACACCTCTACCGGGGTTACTGTAATCTTGACAGACGACACCGAACGCTCAGACATATGGAAGATTGCTCGGGTCGCCGATCGCGACAGTGGAGAGATGTTTTTGTTCCTCGCTCCGCGGGTCTTCTACGATCCACAAGGATTAGACGATATCGAGCGGGCTTACGAGCAGTACTTAGAATTCGAACGCTTCCGGGAACGGCTGTGTCGGCTTGAATCTGTTACTGCCTTCGAGGTTGCTCCCGCCGATCGGCTCCAAGCAGTCATCTCCGGGAGACAATCACGGTCTGGAAGTCCGCATAACCGATCTGAGGGTTCGGCGAGACAAACTGGTCGCAGACAATCATCGGCATCTGGAGGGATGATCGATGGTTAAAACGGTCAACACCACTGCGTCAACGCGCGAACGAGTCAATCCGGCGCAACGATGGGGCTTTGACGGCGCAAGTTTCGTACGGATCGCCGGTCTACTCTGGCTGGTCGCTGCTGGCTGGTTCGTGGCTGGGTACATCGGACTTGTGTTCGGAGTAGGGGTACTCACGGTCGGACTCATTTCGCGACCAGTCGTCACTGTAGCGGTCGCCCATGTGGCGTTGTTAGCTGTTATTATTGATCTTGGGAACACTGGGGCCCTTGCTGAACTCGCCCTTTTTGAAATCGGATTGATGGCTGTACTAGTGACTGAGCGCCCAATGAAACTCACTGTGACCGCACTGACCGTCGGTGCCGCTATCGCATTGGCGACCAGTTTTGCGGCAATCGTCATGGAAGCGGGGCTACTCGCTGGGAGCGTCGCGCTCGTATTCGGTTTCGCTGCAATTACTTACCTGCTCTACCGATACGAGACGGTTTGGCTGTTGGCCGCCGACAGTTTGGAGGACACACCGCGGACCGAAGATCAACGATCATCTACGGAGCAGGAAGTATCCGAACGAGAAACGACCGGTGGAGAAACAATATGAGCTCATCGAATTCGACAGCCTACAATGGAGATCGTGGTACAGAGGATGCCGAGTATAGTCAGGACGAACTTGTCGCCCAACTTGATATGCTGAGCGCAGAGAACCGTCGGCTGCGCAGGTCAGTTGCCGATGCGAGACGGCATCACTACCGCGGAATTGCAGCTGGGCTGTTCATTATAGGCGTAATCTGCGGAGTGCTGGGTTTCGCGACGACGGTGGGTTCGGACGTCCTCTTTGCGCTGGCAGGAATAGGCGTCTTCGGTGGGGTGTTCACCTACTTTTTGACGCCCGATCGGTTCATCCCCGCGGATCTCGGCGAACGAGTGTACGCCGCCACTGCGGCGAGCTATGAACGTATCTGCGCCGATCTCGGCCTCTCAGCGCGCCGAGTGTACGTACCGTTAGACCGACCGAACAACGATTCGGCATCAAAAGAAATGAGAGGCAAAGAGCCGACCAGACTGACACTGTATAACGTTCGACTATTCGTGCCACAGCGAGCCGACGCAGAGATACCGGACAATTTCACACTTCGTGAGAATGCGTTCGTCGTGGACGCTCGAAACCAAACACATGGCCTGTCGGTGATTCCGACTGGGAGCGGGCTGTACGATGCGTTTATGAACTCACTCGATGGCTCACTTGAGGACGAGCCACAAGAACTCTATCGTCAGCTCTCGGATTGCGTCGTCGAAGACTTCGAACTCGCACGATCGACCACGGTCGATATCGATCGAGAACGCGGTCGTATGTCGGTTGAATTCGCCGACGCGTTATACGACGATCGATCGCGGTTCGACCACCCGATCGCATCATTTTTTGCGGTTGGCTTAGCGAACGGACTTAATTTGCCGATTGAGATGACGATTACGAGCACTGCTCCACTCTCAGTTACATTCAGGTGGGACGACGATCCGACACCAGAAACTCACAACTGATACTCTATCGGATGATAGAGGTTGGACGAACTCACCCACATTATTCTTAACTTGATTACTGACAGTTTGATTGAAGCTCCTGTTTATAATTGTTCCCAAGCCGCAGCAGTTAGGTGCCTAAAGATTGCATGTATGTCAGAAACAATACTTTTTGATCCGATACATCTGCGTAATTGTCATCCTAAAGAGAATGTGTTATTGAGTGTTAGATCATTTGAGGGATATATATATAAGCCCTGACCTACCACGCGGCGTATTTATGAAACGGAGGGACACAAAACGGTTCAACGACATCTACACCGGCAGATCCCTCTATTCCCCGAATATTTTTATAAATATTATGAATGAAATCACTGTTTCCGGTATTAGTATTGACGGCGGTCATGTCCAACCCGGTTACTGTATAATCATCCGTAGAAATGACATTCGAACAACACAGTCATGCAGAGTGTTACTTATGTATATCTGTAATGAAACAAGAATCTGATCCGTCGACATGCGGTAATTTTGTTGTGAATTAAGCGGGCCACTTAGATTAATCGTCGGCCGACGCAAATTCAACCTCTGCACCAGGGGCGGGGAGCGATTCGAGTAACCCGTTTAAAATTGCGCTCGTCGACTGATCGCTCAGCCTTGCGTCCGTGTTGCGTACAATCCGGTGCATTAACACTGGTTCAACGAGTGTTTTAATGTCATCGGGGAGGACGTAATCCCGACCGTGGATCGCGGCACGCGCTTTACTCGCATTGAGGAACGCGAGACTGGCTCGGGGCGAACCACCGTGTTCGACACTTGGATCGTTCCGCGTTCCATGAACAATATCAAGAATATACTCTCTTATCGGCTCTGCGACGTGTACGTCTGCGACTACTTCGCGCGCTGCGTGTACCGACGCCGGGCCAACAATCGGTTCGACGGTCTGTGGCCCAATATTGGGATCGGTGTCGAATCGATTCAACAGCGTTGTTTCATCTTGACGATTTGGCAGCTCAACGATGTATTTCAGAGAAAACCGATCGCGCTGGGCCTCCGGCAATTCAAACGTTCCCTCCATTTCGATCGGATTCTGCGTCGCGATTACGAGAAACGG
>LFIK01004653.1_pt1 | contig 11086 bp, 13 predicted proteins | sample 643401 | NCBI WGS metagenome assembly LFIK01 (sample SAMN03777447, study PRJNA286221) | soda lake metagenome | biome: soda lake; feature: Kulunda steppe; material: water; isolation source: sample T5-Br brine of Lake Tanatar-5 | place: Russia: Kulunda steppe | collected 2010-07
AATACTTCAAAGGTGACCGGGTCTGATACTTCAAAGGTGACCGGGTCTGATACTTCAAAGGTGAATGGGTCCAATACTTCAAAGGTGACCGGGTCTGATACTTCAAAGGTGAATGGGTCCAATACTTCAAAGGTGACCGGGTCTGATACTTCAAAGGTGACCGGGTCTGATACTTCAAAGGTGAATGGGTCCAATACTTCAAAGGTGACCGGGTCTGAAACTTCAGGCACAACATTGATATTGTGGTAATACCCAAGGGTGCCTGCAGTTTGTGGGCCCGGTCAATCAGTCCAATGGAAACAAGCCATCATTCCCAACCTCTTCCTAAAACGCTAGAATCTATGCCATTGTTAAGGCACCTCAGGGGCTGCGGATCATTGTCTACGAATTATCTTTAGAATGCACATCCTATTACTTCAAGGCAGCTGGGTCACTCGCATGGCTCATATCAGCCCTAAAAAAAGACTGGCGCTGCATGTTTGTACTGCGGCTTCAGGGGAATCCTTATGCATGGAACAAGGTGGCCTCGACATTGTTTGTAGACTCGCCAGCGTTTGTGGGCTGGAGCTACTCAGAGAACCCAGATGATGCTGTAGTTGGTGAGAACTGATGGCTGATCTGAGGCTCTGCATGACACCGTTCTTGATGAGTAATAGGGCTTGCTTCAATAATCTGAGGCTCTGCATGACACCGTTCTTGATGAGTAATAGGGCTTGCTTCAATGATCTGAGGCTCTGCATGACACCGTTCTTGATGAGTAGTAGGGCTTGCTTCAATGATCTGAGGCTCTGCATGACACCGTTCTTGATGAGTAATAGGGCTTGCTTCAATGAGTGACAGGGCGCGCTACGATGAGTGAGACAATATTGTCTTTGATGAGTTCAGAAGTTATGATTGCTAAGGCTGCTCAGGGACCCTGCATGATGTTGTTTTGTGGGTGGTAGGGTCGTGCTTGTCTGCCATGAAAGACAGGATGCCTTTGCACCCTGGCCTCCTGACTCTGCATCTGGACCCCAAAAGACTCAACAGATGCCTTTGCACCATGGAAGACAGGGTGATTTTGCATCTGATAAGCAACGTTGCTTTCATTGAGGCCCTTTGACATTTACTTTGTCAAGAGTAAATGACACTTGTTACATTGCGATGCCGTGGACCTAGCTGCCTGGGTGCTTGGCATTTTCTATGACCATATTAAAGGCAAACCCAGTCTCAATGCAATGTGCTTTTTCCGCGTTTGGGAGGAGGGGCTTGTGGGTAGCCAGGCTGCCAAAGTGGATTTGCTAGCAATGTTACTGCACAACCATTGAAGCGGTTCTTCTTGACCTGCCCCCCAATTTCTGTGCAGGGGATGCGCGCACCTCTGTGGACCTTCGTGCATTCCTACTGGCTTTCATGGAGGTATGAGCACGCCTCCTGCTAATGCACGACCCAGCTTAAGCAGACGTGCCTGTGCCTGGAAAAAAAACAGGGAAGAAAACTACGCTGGCAGCGAACACACTTCCTACATCAATTAAGGAGAAGGCCTGTGTCCAAGCTGGTGCGCTGACACATCTACCTAGCCACAGCCTTTGGCATAGGCCTTTTTCAGCTCAGCAAGTGCTCCAATAGCAAATCTCAGTCACGAACATCACCTTAGTTCCTTTTTTTGTGTGTCTCCCAGTCTCATGAGCAACAACAGCAAATCCTAGTCTCATGAGCATCAACTGCATATCCCAGACTCATGAGCATCATCATTCCTTTTGTTTGTGCAGCGCTTCCCGCACCTTCAGGACAATGAGCTGTACCTGTCAGGGGAGAGCTGTAAGTTGGCCCAAGGCACACTTGCTGTGAGCTGAGGCGCATCAATCACAAACACTTCTGGGGTTGGCACATTACTACTAACCGTTTATGCTCAGGCGTGCAGGAAATTCACCTTGAATGCGAGCCTGTTTTTGTGTTGGTTTTCTTGGAATGAGGGATCCGAGGTGTCTACTGGGGGCATATTTGAAGGATGCGTTAATCTTGTTACAGCAGCTGCTAAGATCTTAGTTATACTTGTGTGCGTGCATCTAGCTTGAATTTACAGGCCCTGAGTTTTCTGAGGTCCAGCCAATACTTTCCTGCGTAATTTACAGAGCTGGATCCTTATGCTCTGCCTTTATCACACCTGAGCTTTTGAATCGTTGATGAAGATGTTGCTGTGTATTAAGCAGTGATCACCTTCACCAGTGCCTCTGTTCATCTTCACCAGCGCCTCTGCCATATCTGAACACATCCTTGCGTTAATTTTTGTGCAGAGTAGAGGGTTGAAAGGATGGACAAAATGTCGCGAACATGGCAGATGTGAGAGAGGCTGACTGTGTAGTCCTTGCACTCAAAACTGGCCTAACATGCTGGGGCATGCCTGTGTGGTGCACGCTGCATGCCTGGAAAAGGAATCCATAAAATGAATAAAGTAAAGCAATGATGAGTGAGATTGAAAACGGGCAATCTGGCCATGTCTATGGATCCTCATGCCTGTTGAGTCAGCTGCCCCTGCATACACACGCTGTTCCTGCGTACACACACATTCCATTTAATCATCTGACTCAGACACAAACACAGAACTACTTACGTACCCAGGTATGCATGTGCTTTTTCTGCGCAGATGCGGGTCATTATGTTCCAAATCTGGCTTGGGAGATTGTCAAGGTACGCTGCTTTACCTTTGTCTACCAGATTGTGGGCCCCGCTTCCCCAATGCCCGCTGCCTTGTTGCCAGCTGCCCTGTACCTGCACAAAGGCACATTAAGTGCTGACAAGTGCAACTGCCTGCATCATGCCTGCTTTGCAATTATTTGTGATGCGCGACATATGTCCTGGCAGTGAAAGCATTCCTCACCAGGCAAACTGGCAGCAGGATGAGAGTGCCCACTTTTCCTTAGTCATTCCTTGATCTCATTTTGCACACATGCCTCGCATGGCAACCTGGTCTAAGGGTGAGAGTGTTTGATCTCCCTTTATCATTCCTTGATCTCATTGTACAAACACGCCTTGCAGGGCAACCTGGCCTTACGTTAAGAATGTTCAACCTACCTTCATCATTCCTTAATTTAATTTTGCAAATACGCCTCGCAGGGCAATCGAGCAGCAGGAGGGAGAGGCAGCACTGGCTACTTGCCCTTAGCAGGTCTACTGGTGGGCAACCCGTGGACTGATGCCCCCATTGACAACAAAGGTAGTGAGGCCCCTCGGCAGGACCATTGTACCTCCCCAGCATCCCTCTCCTCTGGGCAGACCCTCTCAGAACCCCTCTCTGGGCAGACCCTCCCAGCACCCCCCTCCTTTGGACAGACCCTCCTGGCATCACTTGCCTGAAGGCAGACACCTCCCAGCATCCCCCTCCTTTGGGCAGGCCCTCCCGGCATCACTTACCTTTTGGGCAGACACCTTCCGGTGCTGCCTACACGCAACACAAACCCTCTGCTGCCTACACACAACATTAACCCTCTGCTGCCTACACGCAACACAAAACCCTCTGCTGCCTACACGCAACGCAAATCCTCTGCTGCCTACACGCAACACAAGACCCTCTGCTGCCTACACGCAACACAAAACCCTCTGCTGCCTACACACAACACAAAACCCTCTGCTGCCTACACGCAACACAAACCCTCTGCTGCCTACACGCAACACAAAACCCTCTGCTGCCTACACGCAACGCAAATCCTCTGCTGCCTACAGGCAACACAAAACCCTCTGCCGCCTACCCACAACATTAACCCCCTGCTGCTCTGGCTGGACCCATCCTCGCATGCTCAGCAGGCATCCTCGAGCGCCCAGCCACCTGCAGGAAACATGCTGACTAGCCATATCGTGATCAAGGCGAGCAGAGGGGTGATCTTTTTTGGCGCTCAATGCCGTGGCGCAGGCGCTGTGGAGTACTGGTGGTCGCATGCCCTGATTGGCGACGAAGTCCTTGCAGGCATCAACGAGAACTGCGACTTTGCAACTGTTGGTGCGTTGTTGGTGCAACTGTTAGTGCAACTGTTAGTGCATCGCTGTTGGTGCGTTGCTTTTGCGCATCCTTGGGAGGTCCTAACTGATACGGGACGGGGGGGGGTGCGCATTGAGCCTTGCATGGAGAATTTACTCTTGGTTTGCGTCAATGAGAGCGGCAAAGGTGTGCCTTCGAGTCAGTTGCAGCGCATCTTTGGCAATGCTGCCTGTTCATGCCTCTTTTAAAAGTGCCTCTTTTGTGAGCGCCTCATATGAGTGTCACTGTTGTCAGCCAGCTGGCTTCTGGAGGGCAGGAGATTTTTTAGCTGCACAGGTAGACTCCATGCCTGCTAATGCTCATCTGGATTTTACAAGTTTACACGTAAGGGTAAATCGCCAGCCTGGTTGTTAGGATTGGTTTGTTGCTGGTCTTTGCAAGCCAAAAAAGTTGAAATTCTGGTGACAAGGCAACAGAGAATGCTGTTATGTTGCAGGTCCCTTGCAAGATGAACACCCACATGTGAACGTCCCTGTGACTAGGGAGGAGAAGTGTGATGCCTTCTGTGACAGGTGGGAGAAGTGCAGCCCGCTCTGGGGCCAGGGTGGGGATGTAGGGGCAGGTGGCTGGAGAATGGCGTGGTCTTGAGTCAGGGAGGGGGAGATTGGAGCTCCCTCAGCCAGGAAGTAGATATGCTACGCCTTCTTTCTATATGACAGGCAGGGCGAGTGTGCTTGGAGGTTTGTGCATTGATGGGCCGTGAGCCACAGGATAATTTATGAAGAACCTAGTATGACGTGTTTCAAGCATGACATGCCAAAAAGCAGGAACTTCAGATACACACCATACACGTTGCCAGACTCATAACATGCCATAGCACGTTGATGTTGTGGCGGATTGATCTCTGATGCCTGGCTTCTTTGGCTTCCATGTATGCAGGGCTTTCTATGACCTGTCAGGCATCAACATCTATCACATTTTTGCGGATGTTTGCGTCCCTGCACGCGCATCTGCCTCTGCGCACGCATTGGCCAACACCCTTCAGCGTCACAGGGTACCCCTTCACAGCACCAGTGAGAAAAATTTGCTTGGTCGGCGCAAATTCCGGGACAACATAGATGACTACGATGGTGACCACGGTGCGTGTTGGTGTTGGTCACATGCATGTGGGTGGTGACCACGGTGCGTGTGGGCGTTGGCCACATGCCAGAGTGCAGGGCAGTGCTGTCCCGCAATGTGTGTGTCCTTATTTTTTGGGACAAATTATGTCTGCATATGATGTATGTGTACATAATTGTGCTCCCTTTCTCCCTGGCCATGAGTATGTCTTGTGTGTGCCTGCCTTTGTGTAGGTATGTAAGAATGCGCTGCCTTGTTTCTTTGCCATGTATTTGTACACAGAATGGTTGACATGCTTATCAAAAACTAACTATCTTGCAGCATGACCGTATGTGGATTGAGCAAAGTGGACAGGGAAGCTTCCTAGTTGCTTTATACAAATCCACACCAGCAACCATCAATTCCAGCATCCACACCAGTATGAACTGCCCCCCATTGCAGGGGGCCCTGCAACCGTCTATGACGCATGTGTGGACAATGAGGTGGAGGCGTACCTGAACATCCCAGAGGTGCAAAAGTGGGTTTGAACAGATCCCACAGGTGCAAAAGTGGGTTTGAACATCCCACAGGTGCAAAAGTGGGTTTGAACATCCCACAGGTGCAAAAGTGGGTTGGCACTGTGTGTCAGTAACTGCATGGGCAATCTAATACGGTGTGCGGCTGCCAACACTTACATTGTCTCACAAACGCCATGAAGGTCTGTAAACTCCATGAGGGGCTGGATAGGTTGCGCTTCACTACCGGATGTGGACAGCAATATGAATTTGCAATTTTCAGGCATCCATATTTTTTTATGACCTAGCCAAGCTCCAATCTTTCTTATGGCCTAGCCAAGTATCAATCTTTCTTGTGGCCTTGCTGAGCGACCTCTTTTTACATCGCTTGTCATCCCCGGGATCGCTGCTGGTGTTGAGGCTCAGCAGGCACCTACAACCGGGTGTGATCACTTTGCCCAAGCGCAGTCCGCACTGCACGGTCTCCTTAAGTTGCCAGACCTGTGATGTCAGTTGGGGATGATGTGGAAGTAGGCACATTGACTAGCAGCTCTGCTGCCCAATCACTGTGCATCTGGGATCGCGTACACATGAGTTGTGAGACAGGCCCACAATCACTGTGTGCATCTGGGATTGCACGCATGATCACTGTGTCCATCATGTCTTGTATTGCACGCACAATCACTGTGTGCATTGCATTTGATAGCACGCACAGTCACTATGTGCATCGCATCTTGGATCGCACGCACGATCACTGTGTGCATCGCAGTCAATCGCACGCACAGTCACTGTGTGCATTTGGATTGCACGCACAATCACTGTGTGTATCACATCTTGTATCGCACGCACAGTCACTGTGTCCATTGCATCTTGGATAGCACATAGACTTGCACCTCAGCTGCCAGATCATTGTGTACATCTTGGATCGCACAAGAGCGGGGTTGCTGAATACAGTGTTTACACCCCGTATTTTAAGGCTAATCAGCAATTAAATTGGTACATACACTTCATTCATATACTGTTTTCAGCCACCGACAGGCTCCGCTCCTGGGCGAGCCCTGCATCATGTATGGTATGCAATGTGGCAGCCCTAACCAGGATTACATGCATTCAGCTGTGTGGTGGGTGGCTCTCTGTATTTGGTCCTGGCCCGCTGCTTTGCTCTCCACCATATGCCTCTGTTGGTCTTTGATTGTCAGGGCCCTGCACGCCAACACCACCGGCAAGCTGCCAGGCCCGTGGCAGGACTGCTCATCGTATGTGAGTGAGATTCACATTAGGTCAGACAGCTCCTACTTTGCCTAGGTTTGTTTCCTGCCAAAGCTTGTCGCGCCTTGCGCATGGTGAGGCCCAGGCAGCATGCAGGTATGGCAGACATTAAGCGCATGTGAACCAGGAGGCAACCCCTCTACTGCTTGCTCAAGCTGCCTTTCCGAAGATGTCAGTGCCAATTTGGCTAATTTGGGGGATCTGGGATCTGTTTGGTAATCTGAAGCCTTGAAGCCTATCAGAAACTGGAAATGATGATTTCTCACATGCAGAACAGGTACCCAATGCAAGGAATCCAAGCAAATATCTGTCTGTGGCACCCCTTGTACCACAGGTTGATTACTCACGAGAGGATCTCCTGACATCAATGCTGCCTGTGTGGGAGAACCTTCTTGCTGCTGGTGCGCTGTCGGGCTTAACCTGACCTTAAGGGAGCGTGTGCTTTCATGTGTACATACACACCAAGGCAGAGGCACGCACACACGCACAAACAGCTTGCACAGCCTGGGAAAGCGATTAACGTTTCATCTTGATGTAGCTGGAACGAGTTGTGCGTGATGCGCATGGGGATTGCACCACATACACCTCATGTATATCATGCGTCCAGCCATTGTTTTCTGGGCCAGATTCCCCAAGAAATATTGAGGGTAGTGCTATTAGACACGCATGTTGGACAACAACCTTGACTTGAAGCGCTGGTCAAAGAACAAGGAACATCTTCATCAAAATCATCATCATTAGCAGCAGCAGCAGCAGCAGCGGCGGCGGCGGCGGCGGCGGCGGCTTTGCCGTACATACATCTGCTTACATCTGCTACCCATGCTGTGCCACCAGACATGCCTGGCATACACTCTGTCCCTGAAAAAAATTGCCATGCCTGGCATACACTCCCTCCCTTTGTGCCTGAAACGGTGCCTGAAACGTGCCTCTACAAACAAAAACAAGACAGCAAACAACAACAACAACAACAACAACAACAACAACAACAACAACAACAACAACAACAGACAAATGAACAAATGAACAAACAAACAAGCAAACGGTACCACACCCACACCTGCACATGCGGACACTCACAGGCATGTGACAGTGTCTCCTTTGCTAGACAGGCACATGCGCACACACGTACCCACACGGTCAGGTACACAAAATCTTGCGCATGCACACACACACAAACACATTCACAAGCATATGTGCACAACACGTGCCTTGCGGCAGGCGGGCTGCGCTTCTTGGTTTACTCGGGGGATGTAGATGGCATCGTGCCGGTGATAGGCACCCGAAGATGGGTGGCAGGCCTGGGGCTGCAGGAGACCAAGTCATGGCGTCCATGGACATCAGGGCCAACCTCGCAGGTCTGAAAGTTGTAATGAAACCAATGGGGTCATGGAACGTGCATCCTAGGGCAACACCATGCACTGGAAGAACCAATGGTGCAGCCTGGGCTGGTGCGCGGCCGTCGGCCGTTGATGTGAAAAGTGCAGTTTTTTCTCCAGCTGTCTGTGCAGTGTGAGCGTGTGCTCATTGCCTCCAGGGAGTGTGAAAGTCCTCTGTAGTGTGCATGTAGGTCGATTACCCTATTGGCGGGGTCCTGTGGTCAGCATGTGGTCCCACCTGGGGTCGGCATGTCGTCCACCTGGGGCTGGCATGTGGCCCACTTGGGGCTGGCATGTGGGTGCCGCATGCAGGGGCCACATGCATGGCCTGCACGCAGGTCAGCGACTCTGATGCGGCCCCCCTCTACCACCCTTAGCAACACCCCTCGGATGGTGGTCCCTGGTGCTGGCCACCACCGATGTGCCTGGTGCACACATTGCCCTGAGGTGTGCATGCGGTTCTGTGACCATGCCAATGGCCCCCTCTGCCCCCCTTAGCGACACCCCTCGGATGGTGGTCCCTGGTGCGCGCAGGTGGGGGGCTACACTGTGGACTATGTGACTCGCAATGGCGCCCCCCAGCACAGCACCCTGGCCTTTGCGACTGTGCGTGGAGCGGGCCACATGGTGCGTTTCTTGTCTGCTACTGCCTGCCCACCTTTTTGTGCTGATGAGCTCTTGTGGCGAATGAGCATGCCAGGGACAGCCCCAGCCCGCAGCCCTTGTTGCCTTGAACCACCGGCTTTTGCACCCTGATCCAGGGTCAGCCTGCAGGCATATGCACCTGTGATGTTCCGCGCACTAAGCACGTTTCTCACGCCCGACAGGGGTGTCCTTGCTGCTGGGAAATTACTTTTTCCACGTGCCCAATGGTAGCCCCTGGCTGCCTTCAGCCTGCCCAAAGCCCACTTAGGGGCTTGCAACTGCCCCCCTGTTTTGGGCCTGTCTGTCCTGGCACCCTCCCGGCCTTTTGTCCTGGGCATCGCCCCAGCCTTGCACTTGTGTCAACTTGCTTAACACCTCACTTCAATGCTCTGCTGAACGCCTGAGTCACGACTGTGAGCCGTGCTCTTGGTTTTTTACATCGTGAGCGGAATCTGGAGTGGGATGTGGGTGACTCGGAGCGAGAGCCCGCATCTGTCGGAGCACCCGACTGCCATATTCCAGCCAGACTTCCAGACTGGGTTTTGCCTCAGAAACCACCCTTGACCTCGCCACAATTGCATGCCATGTGCCTGCCCTGAGCCTCTCGAGCCCACCTGCCTGGCTTGCATACCCCTGCACGCGCTGTCGCACACACACACCCCATGCATGCCCAGCACCTATGATATTGCGAACCTCTGCATCTGCGGTGCAATTGGCCTGCCATTGGTCACGGATTTGTGGCCCTACTTTTGGTTGCAGTGGCGCCCTGGATTGTTGACATGGCCTTTCCTTTTGGTGCACGCTTCCAGTTGACTGGTTGGCACAGCCTTTGACTTTTTGCCTACCTCCTTGCCGAGCACCTCTCCAGCCAGCCTCCCCTTCCGCTCATCCGCGCAGGTGCCCTACACCCAGCCCCAGCGTGCACTGCATCTTGTCGCCCACTTCCTGAACAAGCAGCCACTTTGAGCAATCCCTGCCGGCTGCCGCCTGTCCAAAGGTACAGCTGGCAGTCTTTTATCGCCGCAGCTCATTTGATATAGCTTGTATTGTACATCAGCCTCCTGGGTTACCTATATCCTGGAAGATAAAGCTCTGCCCAAGGGTACCTTGGCGGCGTAGTTTTCTTGGTTTCCGGATACCACAAAAGGATCAATCTTGTTGGTATTTGGAGATGCCAGGAAAGGCCTGTATAGACATAGCGTATGATGCATTTACTGCACTCTAGAAGCCTGGGGCTTACCAAGTACATTTGATAGCCTGTGCTTGACCGATTGCAAGTATGATGCTCGATGTACGATAACAAGATAAACACTTGAGAAATTCACCCTGATTGCTTTGTACTATGCAATCATTGTCAGAAGACAGGGGCTTCCTTGCTCGTAAGATAGGAGTGTCAAGGTGGCGCTCGTACATGGTGCAACTCGTACATGGTATATTCAAACTCCGAGTCGATGATCTGAATGCAAGCCCTGGCAGGGCATATGCTTCTTCCTGTAATACAAAAGCTCTTCATGGACACAGAAGTCTGTGCTTAAGATCTGAGCTTCAGTTAGGTTAGGGTGCATGTGCTCTCTCCTTGCCGAGCACTCGAAGCGCTTGAAAGGTAGCTCCTCCTCTGGTTTGGATATGGTGGCCACACCTTTTCTGAAGTATGCCGTTCGTTATGTGCCTAGGGCTGAGGGTCGTGGTTTTTATGCGGAGCATGTTCTTTTGCCCCTCCTGGCCCAGCTCTTCCTGCTGTCTTTTGAAAGTACCCGGGTTTTCCTGCTGATTGGAAAGTTGCAAAAATAACCCCGCTTTACAAGAAGGGCCCCATGCTTGACCCTAACAGCTATCGCATGCTGGCGGTTAGTGGTACCATGTACAGACTATGCAAATGTCATTCGCTCCCTGCTGACAACTTAGTGCATATCAAAAAGCAAAATACCACAGTTTGGTTTCTACCCAGGCCGGAATACTCTACAGCCCATGTTCATCCTCAGGCACCTACAGCACGTCGCGCGCACCATTAAGCCAAGCAACTCTTCCAGGCTGCACACTGCTTTCATTGATTTTAAACAACTTGTTGCTAACGACACTTTGCCCAGATAGGCTCTTTGGTTCCATTTCCGTCGCATACGCATGCCTGCAATTCTCCTTTCTGCTATTCAAAGCCTGTATGCTGGTGACCAGTACCTCCTTCAAGACGGACATAAAGCTGCACGGGTAAAGCCTACTGTGGGTGTGAA
>LFIK01004654.1_pt1 | contig 11084 bp, 6 predicted proteins | sample 643401 | NCBI WGS metagenome assembly LFIK01 (sample SAMN03777447, study PRJNA286221) | soda lake metagenome | biome: soda lake; feature: Kulunda steppe; material: water; isolation source: sample T5-Br brine of Lake Tanatar-5 | place: Russia: Kulunda steppe | collected 2010-07
AGAGATTGTGAGAGATGGACACTGAGAGAGATTGAGAGGGGGAGAGATGGAGAGAGATCGTCAGAGATTGTGAGAGATGGACACTGAGAGAGATTGAGAGGGAGAGAGATGGAAAGGAAGGGATACTGAGAGAGATGGAGGGGGAGAGGGATTGAGAGGGATTGGAGGTGGTCGCGGCCTGTTGCCGCGGGAAAGACGACGCGTTTGGGATGGTCTCGAAGCGAACGTGAGAGCGTGTGGGATCGTGAACGACCCAAGACACAGGGACGAACGGTGCGTTGAGAAGGAACGAGGAGAGCCATCCAATCCAAGACGCATGGACCAGATCAGGAACCTACCCACCACCTCACCATGACCACCAGGAGAACCAACAACATGAAGAAACAGAAACCAAACTACTCCAAATACGAAAAAGAAAGAGATGAACACGTGCGTAGGAACCTGGAAAGGATGCAGGCCTTGGGCATACCCAACACCAAAAGGGAAATGGAAAGGATGGAAGAAGAAGAAAAACAAAAGATAAGGAAACAGAAACGAAAACGAAAAGCAACGGGAGAAACATATCCAGTGGACGAAACCAAGACCTACCATCGACCAGTGACCAGATCTCAAAGTCTGCCATCCAGGAGGTCCACACGATCCGACAAAAGGGACGCTGCCAAACGAGAACAAGAACTCGATGATGCGCTCGGCCAGTTTCTTGTTGATGGAACCTGCCCCAAGTGCAAACGGGTGTACGAACGCAACCACCGCAGACACCTGATGAAATGCACGGGAAAAATTCGACCCGCACCATCCAAAGAAGAGATAGAGTTAAAAAAACAACAGCATGTCCAACGCTCTGCTTCACGCATGATGCAGCTTTTGTTTGATGGAGTGGTGAGTTTTGATGGGGAAGTCGCCAAGTTCAGCGTCATTGGATCATCGGGGAACAAGTACACTCTGACCTTCTCGGACCACAAGAGAAGGAGGTGCACCTGTCCTGATCACAGGTTCAGGCACCGAGACTGCAAGCACATACTCTTGGCCATGAAAGTTCTAGGAATCGAGGGGAAGAAAGAAAAGAAATGGAGGGCTGCCACTGCACAGTACATTGAAGAAGAAGGGATGGGTAACCCCAGAGACAGGCCTACTCGGTCCAACAAGATAAAGACAGAGCCCATGCCTCGCAACAAGGAGGAAACCGTTGCCATCGGTTTCCTGTGAATAAACATGGAGCACTCTGGTCCACTCTGTCCAGCGTCCTCCTATGCGTCCTTCCTGACTACCGCTTTCAGTCGCCTAGGTCCGCTTGCGTGCGATGTGTCCCTTGCACCCTTCCCCCTGCAGATACGCGGCCGACTTGGTTCACCCCCGCTGGTGTTTTGCGTTTCAGGTTGGCATTTGCATCCCCACTGCATTGCATTGTTGTGTCTCCTGGTACCCTGGTGTGTGACCAAGACAGCACAGCCTTCCTTGTGTCACCAACGAATCCCATCCGACTCAGCAGAAAGTGGCTCCGATGTCGTTCCCCCCTCGGACTTTATCATAGGTTAACATTTTTTCTCCCTCTCCACGTCTCTCGAATCGGATGGGTTAACTCGCGAGTTCAGGCACCGGTGGCGACGTAGATCCGATTGCCGCAGAGGAGAGATCCGACGAATCGAGTTTTGCGGAGATTAACCTTTCCTTTTCCCTGTTTCCACGAATACCTCTATCGGATTAAGTGGATTTAACTCGATCGTGGTGCTCTGCGGTGCTGGACGCAGATTCGTTGGGATGAGTGACGTTGTGTCGGACATAACCAACTGAAACGAAGTAGACGCCACGCGCAAGGCGCAACGATTGCAAGGCAATGGCCATGGCTGCAAGCAGACGTGCGTGCACGATGGGAAGGAGGCTGATGCAGAGGTGCATGTCTGAAAGCGTGGCTTTGGAAGGACTGTTCGGAGAAGAGTTCGCCAGCCACGAAATCATCCAGAAGGAACTCAAGCACGGTGCACACAACTATCACCCGATGCCCGTCGTGCTGCAGTTTGGGAAAGGAGTGCACGTGTGGGATGTCGAAGGAAACATGTACTACGATTTCCTATCCGCCTACTCCGCCGTCAACCAAGGGCACTGTCATCCTAAGATCTTGGAAGCACTCGAGACCCAAGCCAAAAAGCTCACACTCACCTCTAGAGCCTTCTATAACAACGTGCTTGGAGAGTTCGAAGAGTACATCACCGATCTGTTCGGGTATGATAAAGTTCTGCCAATGAACACAGGCGTGGAAGGTGGCGAAACAGCAGTAAAACTCTGCCGGAGATGGGCCTATGAGGTGAAAAAAGTGCCCGAGAACAAGGCCAAAATCATATTCGCAGAAAACAACTTTTGGGGAAGAACGCTATCTGCCATATCAAGCTCTACGGATCCCACCAGTTACAAGGGTTTTGGCCCGTACATGCCTGGATTTGAGACGGTACCTTACAATGATCTACAGGCCTTGAGAAAAGCATTAGCAGACCCCCATGTTGCTGGGTTCATGGTGGAACCCATACAAGGAGAAGCAGGAGTGGTGGTTCCTGACGATGGCTATCTGGCCAGTGTTAAAAAACTTTGTGAGGAGAACAACGTGCTTATGATCGCTGATGAGGTGCAGACTGGGCTTTGCCGCACAGGACGGATGCTGGCCTGTGACTGGGAGGACGTAAAACCAGACATTTTGGTCTTGGGTAAGGCCCTTTCCGGTGGCGTCTATCCTGTGTCAGCTGTGCTTGCTCGGGACGAGATTATGCTTGGCATCCGACCAGGTGAACATGGCAGTACTTACGGTGGTAACCCCTTGGGCGCAGCAGTGGCGATCTCTGCTCTGAAAGTGCTAGTGGAGGAGGACCTAGCCAAGAATGCAGACAAGTTGGGACAGCGTCTACGTGAAAAATTGCAAAACATGCAAACTGACTGCGTGAAGTTGGTGAGAGGAAAAGGACTTCTCAATGCAATTGTCATCAATGAGATGGAGGGAATTACAGCGTGGGATGTGTGCCTGACCTTGCGCAGGAATGGGCTTCTTGCAAAGCCAACACATGGAAATATCATTCGCTTGGCTCCACCACTCGTAATAACAGAGTCTGAACTCGATGACTGTGCCAACATCATCGCCAAAACATTGGAAAGTATGCAGATGACTTGAGCACAGCATGTTATCTCTAATGCTCGTGGCAGGTAGAGTGGAAGTACGCCTTATGTAAAGCCCATATGAGGCCAGCTAGCTTTCTACTCTTCCCATGACTGAGGCCAGAAAGAGCCTCACTGTGTAGGAGGCGAGTAATATCCAGACACTGGACCTGACAAAGTGCTTGCGTCCTCAGCATCCAGAGAGAGCATGGCGTAGGCATCGCCTTCCATTGGCCGACTTGGTGATGGTGTAACTTTGGAGATGACCGACTCCACTTTTTCTGCAACCCACTCATACTGCTCCGGAAATGTGTCCTGGATGACTTCTCTCTTCATGTATCCTAGAACACAAACAGAGAGTACTGCAAGAGAAAGCACAGTGACGCCTAGCCATCCCCTTGCACTTCGTTTCCCTCCCTTGGTGGCTTGATCTGATCCTTGCTCATGCCCAGAGGCATGGCTGGAACCTCCGCTGGTCTGATGGGGGTCTGCCCCAGAGGAGCCACCCCCCTCTGGTGTACTAGACTTTGTGCAGACGCTTGGGTTTGCGCCCGTACAGGTCCAACCACTTTCAACTTGGCAGCTTGAGCTGCAACCATCTCCATCAATAAGGTTTCCGTCGTCGCACATTTCGCTACCCTCGACATATCCGTTACCGCACTCGGAAAGCCAAGGGACAACCACCCATTCTGGGTCCTCTGACAAATGCAGGTGGTGGTGTCCCTTCTCATCATGAGCTGTGTACCCTGCACCCTCATCAAACTTCCAGTACGCCACTAAATCTGGGTGTGAAGCATCCACACCAGGAATGTCAAACTTCCCAGCACCCAGACCAGAGTCTGCAAGCATGCCATTTACGATATCCTCTTCAGTTCTTGCGACTCGCCATATGCGAAGGTTCTCTATTTCACCGAAGAAGTCTTGGGGACCATACTCTTGAGCATACCCACGTGAGGAGTTGCCCACAGCACCAGCATTCGAGTCGAAGCAGCCCCCAGCGCAGTCTTGCTCTCTTCCTATTACCAACGTACCACCTGAAGGAATTGTCGCACCTTTGGCTCTCTGGACTCTCCAAATAGGTTTACCATTGTCATACAGAACCGTTTTCCCAGAAGATGATTCCCATGTCACTGCTATATGATGCCAGGTGCCATCTGTTGCTCCCACCCCTGCGTAGTGGTCCAGAAGCGTGCCTTCGTCTTCCATGATAGAAATAGCCCAGCTCTGGTAGTTTACAATGAGAAATGCATTGTCTGATACCCCGTAGTCACCAAGGGCATAGGATACGGGCGTACCTTGCGCACACCTATCAACACTGCGCATCCAAAACTCGACTGTGATAGCCCTGGAGGGGAATCCTTCAAAGTTTGTGACCATAGCAACTTGCTGGTCATGAAGCTTGAGGCTATAACCGGAACTGCCTGGTGTAGGTCCTGGCAATGGCATTCCATCCTGACCAGCAAGAGGTGCTGTTGAATATACCCAGGTGGGAGCAATACTGTCCAGCAGTAAGTCGTTCTTCCTGCCTGCACTCATGTCCCTGGTAATGTGGTTTGTGGAAAGTGCATTGTTGTCAGAGGTGTCAAGGGATGGATCAAACTTGTAGTAAACCTGCACGTCTGATGGAGGATCATTGAGGGACATATACATGTTTTTCTCAATCTCTGCCTGGTCAAGTGCACGGTTCCAAACCCTTATCTCTGCCAAACTGCCATCGAGCCCTGTAGAACTTTTGAAGCACCCGCCAACACACTCTTGGTTCTGACCAAGAACAAGCGAACCGTAATTCTGTCTAAGAACATTTGCAGAAATGGATGGGTCTACTCCTCCTTGAGCTGGGGCACGATCTTCTACTCTTCCCTTGCTACTCTTCCAAAACGGCTTCTTCTCCTCGCCGTCAAAAAAGAGCTTCGTGATACCAGTTGTATACTCCCATGTCACTGCAATATGGTGCCACTCGCCATCTGTCCACTGGGTGTCAAAATCAATCCAGCTATCATATTCCCCTCCATTACCTTCTCTGTTGGCATTGATGTGCACAGAAACAGCACCGCGGGTACTCATGTCTGAAAAAAATACATTGGTGCCTCGGTACTCGGTCAGGTATTTTTCAATGAGAATTCCGTCATCCAGAAGTGCAGAGTCAGCGTGACCCCCGTCGTTTCCAGTGTCTCCATCTCCATGAAGGGTAGTTGCAAACGAAAAAAATTCGTACATGGCAGGAACATCGCCTTCCTTGTCAGTATCGAGAGAAGCCGTTTTTGCCCAAAACTCAACAGTCACATCCTTGTCAGGTATGTCTTGGACGTTAGTATTGATCGCATAGTTGTTGGAAAATTCCAGGGCATTTGCACGGAAGCGGCCATTGATGTTGGCCTTTGCATGCACAGGATACGTCTTGACCGTGAGGGCATTGTTGTTTCCGCTTGCATCCCTTGCCAATTTCAAATCTACAGGTTGACCCTGCGCATCGGACGCATCATCGAACTTCCAATAGCCCACCAGGCCCCTTTGACTTGTGACATCGTGGCCGTTTCTCATGTGTTGCTGAATCTGCTTCTGCGATCGCTCCACGGACCAGAGACGTACTTCATCCATCAGGCCGTAGAATGCCTGCGTGGACTCAGTGCAACCACCGTAGCAGTCCTGCTCACCTCCAATCAAGAATGCTCCTCCATCAGGCAGGGCTTGGGTACGTGCGGTCTGCACGTCCGAGATGAGGAGACCATCAAAATATATCCGGGTTGTACCATTGGTTTTTGCGTTCCACGTGATTGCAACGTGGTGCCAGGTTCCCTTCCGATCCACAAAATTGGCCAGGTTGTCCCCATAGAACGTTTTGCATCCTTGGTAGTAATTGGGAGGTCCCTCGTAGTAATCCGGCACCAGCATGAGATAATTGAAGTCATGGCAAGCAATGAGGGCGTTCACATTCCAGGCCACAAACGTGTTGTAGGCCCTCTGCCTCTCCATGTAGTCTCTTGAATGAGACTCCACTGCATAGCTGAAGAGCGTCCCTGAATTGCAGTAGTCTGAAGTGCTTACCCAGGCTTCGAAGGTGAGCTCTTCCTTCGGAAACCCACGAAAAGGCACGCGCTTTACCACGTGGTCGGCAAAGACGAGTGCCGAACCTGCTCCTCCAGGTTTCGACGTGTTTCCGATCACTGTTCGTCCAGCACGTCACGCACGAGCGTCGATCCCACGTCTTTGGTCAGCACGTCGCTTCTTTTTCCTCTTCCGTCGTCCGTTTCCCGTCTTCGCACGTCCACCCACCGCACGTGGCCTTCAGCAGGACCAGGAACGTTCCGATCCACGTCTTCCAAAGGTCCGCAACGTGCGGAAAAGGAGCTTTCGCACGCGCCATCGTCGAGCACGACGTTTGATGGCGACGAGCTCGTCAATTGCGACGAATCTCCCACGTGGTGCCGAAAAACCACGCCTGCAAGCCATCGACCGACGAGGACAGAGAGAAGAAACAGAACGTCTCCTCCACGGGTAGAGGTGGCGATCCGTCGGATTCGTCGAGGGTCGTGTATGCCCCCCTTTTGGATCCGAAGCGACACGTGAATTCTGAGGAAATGGGAGAGACGAGGCCAACGAAGGGGGGCACACGGTGTTAAGTATCTATGTTTAGCATGACTGCCTGGAGCGTTTCTCTCCCAACTCGAGACGATGGACACGTCGATTTCTTTGCGACATGGACAGAGCTTGGACGTTTGCAAGGCGTCAAGATCAGGTGGGAACGATGCCAAGACTCTTTGAACACTCCTCCCACGGAAGACATGCGTGTTGCAAAGACCAAGCCAGAGGGCGGCATGTCTCCGATGGACGGAAAAAGCGCACGAGCATGTGCTTTCATGGTAGCAGTAGTTCGTTCGAGGCGTCTAGAGAACCCGATCGGTGCGTCCTTCTTGCAAACGTCTCTCTCCACCATCGCATCGATTTGTGGTGATGCCATGCACCCATTTTGTCACAATTCTCTCGTTGTTTCTCGGAATATCGTCGTTTCTTTTCGTGGGATCCGAGCAAACGTCTCGCTTTCGGGTGCCAACATGCATCGAATGCAATCTGTACCTTTCGATGCATCCAATCCAAACGAAAAGCAACCTTCCTTTTCCCTTTGTGGAAGCGCGTCGTTCCACAAGCCTAAGATGACAGTCCAATTGCGGGCGGAAGGCCAACCACACATAGTTGCTCGCTTCATCCATGCAACGTGGCGCATCATGCACGTGAGAGTGCGTTGCACCGACGTTCGCACGTGTCCCACGAAGTGAAGCGATGGACGCGTGGCACGTCCATCCGTTTCGAAACGGTCCCACGTGATCGTCCTTGATCCGAAACACCCCAGCGACGTCCGTCGACTTGATCCGGTGGGATCTTCGTCCGTCGTCCCGGGTCTCCGACCGGTTGAACCCGGTTCGATTTCCTTTCGATTGGAAGCTTTCATCGGGTTCGAACCCGATGGTGTCTCCAACTGTGTGTCGTTCGAGGTTCCATCAATTGCAGCAGAAGTGGAAGCGGCATCACACACGTCGACGTCGACGATGTCGCATGCAAGCACGGCTTCGTTCGCCGCATCACGTGCACGAACGAAGCACCTGGACGATCCAGAGACGCGCCGCGATCTGTTCGGAGTGGTGCGAGGTGCCTGCAAGAGCTGCGACGGTTGCCAATGCTACCTGAAACGAACCGAAGAGTACCTTGGCAAAGCTGGTGCACCACATCCGCACAACGATCCGAACATCATGCGATGCAGCCGATGCGGATGCATGGCGGAAGACCACGAGGTGGACGTGGCTGAAGATGCGAAGGAAAGAGGAAGTGACGCCATGGCTTTCGAAGACTGGGAAGAAGCTCTGCGATGGTACACCAAAGCCGTGGAAAATGCACCTCGAGATCCAGTGCACTACAGCAATCGCGCAGCAGCTTATCTGGAGAAAAAGTGGTATGCTCAAGCCTTGCATGATGCAGATCATGCAATCGCTCTTCGGCCAGACTGGGCCAAACCGAGGGCCAGAAAGGCTCATGCCCTGCTTATGATGGGCAAACCGAAGCAAGCACAGGAAGAGCTCCAACGTTGTGTGGAACTCGAACCAAAGTCCATGCACTACAAAAAACTACTGCGAGAAGCGGAAGGAAAATTGCTTGTTCAGATCCAAAGAGAAAAAGCTTCGAAGAAACGTCAAACTCCGCCCAGGCGACGTCCAACAAAAGAAGATGCTCCTTCCTACAAAGAGATGGGAGACCAAGCGGTGAAAAACGGCGAACACAGCATGGCTATCCAATGGTACACAGAAGCAATCCGGCTCGAACCAGAAAACGCAAAGCTATGGAGCAATCGAAGTGCAGCGCGGGCCAACGCAAGTGAGTTTCAAGCAGCACTTGCTGATGCCTGTCAGGCCATTCAACTGGAGCCCAAATGGCACAAAGCTTGGTCAAGGAAAGGATTTGCTCTTTTTTGTCTCCAGCAGTATGAATCTGCGTCAGAAGCTTACCAGCAAGCACTTAAGTTAGATCCAGGTAATCTTAGTATTCGTGATGCACTGCGCAAGGTTTCGGAAGTTGCCGAAGATATCTCTCACCGCCTGGACCACCACCCGCAACAAGCATCCAAACCAATTGCATCGGGAGCATCCAGCCCAAGCACGGTAGTTTTTTCAGGTGTTTCTGAAATAAAAGGGGCTCAGGGAGCACTCACCTCTGCAGATTTGCAATCCCTTTTCTGCAGCAATAGAACATCACAGGAAAACATCAAACAAAGAGACGATGATTATATGTTAGAGCAGAAAGGTTCTTTTGCACATATTGCAGACAGAGACAGGGTGGATTCTGAGAAGAATGAACATGAAAAAGCTACCACACTACCCAAAGACCATTCCACCCTGCAAGCAGAGTTGGCAGTGTCTCAAGAGCGTTGTCAAGAATTGCAACGTCAACTAGCTGCACTTGAAGAGGCGCACAAGAAAGCATTGCAAGAGCTAGAAGAGTGTAAATGTAGACTGAGATCGCAACTTCCACCAGCAGCTGAAGGACCTCATAATCTCCATGATCTGTTTCTTGGAGAATGTGCCGAAACGGAGAACCTAAGCTCCAAGGTGGATGAAGGATTGCCACCTACTAGCCTACTGGACAGAATAATGGAGGCGGAGGAAGGTCAAGCAAAAGGTACTCCTTTACATGGCAACGCTGAAGATGATGCAGCTTCAATTCCTTCACCCGCCACGTCGGATGAAAGATGCGATTTTTCTGATGCAGATGTTGGTGAGTCTATCGATGCAACAATCTCGAGTTGTGATGATGAGCAGAATTTGGGTGAACCAGAAATTCTACCAAAAGATGCAGCAAAGGTGCAAAAAATAGACGTTGACAGCATTGCTGGGCTATTTGGCAAGAAGGCAAGTGTGCAAGAATCAGAGGTACACTTCAACTTGGCGCCTACAGAGGATGAGGCTACGGATAAGCCATACAGTGGCTCTGCAGAGGACACAATAAATTCCAATGGTGTTGAAGCACATGTATTCATGTCAAGCACCCTTCCGCGAATTCCCCAGGAAGCAGGACTGGACTCAAATGGTGCAACAGCAGAGGCTCACGAGGACATCAGCTTGGAAGGCTATGCTGCTCCAGCTTCAGGAGATTCTGCATCTGAACATGCTACTGACATGCCAAGAGTAGACGAAGAGGCAGTGAATGCAACAAAAGCGTTTTTTGAGCACTACATGGCCAATGTCAGCGATGAAGAAGAGGAGGAGGATCAGGATGCCGATATGGTTGAGAATGATACCTGGTGGGAAGCCTGGGAAGATCTAGAAGAACACCGAGCATCTGTCGAAGCCAGCAGGGATCAGATGGGTGCCATGTTTAGCAGTAAGCACCAACGTAGGCTGCAAGAACGAACGGCTACTGCTGCTGCTTCCAGTCTGACAGTCAAAAGCCTGCAGACAATTATGCAGACACCGCTCAGACCCAAGCACTTTCGCGACAACGGTGGCATCAAAAGGGTGGCCTGCAAGATATGCAAGGGAAAATGCTTGGGCTTTGTTCCTTTGCGAGAAAATCGGGAGCCCTCTTCTGAATTGCTTGAGAATCATCCTTCCAAGTTCTTGAAGTGGGCTGCTTGTCACGAGGACGACATCTGCGCAGAATGTGGCTGCTATGCTTGTGATCACGAGACCACCGAGGAAGCGGAGCGTCGTGAAATTGCCATGGAGAAGTCTCGACGCATGCAGGAACTCTTGCACCGTCGCAAGCGCAACGAGCGCATGCGTAGAGTGGAAGCAGCCCAACGCAGGAAGGAAGATTCCATGCTTTCGGAGGATTTCCTGGAAGAGACACGGATGGATGGTCTTCAGCATGTTTGCAGAGCTGCTTGCAAGGGATGTGACGAATGCCCCGGTTTTCGAATATGGTACCGTCCCAGCTCTACGGATTCCACTGATGCAGATGTGATGTTTTATTGTTCCATGTGTGGATGTTCCGCCTTGGATCACGTAGTAGACGCACAATGGGAGGAGGAGGAGCGAAGGCGGAAGTTGCAAGCGGCGCAGGAGGAAAGTGCTCGTCGTTCCTACACTCGTCGCTACCAATCGCAACGTCGGATGCAGGTGGAGGAGGACCGCCGTCGCCAGGCCAGCCTGGATGTGTTGGGCTTGTCTTCCACGGCGACTCCACGTGAGATTTCTCGTGCGTATCGTCGCTTAGCACTTCGTTGGCATCCGGACAAGCACAACGGCGATGTCAAAGTGGCACAGGCGCAGTTCCTTCGCGTGACGGAAGCATTCCGCCACTTGTCCGCAACTCATTGACGTTCACGTGCGTCGTGGCTGTGCTCCTGCAACATCCATCCTAACTCGATTCATATCATTTCATTCTCATGGATGCCAGTTTGTCTCGGGTGTTGGATGCAACCATCCATCCTAACTCGATTCATATCATTTCATTCTCAT
>LFIK01004656.1_pt1 | contig 11081 bp, 5 predicted proteins | sample 643401 | NCBI WGS metagenome assembly LFIK01 (sample SAMN03777447, study PRJNA286221) | soda lake metagenome | biome: soda lake; feature: Kulunda steppe; material: water; isolation source: sample T5-Br brine of Lake Tanatar-5 | place: Russia: Kulunda steppe | collected 2010-07
GGGGGGGGGGGGGGGTGAAATCAAACACATTTTGCAAAGAAGAGAAAGCTAGCGCAATTCCTTGCTGGTTTAAGAATGGTCTAAGTTGCTTACTCTATTAGTTTACCAGATCTGTTTGAATGTTGTTACTTGTGAGAATGTTCCTTTGCTGCTCCCATACCTTTCACCTTTCCTCCTCAGCCTCCCAGCCCCCCGGTCTAAAGAGCTGCTGATGAGTGCTTGCATTCACCATGCTTGCCACCTCTCTGTTGCCCATCTTGCTGTGCACACCCAACGTTTGACCCAGTTATTTTACTCCTGCACCGCACACTTCCTCCTTCAGCCCTTATGCCTGCCAGGGAAGCTCACCCTTGCTTTTATCTTCTCTTCATTGCTGGGTAGCCTGCTGGGCAGGGTGACCGACCCCAGCACCACAAATCGGCCCTTTCTCTCCTGAGCTGAGGGGGGCCTCCCCTTCACTGACCCCCTCCGTGTTGCGCTTTTGCTGACGCTCACAAGGTTTAGTTAGATTAGGGTGATTAAGTGCGCGCACCAAAATGTAAACACCTAAGGAGCCTGCTGCTGGGCACCTGCCGTCAGTGTCCCATGGCGCTCTTTCACAGTGCCATGAAAGGGAAGTTATTCGGCAAGCAAACAGCGCCCTACAACGGCTTGCTAAGGACCCGCATTTGGCGGGGTAGGCTTCAGTAGGGTCTTTTACATCCCGCGGCTTGTTTGTGAAATTTGAACAGGTTTGCTGTTGTTATCAATCTCAACAATATTGATCCTTATTCTGGACTCCGCCTAATACACAAATCAGTCAAACTCATGTGTCATCAGTGTGTCTTGTTTAGGGAAGAAATGTTGTCAAAAGCAAGACCTAAACAGTCAAATTTTTTCATTTCTCATTGTTCAGGCACTTCGAGGGGGCCCAAACCTTTTGAGCCTTATTGATGTCATCCATGTGGATGAGCAAGCCATTGTTTCAAGTCTCTTACCAGTGGCTCATTACTATCGAGGTCGTGGTAACATTACTGGAATTGTGTACCAAATTACCCCATCAAGGTTTGTTAAGTTTCATTCATTGTCGGATGATGAAAGACGACACTATGTGCGGGACATCTTAATGGCCTTTGCTTTTGCTCATTCACGCGGAATACAGGTTCGTTGACATAAAGAAGGCAGGGCTAGTAATTGGTCTATGGCGTGCGTTTACTTCTTCTAACTTAGCATGCTTGGCTTGATCTGGCTTCTCCAGAAGTGACATGTAGGGGAGGATATAATGCTTTCATAAGCCAAGAATGACAAAATAATGTTTTATTGCTTTTATTGTAGCACATGGACTTTACCTGGGGGCAGACTGTCATTGATGCCAAGTAAGTTTACGCGCGTTTGCATGGTGCCATTTTGCCTTGTATTTGATGATGAGAGTCTGGGCAATATTGCCCTAGAGTACCATCATTAGTTAGTGCTGTGGCTGCATCATTGCATGTGTGCATGCTCAAAGACCTTCAGGAGAACAAAACACACATATATTACACACACACACACACACACACACACACACACACGCGTGTATGCAAATACACACACATGTGCATGAACACACACACATATGGGAAGAACGGGATGCCCTTGGTTGTGCTTTGTTGGGTCGTAGGGTTTGCTTCGCAACCAATTGTTGCGTAACTGCTTCAAAGCATAGAGCAGGCGCTTTGAAGCCAGAAGCAGGCGCTTTGAGCTAGCTGAATTGTGCCCTTTATGGACTGCAGAAAAGTGTAAAAATAAGTGTGACTGCAGCCTTCACATATATTAGAAAATAAAGTACGTACATATATAGCATAATGCTAGGGAGTTATCTTTTGATCACTTCACTTTTAGCAAAATCAGCCCTTGGGTCAAGCGCTGCATGCTGTGTGAGATCGGTGATATACATCCATCGAAAAATAAAGCAAATATGCTATTTAGTGCAATATTTATGACGTAGTGGACAAATAGTCGACATCTGGGTTGAGGCTGGTTACTTGGAAGCAGCCAAGTTGGAGTGCCTTGTCACGTATTGCGTATTTGCTTCCTACTCAGCGGCAGCCCTTCACACAAAAAGACAAAACCTCAATTTTGACATTTGCAAGTTATTGGACCCTCAAGTGACCCATAGCTGTATCCTGACCGTATCCCACCGCCATGGCTTTTAGCATAGGTGCTCTGTGCTAGCGCAGAGCAATGGGTATACACTAAAAGGATGAAAACAATACTTTGGAAGGTCATCTGGGGTTGAATCGCATGCCAGAGTTTTGCTTGTGATGGAAAGATGGCGAGGCAGGAGGTCCGCGTACAGTCCCACATGGTCATCTGCAGGCGCTTTCTGGCCTTGGACTGGCTGGCGGCAAATCCTCGCAGTTTACCCTGGAGTGTCACGGCCAAGCAAGGGAGGGCGACACGCTAACGGCATGTTGTGGAACTGATAAGCTACGAAGACACTTACGAATAGGACTGCTATATGATCAAATCCTAAGCACATTAATTATCTTGATATAAACCAGGGGCAATTTTACAAAAGGAATAAACGATAAGAGGGCGGTCAACTGTGTATCGTTTTATTTAAAATACTTAAATTTTGCATTTCTATGGATTTTGCCTGTGCAATAATTGAGTTGTGGTTATTTCATGCGGCATTAATGTTTGCATCCTTACTTACTTGCCTTTGTTTGGAAGTCGTTAGACGCAAGGCAAAACAAACCCGGCTACTTCCCCACCATTTTCCCAAAATGCATTAACATCTTATTGAAAAATCCAAGCGAATACCTGCAGAAAAATATCTGCCCTCTCCTTTTAGTGGCCTGTGCCTAGCACAAATCAGATGAGCAGCCCTGGTGAATAAGCCCTTATCAAGAATCTAAGTAGAGAACATGAATGGTGAGGTGAGCATCATCTTTGGAGCCATGAAAGCCTTCTTGGGAGCCATGAGAGTATGGGGTGAGATGCACCTCCCAGGCTTTTAAATACGGATGGGCTATGCGCAGCAGGGTGTACCAAGTTGTTGTGCCGAGTCCTTGCAACTTCAAAACTCTGTGCGGGTATTTTGGACTCAAGCTTGTTCTCATACTAAGCATATTATGTTATTGAAGCAAATCGTGCCATGGTCAACAGACGCTCATCCAAAACTAATCTTGCCTACCTGATGGCCCTGCCCTTTGTCTCCAGTGCTGGAAGCAAAACATTCCCTTGTAGAGCATGACCCTGCATGCAGTTTGTGGAGAAAGATGCCTTAAGCAGTATAGGCTGAATGAGCTTGTCAATCTACACAGTGTCTATGTGTGCGAGCGCGAGGTTGATGTCCATGCTGGGAGGGCTGGCACCTGGCTTTGAAAAAGCTGATGCCTTGAGCGTGCATGAGACAAAGAGGCTGGCCAGGAACTCGTCTGGGGCTGGCTTGTCTCAAATGATATTACAAAGGTGCTTCCTTGCTCTCATCCCCTGCCCCTTGGCCTCCTACCCCTCGCCCTTGCCTCCTGTCCCAAGCTCAAACTTGTAGACAGAGAAAGTCACAGCCTGTATGGCTACACATATTGGTAGCCTAACATTAGATAAATGGGTAGAAAGGTCAACACAAGTATCTCCATGACCCCCCCATCTGCAGCGCGTAAGCAAATAGTAGGCTGGGCCTTTACTAGCTTATCTCAATCAGGGAGGTCAAGCCAAATATAATTGAGGTCAAAATCAAACTCTTATTGAGCTTTCTAAATCGGTCAATCTTATATTGTCCACCCACATGACCTGCAGTGTTTTCTTATTGAAAGCAATTAGAAATCTGTTTTCTTCTTGCATGGACTTCTTATGTTTTATGAACCGGCAAGCAGTCAGTCGATTTGACTAGAGGCCTTTCTCATAACTGACTAACTATGCAAAGCAATTTAAAGCTTTTTTTCTTGCATGAATTCCTATTGTTTAATAAACAGGCTAGAAGTCAGTTGGTTGGACAAGAGGCCTTTCTTGTCACTAAGAGATGTAAATGGATCACAATGTCATGCTAAATCACCGTCATGAACAATTGGGTTTCAGGAACATGATATGTGTATGTAAAGCACATTCATATGGCGTTTTTTCTATATAAATGTGGGGTTGGCGAGGGGAGGCGGTCTCGCCTGTCAAGAGTAGCCTTAAAACCATGCTACAAAGGACCTAGATTCAACACTGTGTGCACTAGCTGGATCTGGGCCGGGGCATATGATGCTGCTGCCACCCATCCATATCCCACAGGCGCCTCTGCCTCTCTGCTATCATCCTTACTCAGACCCAACTAGGCTCGTGTTGCATGGGAACGCCAGGTCCCTGGCCGTGCGGCCAGCGCCTCTGGGGAGTGGTCTGGACTCCAGGGAGGAAGGTTACACTGCATGGAAGCGAGTAAAATCCAGTCAAAACGACAAATATCAACCATCCAATTAACCGCAAATGATAAGTGACACTGATTCTGCATTGATACTTATCTGGCAAAAATTGGCAAATTGTTTGCATGGGACAAATTCTGATTTTAAGTATTAGGTTGAAATTTGATGTGACTGGGGGTCTTGCAGGCACAGGCTTGCTATGAAACCCCTCTCCTCTTATTTTGCTGCAGTTAGGTATCTATCAAATTGTATTTGAAGCGTGATTACCTGCATTTTTATGCTTTGCTCTCTGCCTCACCACCAAAGTAATCCTACTATTGCGGGTATTTACTTGCAATGCTCTTAGGCTCTTATGATTACCTGGTACTGTCCGGACCTTTGCATCTAAGCATCACTATCGCTTCTGGCCTTGCCCGAGGCCATTTGGAAGCTAGTTTGGGTGTAGATGGGCAAAGTCTGGAGCTAGGAATCTAGTTGCAACTGGGCTTGTTTAGTGTATGTTACACTGAGCACTGTTATAACTATTGGCACACAACTGGGGGTGCCCAAACAGTTTTTCAACACTAGTTGTAAAACTAGCCTACCTCCCCTCAGTTGTGCACCTACAGTTGAAACCAGACAAAACTATTGGCCCTTCCCCCTTTGCTTTGAGTGTTTGAGTTCAGCTTTAACAAACTAGGTTGGGTCATTTCTTTTAAACATGTCCACAATGCTTAGAGAAAAGGGGAAGGAGTGGAATCATGTCGTGATCATTGAGCTGAAACATAGGACGCAGGATTAGGTTTAGGGTAAAGGTTTTAGGTACCTAACCTTAAACCGGTTTAGGGTAGGATAGAGTGGGATTGGGTAAGGGTAGGCTAGGCTAGGGTAAGGGTAGGGTAGGGTAGGGTGGGGTAGGGTCAGGGAAGTCGGTTAGGTGTAATGAAACATTCATTCCCCCTTTTTTAAGCATGCATGTCAGGCGACAACTGGATGCAATGTGTTACATCGTTGAACAGGGCAGGGTCCAAGATCCACTGGTGTCAACAATTCAGGGCAAGGCACAAGTTTGACACAAGTTGGTCAAAGGTTTGAACTGTGATGTGCAACTGGGACAACAAGGACAACTTGGGAGGGCCAGTTGCTTAAGTTTGCCCAGTTTGCCCCTGGAAGAACTGGGGAGGGCTTGTGGCCCCAGTTTGCTTACTCTGCCCACTTTCCAGGTCCCAGCAAAACAAATTGGCGGGGACCCCATTTGCCAGTTGCACCATCATGTTGGACTAGGACAACTGAGATAACTGGAGAGGGCCGCTTGCCCCAGTTTGCCCAGTTTGCCCAGTTTCTGGGTCCCGGCAAGGCAAAACGCTGGGGACCCCAGTTGTCTCAATCTGCCCAGGTTGCCCCGTTTTCAGGTCCCAGCAAAGCAAAATGGCAGGGACCCTTGCTGCCAGTCGCACCTTATGGTGCAGTCAGGGAATTGGGGAGAACCAAACGCCCCAGTTGCAATTGATTGTTGAAAATGATGAAACTCCTGTTCTCTTCCCCCTCTGCCAACCCTCTTTACACATAAACTGGGCATCTAGAGACGCTATCCTGTAGTTCCGCCTCCAAGCGCCTGTAGGAGTCGACGCCATTGGCATCGACAGAGGTGCCAACGGCGCCTACAGCACCCACCTCCGCACCCCCCCGCGCGCCTGCGGCGCCTACAGCGCCTACAGCGCCTATAGCGTCTACAGGATTTACCGTCTCACATCAAAAACTACAGCGCCTATAGCACCTAAAGCGCCTCTAGCGCATATGGGCTTTCCACCCTCGCCAGCGTACAATGTAACTTACAAAACAATCTTTTTGGACATCAAATTCAAGCTATATTTATACACAATAAAGCGCGCCCAACACCCATCGCGAAGCAGGGGGGTGCAGGGGGTGAGAGGCCCCCCTTGCTAAACATCATCAAAATGCTCCTCGGTTTATTTTGGCTAGGGCTTGGGTTAGGGTTAGGGTTAGGGGCTAAGGCCAGGCGCCCAAGCCTGTCGGCGCCATAGGTGTCATAGATGCCGTAGTTGCTCTAGTTCCGGGGGTCCCCCAGAAATTGCTGTAGACACCGTAGGCGCCATAGATGCCATAGTGGCTCAAGTTCTGGGGGCCCTCCTATAAATTCCTGTAGGAGCCAGAAAAATGCATTTCAGCCTAGAAAAATGCATTCCTTGAACTCTCTCACACATGTGCTCTATCCGTCTGCACAGTTATCCACACCCTCCACCCTTACCCGATGCGCAGACGGGTCCATCTTTGTAATAATAAGTATAAGAGGAACAATTCCTCTGGTAAATCTTGAGCAGACCTTTTGTCCTGCAGTGTTACACCGGTTACAGAGTGAGACAAGGTGACTCAATCCGCACACTACACTCCGGCAGCCACGAGGTTCAAGGTTCAATTACCAACACATCAAAAATGGGAAAAGCGATGTGTTACCTGCAGACAAGCTTGAGCATCGAAGCATTAGCATTGAAGTGCAAAGTCCTGTTCCACTCCATAGGCTTGCTTTTGAGAATGCAAGCACATGTGGGTGGGGCAAATGAAAGGACTATAAGAGATTACAAATCAAGGTAAACATTTGAACTTGATTGTTAACTGATCATCAGTAAGGATGGGTAGATAGGATGGTACAGTCTGCCAGAGAGACTCGCCGAGGCTCAGCAAGGCTTTTGGTAAATGGGCAGGGCCTAGATGGGAGATTTTTGTCAGAAAAATGCTTTTCATTGGTGCCTCATTCCGACCTGAAAATTTGCATGTTGCTTATGATTAAAGACAGATTAATTATGTATAAGATCGGGCCTCCCAGAGGCCGTAATGGGTCGTATGCTTTTCTTTCCTCTTCCCCCTTCCAGCTGCTTGTCCCGCAGCTCATTCATATGCAACCCATTTTTGTTTATAAGCATCTATAGGCTCCAGGTCATCCCCTACTATGCCCCAAATGCTTCAGCGGATATGCTCCTGCGTACACTCGGATGCGTTCAAGTGCTTGGGGAACAGTTGCGGTGCTCCGTGTGCAGCTGCCAGGCTGACAATTTAACCCACAAGCACAAGTTGAGATGCAGGCCCAAGCCATGGGATTCGCTTCAGCTGCAGTGTGATATGAGCAGCTGCATGGAATCCCTTTAAAGCCTGCAAGCCTGGCTGACGCACGGGGCTGGAGACCATTTCTTTCTTCTCCTCCCATCATCTCACTTTTTGAGGTGACATCAGTACGGTGCTAGCTCCCTGGAAGGATGGTGAATTCTTTCCATCACCTTGACAGTCATTTGGGAGCTCATCACCATATTCTGCATTACCTCATCCCTCACTTCAAAATTACATTTTTATATTTTTACCATTAAGGGGAAGATGCGGGGATTGTTGGCTTATTGTTGTTGTCGTTTCCGGTGATTTCCGTGTCAAAGAGGTGACAAGCTCGTCACTAAGGAGATCTTGTTTGTTCCCCCCATCCCTCAATTAGACTCTGCAAGCTTCGTATTTGGCGACAGTGAGATTACTGGCAAGACCACTGCCCAAACTTATACCCATTTTGTCATGTCCATATATGTCATCGCCTTCAGCAATATTTTGCCCCTCACTCATAGAATTATTTCTATGTTTCTAACATTAAAATGGGAATTCGAGGGGTCATTGGCTCATCAGTGGATTTTAAAGTGATTCACAACACACAAAGAGGTAACACCTGACACCAACAATGGTCCTTCCCACTCCTCAAAAGTTTTACTGAGTCTTGGCGAGAGCTCAGCCCAACCTAATTCACTAAAGGAACATTTTTCCTTCATGATAACTCGAGCATACATTCTACCCTGCTGACTTACAAGCCTACTAGACATCAGGAACGGAGGCTCTCTTCAAAAGCTGTGTGCAGCGACTGTTTGGAGCACACGGATGGGGTGCCTGACCTATTTTTTTTGTGAAATGCGTAAACATGTGCATGTGACTTGTTATATTCTAGTGGGACTAGACATCATGAAAGCTTCTTTTGTGCCTAAGGTGCTCCTCAGTTGTTAGGAGGCAATAATTTGATTATGTGAATGGTTTACCCTACATTTCAATCACCCTTTTGTTTACTACATGCCTCACATGCATACTTACCTTCTTGCTCTCTCAGATAATTGGCACGTCATAATGTTGACTAGGTTTGCATCATTAATTTCTTCGTCTAAATTTTTATGAGGAGTTAAGTTCCCATCAAACTTTATTCGAAGCAGAACCTCTCCAGACCAGGCAACCTGATGGGTGGTGACCCTCTTTTGATCAGTTGTTGAGTGACAATCACATGCTAAATTTGAACCTTAAGCTTGGTGTTTTAGTCCATAACTCTTTTCTGTACTCTTGATGGATGTAAAAAGGTGTTTTTGAGATGCAACAATTCAGCTGATAATGGGAAGCATGCATAAAGATTTGTTGCATCAGTAATAAGCAATCGTAAGGTTTCGGCGCTAGCTGGGTCGCTACATAGGGGAGCGTAGTGCTAAGTGTACCCTGGATTTCACAATTGCCAAATTGGGATCCTTTTGGCTCCTCTCAAGTTTTCCTTGCAGCAATTCTACGATTTTACAGATTTGGGCTTATGTCTGACCTAATAAAAAAAGCACTAGGTTGTTGCAATGACGTACAAGCTGGGCAAGCCGCACGTCATGCGTTAGCCTGAAAAAAATCAGGGACTCAAGGGCAAGAATTGGGTACAAGCAGTAGCAGGTGCTGCAGTGTGAAACTGCGCATGGCATCACAAGTGCCATTCGGCGCAACTCTCACCTTCTCCCCCCCCCATTTGATTTATCACATTTCATCACCTTGCACAAAGGCAACATAATTACAAATCTTCTAGCTGCTCAAGCATGCAGATGTGCATGCTCATACACGCCAGTGCAACTGTTCTACATGCACACGCACGAACACGTGCCCAGACAAGCTGGGGCATGCATATTCTTTCTTGCGGCATGTTTGGATACGCCAACCAAAGAACAATGCTAGCAAAATGGAGGTGAAGTAATGCTGAGAATGATGGTGTGAATGGGCACTTTGCCCTTACTGGCAGCACAGGTGCACCAAGTTGAGCGCCGTGAATATGCGATTTTGTAGAAATTTCAACTTTCAGCAATCATGTTAATTTTCACTCAATGTGACCAGGGCTTAGACAACAAAGTACTGATTTATTTTTCACATTTTAGGTGTCGTACACTGTACGTTATTGACTTTTCGGGGAAAAACCTTGACATTAAACAGGTATGGAAATCTAGGCAGTGTGATTCATCCCCACCTAAGATAACAAATACCGTGGCCCCTTCTTTGTTGCTCAACTAAGAAGTCATTCAAGTTCTTCATCCATTCATACTATTTTCAACCTAAGGTGTGCATTTTTTGTGTACGGCAATGCTTTTTGCAGAGAAGTCCTTCTTTTGTGCAGCCGGTCATCTTTGAGAAGCACACTCATATTTTTGATGTTCATGACATGTGGAGGCTTGGGGCAGTTCTCATTTCAGGTGTTATGCCACAATTTTCATTTGCAAGTAAGTTATGCCACTCCGTGATATTGTAATGTAGTTACAATCACACACAAACACTTCAATTTTATGGCATGCACTTTTGAATGCACAAGTCAAATCTTGAGCATGATCATGCACGCTTGTGTGCTTTGGTGATTATGCACCTTTAGGCAAGCTTTGGGCCTGAACATCTTGTGCAACCTATTTTGAGCTAGGAAATTTGCGGATCTGCAAATGTAGAAGCCAACATTGCGGGTTTGGCAAGAGTCCTTGGAATTGATGACTTAGAACGTTATGTTGCCAAGTACAGCAACAACGTGATAGATACCAAGTTGGCATCTAAGGTAAGAAAAAAATGTGTGTCAAATATGTAAAAAAGAGCATGTCCATGCATCAAGTTGACAAAGCCCTAACTCAGGGCTGTCCTTACCGGATGACCGGTCCAGACTGGCTCAGAGTGCTGGCACTGTTCGTATTATAAACTTTTTAACGGCTCGGTTTCTCACGCAAAAAAAGTGTGGAAACCATTCCTTCAGAAACATTGTGATTACTTTTAGGCTTGGCAAGTGGTGTTAATGGCTGCCTAGCTAGGCTGTCGACATGCCTCTGGAGGAACCTGCAATGCGCATTCATGGCACATGTCTGCAAGGCTATAACCCTCCAACATGTGTGAATCACATGTGCCTTTTGAAAGTAGGAGTGAGAAATAATAAACTTGCTAGTGGATGGATGAAAGCTACACGCACATGGGTGCATACGTAAGCGAGCACTCTTTAACCAGTAAACGTTCCCAGCTGCATGTGCCTGTGCATACAGTATAGCTGGTGTTTGATAAGTGCAGCAGCGCATTGCTCAATCTGTGGGGCACTTTGTGCAACTGCTTGCTCTTGTTGCCTGTGTACCAGCTCAGCATGTCTTTGAACATGCACAGCATGCGCAAGCAACATGAGGCTTTTCCAACCTCCTACCCAGATGTGCCTGGAAGTTGCAACTTGCCTAAACACCAATAATCTTAAGAGATAGCATCTAGTCTCTTGCAGTTCACCCTGGCAGCTGCCTTGTTGTGATGGTACACCTCTGTGCTGATTGGCAATCGCAGATCCAAGACAGAGCCCTGCCTTTATACAATTTGGTATCGGGTGGGGTGCTTCAGAATCCTTAAGCGGCAAACCAGAACAAATCAGATGCGGGACTTCCTTACCTGGAC
>LFIK01004657.1_pt1 | contig 11081 bp, 6 predicted proteins | sample 643401 | NCBI WGS metagenome assembly LFIK01 (sample SAMN03777447, study PRJNA286221) | soda lake metagenome | biome: soda lake; feature: Kulunda steppe; material: water; isolation source: sample T5-Br brine of Lake Tanatar-5 | place: Russia: Kulunda steppe | collected 2010-07
AAAACTATACTCATTATACATACTATTCTATATACAATGAGTGTAAAATTCAAGTTGCTAAGTTTTCACGATTACAACGAAGTCGTTGAAGAAGAGGATGTAAAACAATAAAAATCTATACCAAGCTTTACACAAAGATTTTGCTTCTTTCAACATCATTTTTTGTAACGCAGAACAGATAACACAACACGTTCCTCAATATGTGTTTCGTCGCGTAAACATCGTGGTATCAAGCTTGCCACTGCGCTCGTTATCGCAAGAAACCGTCACAAATATCGTCCGAAGTGTCAAACAAATTTTGGCAGAAGACTTCATATGGATACAATTTACGTATTTCAATACGGAACCTTTCAACAGCCAGCAGCGCCTAATTTTAGGTGTGTCGCCAGGGACCATGGTTAGACACGTGCCAAACAACATTCCACCTGCGTACATCTGGACGTATACGTGAAGGTCTCAACCGTCGCACTATCGCATAGATTGTGCCATTGCTTGTATGATACATGTTTATCGCAAACCTATTGCAATTATGTTTTACAACACTTAGCACAATTCACCCTGACACTGTGTCGTGACGAACACAAAGTCCGTGGATTTTCGACTGCATTGAAAACTTATCATTTGAACCGCATTTGTCGTATGAAGACTCGAGAGGGCAAAACACACAACGATCCTACAACTGAAAGTTGGAAATATCAAAGTCTGAACCTTATGCGGTTTGCCCCGCGTGATACGAATACCGTTTCCGGTGTGTACGGACTTGTAGAGGACAGCACTAAGGACTCGTACGTGCTCGTGAGAGAGACATTCGATCCCACGTTACAGCCTCTACTCCGACAAGAAAGTCTTCGAATGTATCTGGACAAACGCAATGCCAAGCAAGTCATCCTTGTACCTTTTTGGGGAATATGGATGTACAGTACTGCAGTTTCACCTTCTAAACAAGCTTTACATCAAACATGGGGCTCTGTATCGGGTTCCGTGCATGGACAAATAACGTCGCTTCAGCTCGTGCCTCTGTCCGTACACGTCAAACTGGAGCAATGGTGCAAGGACTCCAACAACCTTACGTTTCAGCTTCCAACGGATCTTAGTCTTCGTACGTTTTCTGGCGCAACGATTGAACCTCTTCCTCCTGGGCAAGGGGCTTTCGCACTCCACACAAAGGCCAACACATGGCAACTCCTCATACGCGTGGATCCCGTGCTGTGCAGTCAATTCCTCAATCAGCAAAACTATGTTCAGCTGAAAGAGAGGTTGTTGTACAAACCCGAAGTAGCCGAACCGCAGCCGCACGCGCAGCGTGCCATTTATGACCAGGTCGTAAGAAATTACGATACAAAAAAGCACAGGGTGACACACGCAAGCGAACCACGCGTGTTACGTGAAATGAATAGGACTGAGGACGTGGTACAGCAAACCACGGAGTCGGTCGAAGTCTACGAATTCAAAAATCCACCTGGTACGTACAGGATGGAAGAGACAGAAATAAAAACAAACATGGTGGTACCTTATGTCACCGGATTAACTCGCTCTGCCCCCAGTCGTAAATTCATCGTGGTTGACACGCACTCCAAAACACACAAACATAGTGACAGTGACACTTCCTGTGTAAATAATATAGATGGTTGTGAAAATACTAAAGACGGCACCGCAAGCAAAACTGCAAGTGGCAGCCGTTTATATGAGAAACTTTTGAAGCTTGTTCAATCCATGGACCAGTCCGTTGGCAACACATGAACATCGTGCCTGTTGCCTATACTGACCCCCGCGTAATGTCACTTGTGTCGTAAACCAAAGTTGCAGTTAAAGGTCGTGTCGCCAAACTGTATTACACTTGATTCAACATTTTAATGGAGCTTACTAATGTCGTGGCAGCGCGCTGTACACCAAGTGGAAATTGCTTTTACACTCGCACGTGCAAGGTCGATGCGGCGTCTAGTGTTTGGAAAACGTTGACGAAGAGTCAGTATGCTGCGGCTCGAATGCAAGATGTGTCGAATAGTTCATGTGATGGTGCCTCGCCATTTATGGACTCTACTGTGCCCGAAGACGTGCTTTTACAAGGCACGCGAGCTCTGCTTGACAACGAATCAAAAGCGGCTATTGAGCTGATGGTTTCAACGTCTCGCTTGTCCGATACGTATCGGTTCATGGTGTGGAAGGCGCTGTTTGACGTGCTTTTGCTACGAAAAGGCGTTAGTGTGCGGACTATGATCAGTGCTTGTTGTCTACTCAAGCTCAGGAAACGGCATGATGAGCTTTTGAAAAAACATCAGCGTTTGCAGGCCACAGGCAGGTCAGCAGAGGATTCTGTTACGTCTCTTGATGAATTGGACGAAGTGTTAGCTTTGGCATGTCATGTCGTTGCTTGCCTTCCGACAAGTTCCATCGTTTTGCAAGCTTTACTTGAACCCCTTCACGGCCATGTACCGCATGATGTGAACGATATGAACAGCAAGGCAGCCGGTACATTGCGGCACGTGCATCAAGCCGTTTCCAATGGAGATACGGGGCGTGTCAATAGTGTTGTGTCGACGGAAGATAACGTTGTTCTTGTATCGTCTCAACTTCAGCAATGGATCGTTGATGCCAAGTATACGACATGTGTGGCATCCGATGTAATGCCAGTCACGTATTTGAAAGAACGCGCGGCTCAGGTTTTGCAAAGCGAGTTGGAATCGTGCAAGGATCAGGAGTTGTCTGCAAAAAGACGTAAAAAGCCTCGGGTAAAGCATGCCAAACAGGGGCAGCAGCAGTCGCTCAAGACATGTTCAAATCCGTCTACCCGACCTTGTGTGCATCCGTCGGACCTGTGCCGTTTGTACGGACAAGCTTTAGTCTATCAGCAAGAATACGAACGGTACATTGATCGATCGGCTACGGATGCGGCGTTGAGCGCCACGACCGAGGATCCAGTGCGATGGAAACCTTTTCCGTACTTTCTGCGATACGTCGGCAACCTGCTGTATGCTTTGACGAGTTCAAAAATGTCTAGGCTTTATGCATTGAACCCACGTCAACTTGGTGACGTGGGTTTTGCAGGAAAATCGCGCAATCGCACAAAGGAGTCGATTGTTATTTCACACAAGGATCGTGTAGGTCCCTCCGCTTGCTACGGATCATTAATTGAACAACTGGGAAATACGGCAGAGGCCCTCCATCAGCACGTCTCGGGGTTGGGGAAAGAGTCGACAGATTCTGAAGCCCACATAATTCTTCGTATTTGCAAGGCTGTCCTCGACGCTGTGTATGTGCCCGTGCGGGGTACACGTGCATGGGATCAAGATATTGCAAGCTTACCATGGCCTCTGCTTTGCATGGTCGCCAAAGGACACCCAGTTACTGTTTTTTGCACATGTATCATGCAGGCTATTTCGTTTCATAAGTATGCGTCTCATGCAATGTTTTCATTGATGTTTGTGCAGCAAGTTATGTACATGCGCGCATGCTCTGGTGGCCTACTTTCTGTCGGGGACTTGGATCAAAGACATGAGTACATTCGATCTCAAGTCTGTTTTAATGATTTGTTGGCTGTATGTTCAAATACAAAGAGAACTAGAATTCAAGCGCTGTTGAATGAATTTCTGCCCCTTCGTGGGAGCCTTGAGCCATCCATTGTGCTAGATCCATCTATCAAGTACAGTGCTGTCCGTCCCTTGTTGATTCCCCATTTAATACGGCACTTGACAAATCATACCGAGCACACAGGCGCGGTGGTAGATGTTTCACGCGACGTGCTATTGATGAAAGGCAGATTTGAAGAGGCAGGTGAAACAGGATTGAGTTGGTGGGAACTCTTGAATGCCCGAGCATGCTTTGTTCGCAAGATCATGTTGATAGACATGCACGAGAAGGACCTTGAGTTACGAACGGCTAATCTATGTCATGAAATGCTTCTTCGTGTATGGATTTTAAATTTTCAGGAAGCGTTATTTATGGGCCGAAAATTGCATATTTCCATGGAACCTTGTGAAGGGGCGGATCCGTCATTGGCATCGAGATCAGCGTTTATGGCGGTTGGTTCGTCTTCCTCTCGTCTGCATACCTATCGTTCGAGATACGTTGCAAAACAGAGACGTGCATCAGTTAGCAAGAGACCGGGCGCCTCAACACGCGATGGTCACATTACACACATTGAGGAAGATTTTAAAAAATTAGACACGATGCTTTTTAGGAATTTGCAGGGTAAAGCTCCATAAGCCTTTAGTTTTTTGATGGCTGTTTTTGTTGAACGTTGATCATCGCTGAAACTGCTGTTTTTGCATCCGGGATAGAAAGGCCATATTGTTTTGAAACACGCTCTAGCTTATCCGTACTCAACCAGCAGTTGGATCGCGCTGCGATAATTTTTCCACTCGTCATTAATGTGTCTGGTGCTACACACTTAAACGCGTGTTTTGCTTCACGGATCGTATTGTACTTGTTCAAAATCTCGCTGGGAGCAATGTAACCCGGATTTGTAAAATTATACACTCCAACCTTTTTGTTTCTCATCATGTGCAGAGCAAGTGGAAGCAACGTGGGTAGTACACTAACACTGTTTGGTGTGTCAATGATGGACGTATAGTTTAACAATTTGTTTACTAGGTTTCGAGAATGTTGAAAATCTTCATTTATCGGCATTCGTAAACGTAGAATTAGGACATTAGACATAGGACGCTGCAGAGCTTCCGCGTATGCTTTTGTACGGCTATACGTACTCTCGAAGAAGTTGGGAGGATCCGTTTCGGAATATCCTTGTACTTCATATGGGGATGAGTCCTTAATTGCACTGTCGGATAATTGTGGATTTCGGTGTCTGGATTGCGGGGACTCTTCATATGTGTAAATACACCCAGTCGCGAAATTTGTCAGATGCTTGTTAAAAACCTGGCAAATTTGTGCCAGCGTCACCGCTCCTTCCAAATTCACCATAACTGTCTCTTCCGGATAGGATTCACACCAGTCAATATTTGGACGGCCCGTAATGCCAGCGCAATTGACAACGTGCAATGCTCCACTGTTGGCGATTTCCTCGTACAAGGCTTTGGTGTTTTGCAAACGACTCTTTGCATCTTGTACAACAAAACCATGCTGCACTAGCAACTGTTTAAATTGTGAACCAACCCACCCTGTTGAGCCAAACAAAAGAACACGATTATCATCGGTTGCTTTACACTTGTTTTTAAGCTCCATAAAAACGCTATGGTTGCCATGTCCGTTGGTATATACTGCGTCGTCAATGACATGGGGTAGAAAATGCGTGCTTTCGTTCTTTATGTACCATTGAATGGTGTCACGCAAGCCTTCTAAAAATGGAACTGTTGGCTTCCAGCCCAATGCAGCCAGCATTTTACCGTCGACGTAATAACGTACGTCGTTGAAAGACCGATCCGGTACGTATCGCGTTCCCGTGTTGGAAATGTCGATATGTAGCGTTTCAAAAGCTTTTTCCAGGTACCCCACGAGAGTATTGATCCGCACCTCATCTGGGCTATGCACGTTTATGATCTGCCCGTCGGAGGCGGTGCACGCAGCGTGAACAAAGGCCCGTGCTGCATCTGTGGCATGGAGAAAGCTGCGGTACGTTGTACCCTTACCATGCAGGGTACATGGCACTTTGTGTAGCATCTGGTAAATAAACCTGGGTATAACTTTTTCGGGATATTGGCGAGGACCATATACATTATTGCATCGAATCATGATGATCGGAATGCCAAACGAATGACGATACGCCATGCAATACATTTCCGCCGCGGCTTTGCTCGCTGCATACGGGTTGGATGGGCTCAATAGTGATGTGGCTGGATGTAGTCCATCGCCCCCGGCCTCTGCAACGCTTCCATACACCTCATCTGTGCTCATGTGCACAAAGCGAGCTGGAACTGCGGACAGTCTTAGACTTTCCAGTAACGCATGTGTGCCAAAAACATTTGACTTGGTAAATCTTAACGAATTCCCAAAACTCTTGTCTACATGAGTCTCAGCCGCGAGATGGTATACTGTGTCCGGTACATACTTTTTCAAAATAGCAGTCATTTGTGCAACATCCGACACATCAGCGACTTCAAGGACAAAACGAGATAGATAAGACACGTTACGGACGTTACGGATGTTTGCCGAATACGTTGCATTGTCCACCACAACAATCTGCGCATGTGGCATGTCACATGCGACCCGGTCGACGACATGACTGCCAATAAACCCAAGACCTCCAGTAACAAGAATACATTTTGCCAATCGTTCATTCACGTGTGCCAGAGATTGCTCCACGATATGAGTGATCTCCATAGATTCATAGAAGCCGCGGGGAATATGCCACAAATAGCCAACGCTGGACACCAATGAAACATCGGATCGAATGTTCAAAAGCCAAGACGTTTCTGTGTCAGAAATAAATGTTTCACCACCGTGGAGCAACATACGGCGAATAATATGGACCGTAAGAATATCCAAGGGACAGTGGCTTGGGGGAGCACATGTAGCCTCGTTGTTGGTCTGACCAAATGCATCTAAAACGTCGTTTGGGACGCCTTGCGTACATTTTAACTGCTGGTGACAAGCCCCTTCAAGCGGATTTCCCATATATGAGTTGATGCGCACATCGTGCTGCTCGTCAAACAATCTTGTCAAGGGCATATCGCAACTCGTCAAGACGCAGTATGGAAATGAACAACCTTCGGCGACCTCCTTTACGCGCCGTCGACCCTCCGCACTCGTCAGTGATATCCCGTCGTGACAGTGCACGTTACGTGTGCGTTGAGACGCAGCCCGAAGCTCTAGTGCATAAGGTATAGTTAGGTCTTGCTTGTGTTTTACAAGCGGCACAATACATGTGTGCGACGGCACGGCTGCAATTAAACAACGCGCACACAAACGCTCAAGCAGAGCTCCAGAAGGTGCAGATAATCCATCTATCCAAACAAATGCAATGCGCTTAACGTTAGCGGGAATCCAGGTCAACATGTATTCGGGGCCGTAGAACGTTCACTATTGCTGTAGAGCATCTATAAGTGTTGCTATTGATATTTGACGCGCGCAACGCAACGTTACAGTACTGGTTGCAACAAACACGCAGTTCGCGCGCGTGCCTATTTGCACAAGTCGTCCATGCAACAACGTAACACGTTTGTGTGGGTGCATTATAACAACTTATCGTTCACTTTTACAATGGCAGAACAATTACAGGGAACTGGAGCACGGGCGTCTTTGCTGAAGGTTGCGGAAGTGCTGGATGTGTATGATGTCAAAAAACAAGATCAAGACAGAAAGCGTCCACGCGCCAGCATACCGCGCATACAGACTTGCCCCATGACGCTCGCCCAGCGAGCCCTGCAAATTGAAAACGTTCTCGAAAAGCTGCCAAACGAAGTTCATGTTACGTTTGACTCTCTTCCTTGTATTCTTTATGACGACCCTGCCGCTTTTCAACGCAAATTTGAACAATGGCGAACCGGGTTGGATCGCGCAAAAAAAGACGCGGGCAGGTCAGGGCATTTAGCGACAAGTACAGTGGTGGACCTGACAACCGATTCTGACGATGGTGCTGGTGAGTCTGCTTCTCGTGTTCAAATCAAAGGCAACGAAAGGCAAGTTGAACGCTCGCTCAACATCAAAAGGTCACGTCCCGTTGTTCACGAGAAATGGGGATCGAAGACGTTTACCATTATGGGTGACTTTGACGACTGCATCTTTTCAAAGCAAGCAAAGGAAATAGCTGAAAAGTCATTGAAACCAGAAAACGTGGTGTTTGTTCAGCTTGATATAAACGAAAAAGACAATTTGGAGCATCCCGAGGTCAAAATATGGATGCAAAAGTATGGGAAATTGTACAAACATTTTACGTCGCTGCCACGCATTGCCGTTCCTCTTGAACTAGGACTGAAATGGTATGATGAACGTGACATTGAACGTTTTGAAGACCTGCAGATGCTGAATCAAGGAACATTTATTGGAGGATATGACACGTTTGTGCGGTTTTTGTATGCTGGGTCGCGCGACAAAAAATATGATAAACAACCGTCGTCGTCGTCGTCGTAGTGCATCTGAAAAATGGCCTTTTGCTGGGGCATCGTTTGTTTGCGTACAATGTTACACGAACAAGGTACGAGACGCATACGGTAGTGCGCATTTTAGTGTTGCTTGTCATTGAATGCGCGAACAAAAGCTTGTTTGACCACACGTCGTTTGTTTGGTGGTGTCAGTACTCAATATATCCGGCCTTGAGTAACAAGTAGATATGATTTCGCGTAAAAAAAAGCGTCCCTCAACTTCAAAGTCTGACGAGAAAGTTGATGGAACAAACCCCGAAAATTACAACACGGTTACGTTTTATGCACGAACACTGGCTCTCGCTTACGTGGGTCTTCATTCGTACTCAGTCTACTGTCAAAAGCCATATCTTGCCAAAAACACGCCTGCGTACAAACGCTTTTTGCACACAATGAACACTCTTATTGCTCTAATTATGGGCACAGATTTGGTTGAAGAGTATTTAAAATACGGGCATTTGAATCCTGTACATACGATTCACCATATTATCACGGTTTTTGCCATGAGCCTGTATACGAAACACATCTTGAAGAATTGTCCAACAGATCAAGAAACTAGAAATGACGAAACTGCACTGTCGAGAGAGGCATCGTTGCTTTTAAGTGGTCTGAGTGGGTTTCTAGCAACTGAACTGCCGACACAGGTGTTCCACACGTCTGTGGCGTTGGCAAAACACGGGCGTGCGGCAATGTCGCGTGCGGCGGCCACTCTGTTTTTGATTCTGCTATATCCAATGCGTATTGCCAACACAATACATGCTACACAGTCTTGCGGCAAGTTGCGCAAGTTGAGGGTCTTTAACAAAGCATCTGCTGTGTTCATGTATGTCCTTGTCATGTTATCATTTTATTATTCAACAGTGTTTTCCAAAAAAATGCTCAAACAAGCTATAAATCCTGTGGTTGGTGATTTGAATTCTGTGTTTAAAAAACGCATGAATCAGTCTTGATGAATTTTGTAAGTGCCTTGCAATTCGTCACCTGACGGTAAGAGTTTATAAAATTGTACTCAAATAACATACGTTGTTTACACGCACATACGCATTACCAGTACCCCCTGGGTCGAGTTTCACGGATATACATGCAACCACTGGAAATTGGTTAACACTCAAATGGAGCAAGAGACCTCAAAGGAATCTACACAAGAGACAGATACAAAAAAAGATTCAGACGCGACCGTTATCTCGCGTTTCGCTTCTCATGTATGGGAAACTTCGTCGTTTCGTGGCTCGTCTGAAACCGCAAATTCATGTCCGCCTTTTGACGAGAGTGTGATGCATCAACTCGTGTCACGAAGCTTGTACGATCCATTGTATGAAGATCTGTTGTATCGTATCGATACACACCGGTGCTCCCGTGCGCTCACCTGGTGTCATACAACTGGGTGGCAAGAAGGACACGTTCCGCTGCTCTATTTAGCTGTCCGGAACGGGTGCCGGTTCACACGCGGAATGGTGCCAAACATCAAATCTATTAAAGACACACTTCGATTGTTCGTTTTCCTTTGTCTTCGAATCATTCAGGACACTGTATCTCTACAAAGAACACAGGGCCTTCGACATGCCGATAAGGTATACCACATCTTGGTGTGCACAAAATTGCGCCCGTGGCTAACGAACTTGAATCCCATGGACTCGTGGCCAACTCTCCCGGATATCGTGGAGTCTGTTCAAAACCATCGCCTGCTTAAGGATCTTAGTCGTTTGCCCGACCATGCTTGGATCACGGCTGTGAGATACACGCACTTGAGTACAGTCCGGTTTGGTACGCCTGATCAGAGTTTAAAAGAAGCATGTGCAGATAGCCTTGATGCGGTAAAGCACAAGAAAGATGTCACCCAGCACTTTTTTGAAGTAGCCAAGACGATGCAGTGGTCAAACTTTTTATCTGCATCGCTCGAAGTCTTTATACCAAAAACAAACGTGAAAACGCGTGTTCCTGAAAGTACATAATACAGATATATGATTCCAATCCTCTCCAAATACACCTTTAGATCGACGGAATGTATTATACTCGTTTATGTATTGGGTATTCGAGCTCGTGTGACTCTACAGCAGCCCATATGACTGTCGGTTGTAAGATGTCGGGCTGTGTTGAGCGCGTAGTTCCACAAAGCGGCGGTCATTCTTGTACAAGGCACCTTAGTTATACACAACCGTCTTAGTCATCTTCGTCGGACGCATCGTCGGCAGGGTATAGCGAAAAATACTCAAAGCAGTCTACCTGACCTTCGCTCAACTGCAGTGGCGCATAGTAATGCTCCATGGTCCCGTGCTCTCTATTTACAACGTTGATACATACAATCGGCGGTTCCGTCTCTCTCGACTCCGTGTCTTCCTTGGAGTCGTACAAAGCGTCTTCGCTCTGTTCCGTATCGTTCTCAGCCTCCTCCTTGACCTCTAGTACGTCTGTAACAAGTGCCCAACACCCTTTCTCAACCATGGCATCACACGAAGCATACAAATCTGCATGCGGTTTCTGGAGATGCGCACGGCGGGCACCAGACTTGTCCAAAAACAAGGGAATAGAAATTCCGGCAAAACCATAACGCCAATCCGCTGTTGTACGCACCCGAGCTTCCAATTGAGCATCTTCGCGGTACAAACTTTGTATTTCAGACTCAAGCTCTTGGATTTTCTCCGACATACGAACGTGCTTTCGCATAAGAGAACGCATAATAACGTTTAGCTCCGACACTTGTTCTTTCAGATCTTGTAACTCTTTTTGCGTTTCCTGTGTATTTTTGCCAAATTGGTCGACTTCAACACGCGCTTTGTTTGGTTTGTTCTGTACAGACCGTCCAAGTGTTCGACCCTTTCCCTGTTTGTTGTGCATGGGTCTGTTGCGTGGGTGCGATCCGGGCTGTTGACGTTGTATTGGTACACATGTGTTTCCCCCGTTTGAAGTCGCACCACATGCCCTCATTGCTTCCTTAACAGCGTCAGGTGATACACCTATAGCCCTGTGTCCAGGGCCAGGTTCGGCTGTAGAACCAGCCGGCTGATATCCTAACAGCCCAGCGGACAGACCGCGTGTGTACTGCGTGCT
>LFIK01004660.1_pt1 | contig 11076 bp, 9 predicted proteins | sample 643401 | NCBI WGS metagenome assembly LFIK01 (sample SAMN03777447, study PRJNA286221) | soda lake metagenome | biome: soda lake; feature: Kulunda steppe; material: water; isolation source: sample T5-Br brine of Lake Tanatar-5 | place: Russia: Kulunda steppe | collected 2010-07
CGATCAGCGCGGGCGGCGCAGTGCCCGAGCCAGCACCCTGGATCTGGATCGCGACGTTCGGGTAGAACTGGCGGAACCCTTCGGACCAGAGCGTCATCAGGTTGTTCAGGGTGTCCGACCCGATCGAAACCAGGTTGCCTGACACGCCAGAGACGGCTTCGTATTCGGGAAGGTTCGGGTCAATCGACTGAGCGCCGGCGGTGGTCGCAAGCGCCAGCGAGGCGGAGGAGGCAAGAAGAGACAGACGGTTCATGGTATCTCCAGTTCGATCTGTGTTTCGCACGGGAGTGCCCGGCTCATCGCGGGCCGGGCACCCAGCGACACCCGGATAGAGCCGCGATGTAACGGCCATGACACGGTTCCATGACAGTTACATGACAGTCCGATCATCGATTTCGCATGGCGAGGGGGGGCGCTTTTGCTGTCCGACCTTCAGTCAGGGACGGCAATCAGGTTCGCTGGCGCGATGGCATGCCCCTGCCATTCGACAGCCGTGGCGCCGTAATTGAAAATGTAGCGCTTGCCACCGGCGCGGCGCTGGCGCAGGGGGGCGGGCATGTCGTGGGTTTTCAAACCGACCTCGGCGCACAGATCGCGCAGCAAACGGCGCAGGGTCGGCCCGTCCGGCCAGCCTGCAAGATATCGCAGCGCACCCGCCGCCACCATTGCCGCCGAGCCATCCGCGCGTCGATGCGTGACTTCGGCAGTGCCTTCGATATCCTCCAGCCAATGGACAAGACGGCCGCCATCCTGCAGTGCCTCGCAACAGTCGGGGGGCAGGCTTTGCACGCGGGTCACGCGCGCATCAAGGCCCGGCAGATTCGGCGGCAGAGGTGTGGGGATTGCAAATTCAGCCGTGCGCGAATTGGCGCGGGGACCAAAGACCACGGCCCCCGGACACGATGGCAGCGCGGCGCGCAATTGGCGGTTCAGGGTGAACAGACCCGGTGCCAGCACAAGGCGCCATGGTGACAGATCGCCGGTATCGGGCGGCAGAATGTCAACATTCAACCCCAGCCTGCGAGCCGCACGATACCAGGCAAAGCAGAGCCGAAAGTAATCGAAATCGGCCCCTTGCGGCTGCGTGGACCATGCCCAGGCGCTTTCATAATCGAAGATCAGCGCCACATCGGCCGGGGCACTGTCCACCTGCGGTGCCTCGGCCAGTTCACGGGCGACCTGCGCAACCTCTGCCAGACCAGGCGCCGGGGCGCTGTCCGGGCGCAAAAGCCCTGCGTGCATCTGCTCTTGCCCAAAGGGCGCCTGCCGCCACCGGAAATAGCACACGGCCTCGGCCCCGTGGGCGAAGGCCTCCCATGTCCACAGGCGCACCATCCCCGGCAGGGGCGCGGGGTTATGGGGGGCCCAGTTCACCGGGCCGGGCTGCTGTTCCATGACCCACCATCGCCCGCGCCCGACTGTGCGATACAGGTCATGGTGGAAAGCCTGGAAATCCGGATCCCCCTGGCGCAGGAAAGCGGCCTTGTGGTCCGCGCTGGCTTCCAGCCGGTCGGACAGAAAGCCCAGCGGGTAGCTGTCCCAACTGGCGATATCCAGATCGGCGCCGACCTTATAGTGGTCGAATTCCACGATCCGGCCCATATAGTTATGCGCAATCGGCGCGTCCGTATGGCGGCGCAGAATATCCACTTGCGCGCGGTTGAACGCCACCACCTGATCGCTGGAAAAGCGCTTGAAATCCAGCACATGGGCGGGATTGGGTTCCGTCACGGTCAGGTTGGGCAAGTCGATCTGGTCGAAACTGTCGTATTCCATAGACCAGAACACATTGCCCCATGCGCGGTTGAGTGCCTGCGGGCTCTGGTATTTCTGCGCAAGCCAAGTCCGAAAGGCGCGCCGCGCCGCATTGGAGTAGCTGTAGATCGTATCATGGCAGCCGTATTCGTTGTCGGTCTGCCATGCGGCCACATGCGGGTTGCCCCCGTAGCGCTGCGCCAGGGCGGTCACAATGCGCCTGCAGTCTTCCAGATAGCCCGCATGGCTGAAGCAATAGTGCCGACGGGACCCGAACCTGCGCGCGCGGCCTTGCGCATCGACCGCCAGCATATCGGGGTGACGGTCAAGCATCCAGCGCGGCGGCGTGGCCGTGGGGGTGCCCAGCACCACCTGCAACCCCGCCGCGCCAAGCGTTTCGATGGCCCGGTCAAGCCAGTCTAATTCCAGCTTCCCCGGCGCGGGTTCCAGCCGCGACCAGGCGAATTCACCAATGCGCACCCAGGTCAGCCCTGCCTCTGCCATGCGCTGCGCGTCATCGGTCCATTGGGATTCGGGCCAATGCTCGGGATAGTAGCAGGCACCCAGGGAGCGTTTCATCAGCCGTGCTCCGGACCAGAGAAGACATAGCGGCTGCGATGGTGATACACCTCGCCCGCGTGCAAGAGCGCTGACGGAAAACCCGCGCGATTGGGTGCGTCCGGCCAGACTTGCGGCTCCAGCGCGATCCCCGCATGGCGGCCAAGGGGTTGCCCGCCGTGACCCACCGCGCCCGTTTCGGGCAAATGCGCAGCGGTGTAGACCTGCAAGCCCGGCTCGGTGGTTTCAAGCTGCATCCGGAGGCCCGAGATATCGGATTGCAGCCAGGCCACAGGGCGCAGCGCCTCGCGCTGCGGTGACAGGCAGAAGTTGTGATCCAGCACGACATCGCGCAAAAGCCGCGGGGCGCGAAAATCGAACCCGGACGCTACCGGCGCCACGTTGCCGGTCGGGATCAGAGTGTCGTCCACCGGCAGATAGGCATCCGTAGCGATCCGCAGGCGGTGCTGCGCCAGCGAGCCGCTGCCATCAAGTGCAAAATAACCGTGATGGGAAAAGCTGCACAGCGTGTCCCGGTCGCCTTGCGCGCGGATGTCGAAGTCCAACGCGCCGTCGCTCAGCGAAATGGTCAAGGCGACATCCAGCGCACCGGGAAAGCCCATCTCGCCATCGGCCATATGCAGGGCAAGCTCCACGCTGGACGGGGTCTGTGCGCTCACCCGCCAGACCCGCCGCGCACTGCCCTGCGCACCGCCATGCAGGCAATGGCCATTGTCATTCTGTGAAAGTTGATAGGTCCGCCCGCCCAGGTCAAAGCGGCCATCGGCGATCCGGTTGGCAAAGCGCCCGACCGTGGCGCCGAAATACTGCATCGGTCCCAGATAAGGGCCCAATTCAGGCGCCCCCAGCACCAGCGGATGCGCCACGCCATCGCGCCGCAAATCCTGCACGATTGCGCCCAGTGTCAGGATACGCGCCTGCATTCCGCCGCCTTCAAGGCGCATCCGGTGGATCGTCTGGCCATCGGGCAGGGTGCCGAATGCCTCAATCATCGGCAAGCTTCACGCGGTATTCGGCCCGCCCGCGCGTGGAGACGGCGGTGTGAAATGTCGCCCCGTCCAGCGGCGTGGGGTTTTGGCGACCTTCGCGCGCAGTGGTGCAATAGAGCGTTCCGAAATCCGGCCCGCCAAAGGCCGGGCAGGAAGTGTGCGGCGCGGGGAAGTTCACCGCTTCCAGGAATTGCCCGTCCGGCGCGTGGCAGGCGACCCGCGCTTCCCCCCATTGCGCGACCCAGAAATTGCCCTGCGCGTCGAACACCGCGCCATCGGGGTTGAGGCCGTCCGCGTTCAGATCCAACCAGCATTGGGGCGCCCCCGTTGGCCAGCCCTCGGTGTCCAGTGCCACGCGCATGATCTTGCGCGTCACAGTGTCGGTGAAACAGGCACTCTGGCCGTCAGGCGGGAAGCTGATGGCGTTGGGGATGCTCAGACCGGAATAGAGCCTGCGCAATTCGCCGCGCCAGTAGCGCCAGATGCTGCCCGCGCCCTTGTCCGCCGCCTTGCCCATGGTGCCGATCCAGAACCCGCCCTGCGGGTCGGCGCGGCCATCGTTGGAGCGGGTGGCGGCATTGTCGGCTTCGAGCGCGGAGAGGGTGCGATCTTCGCCCGTGTCGAGGTCGAACAGCATCAACCGGGTTTCCGAGGCGATGAGGACGCTCGAGGCATCCACCCAGCCCATGGCCGAGATCATTTCAGGGAAATCCCATGTGCGGGCGAGGCTGTGCAGTTGGCGCCCGACGATATCGAACCAGAAGAACTCGGCCCGTTCCGGGTGCCAGAACGCGCCCTCGCCCAGCTCGCACCTTGTATCGTTGAGCGGGGTCATGTGCAGGCGTCCCAGGCGGCGACAGCCTCGCGCGCGCGGGCGGCGACGGTGTCCGCGTCCATTTCGGGGGCGTAGAGGGAGCTGCCCAGGCCAAAGCCGGTCGCGCCCGCCTCGCGCCAGGTGGCGAAATCCTTGGGCCCCACGCCGCCGACAGCGTAGACCGGGGCCTCGGATGGCAACACCGCGCGCATGGCCGACAGACCCGCAGGACCGATCAGCGCGGCCGGAAACAGCTTGAGGCCCGAGGCCCCGGCGCGCAGGGCGGCGAAGGCCTCGGTCGCGGTAAAGACACCGGGGAAGCTGAGCATGCCCGCGCTGCGGGTGGCGGCGATGACCTGCGGGTTGCAGTCGGGCGAAACAACGAGGTGCGCGCCCGTGGCGGCAACGGCCTCGACCTGCGCCACTTCCAGCACCGTGCCGGCGCCGATCTGCGCTTCCGCCCCGCAGTCCGCGACCATGGCCCGGATGCTGTCCAGCGGATCGGGCGAATTCAGGGGCACCTCGATTCTGGTGATTCCGGTGGTTATCAGCGCGCGGGTGACAGGCACGGCATCGGCCGGGGTGATCCCGCGCAGGATGGCAATCAGTTCACGCATGGGCGCTCCGTATCGGGTAGCAGGGCGCGGGCGGCTGTGAGCCCGGCAAGCGTCATCACGGTGGCGTCATGGGTGGTGACCGGCACCGAAAGTTTGGCGAGGGCCTGCGCGTAATTAAGTGACAGGCGCTCGGCGCCGATGACGGCCACGCGCTGGCCCAGCCAGTAGGGTTTCGCCGCCGCCAGTTCCGCCCCGATCAACAGCCCCGACAGGCGGGCACGGGCGTATGCGGGGTCGCGCCCTTCCAGAAGCGCCTCGGCGCGGATGGAGAAGAGGCGCGCCAGCAGGCGCTCGGGCCGCTCCATGCCTTGCGCAACGCCCTCGGTGAACCCCTCCTCGGCCCAGCCCGCGACCGAGTGGCGCAGGACCGACGCTTCGGACAGGAGCGCGAACATCTCGCCGGTCAGGAAGGTCTGGAAGCTGACCACCTCGCCCGCGCTGACATGGACCCATTTGCTGTGCGTGCCCGGCAGGCAGATCACCCCGTCCCAGCCGGGGTTTTGCGCAAGGAACCCCGCGACCTGGGTTTCCTCGCCCCGGATCACATCGGCGGGTTTAGCTTGCTTCAACCCCGAGACGACATGGACCGACAACCGCAGATCGCGGCACGGCGCTTGCGCCAGCGGCCCGCCCAGCGGCGTGCAGGGCACCGCGCGATAGGGCGCCTCGACCCAGCCCTGACGGCTGCCCGCCATGCCACAGACCAAAACGGGCGTTACCTGCGCGTCCGGCAACCAGTCGGCGACAAGCGCCAGAAGCGCGGGCTCGAACCCCGCACGGGTCAGGCTCCCCATCCCCTGATCCGAGGCGGCGTGGTGGAGCACCTGCCCCGCCTTCAGCCCCCAGACCCGCAGATGCGAGGTGCCCCAGTCGGCAGCTATCCAGTCCGGAACGCTCATCCAGTCACCACCACCCCACCGTCGATCACCAGCGCCTGCCCGGTCATGGCGCGGCTGGCGTCGGAGGCGAGGAACAGCACCCCCCCGGCAATATCCGCGGGTTCCAGCGTGTCCGGCAGGGCCTGGCGCTTCATGTGCTCGGCCAGGCCTTCGGGTGTGACCCACTGTTCCAACTGTTTCGGCGTCATCACCCAGCCCGGCGCCAGCGCGTTGACGCGCACCCGGTCGGGGCCGAATTCGCGCGCCAGGCTGCGGGTCAGCCCGTTCAGCGCGGAATTGGCCGCCGTGTAGAGCGGATAGCCCGCATTGCCCATCATGTAGCTGATCGAGGTGATGTTGATGATCGCCCCCTTCCCTGCCGCGCGCATCGCCGGGGCGACCGCCTGAATGGCCGTCACATAGCATTTGAAATTGATCGCGAGTGCCCAGTCCATGAACTCGGGCGTGACGTCCTCGAGCGTATGGCGCTGGTCGTTGGCGGCGTTGTTGACCAGCACCTGCACCGGGCCGTGGGCCTCGGTGGCGTCGGCAATGGCGGCTTGCAGGGCCGCCGGGTCGGTGATGTCGCAGGCGATGAAGCGGGGGCGGTTGCCGGTGGCGGCCTCCATCTCGTCGCAGAAGGGGGTCGCATCCGAGCGCTGCACGAAAGCTACGCGCGCGCCTTGGCGCAGGAAGGCCTCGGTCAGGCCTGCGCCAATGCCGGAGCCGCCGCCGGTGATGAAGACCGAGGCACCGTTCAGGTCGGGATAGATCGGCAGGGTCATCAGTGGCTCTCCCTTGTGACAGGGCGGGTGTCCTTGCCCACCAGAAAGTCCAGATCGGCGCCGCGGTCGGCCTGCAGCACATGATCGACGTAGAGTTTGGCATAGCCGCGCGTGTAATGCGGCGGGTCGGGAGTCCAGGCGGTGCGGCGCGCCTCCAGTTCGGCGTCCTCCACCAGCAGCGTGAGTTCCCCCCGGCTGGCCGAGAGCCGGATGCGGTCGCCGGTGCGCACCAGTGCGAGCGGGCCACCCGCCTGCGCCTCGGGGGCGACATGCAGGACCACGGTGCCGAAGGCAGTGCCCGACATGCGCGCATCCGAGACGCGCACCATGTCGCGCACGCCCGCTTTCACCAGTTTCGCCGGGATCGGCATGTTGCCGACCTCGGGCATGCCGGGATAGCCTTTCGGCCCGCAGCCCTTGAGCACCAGCACGGTTTCGGGGGTTACCGGCAGGTCGTCGCGGTCGATCTGGGCCTTCATGGCTTCGATGTTCTCGAACACATAGGCCGGGCCTTCGTGTTCCAGCAGCGCATCGGTGGCCGCCGAGGGTTTCACGATCGCCCCGTCAGGCGCCAGATTGCCGCGCAGAACGCGCAGCCCGGCGGCGGGTTTGACGGGGTTCGAGAGCGGGCGGATCACGTCTTCGTTGAAGATTTCCGCGCCTTCGGCATAGGCGCTGATGTCGCCGCCCAAGGCGGTGCGCGCGGGGCGAAGCTGGTCGCGGAGTTGGGCCAGAACCGCAGGAACACCGCCGGCATAGGCGAAATCCTCCATCAGGTACTGGCCCGAGGGCATGCAGTTGACCAGCAGCGGGATATCGCGGCCGAGTTCGAAATCGGCAAGGCCCAGGTCGACGCCGACGCGGCCCGCAATCGCCAGCAGGTGCACCACGGCGTTGGTGGACCCGCCCACGGCGGCATTGGCCAGGATCGCGTTTTCAAAGGCGCCCCGCGTGAGGATATCCGAGGGTTTGAGGTCTTCCTCCACCATCTCGACAATCCGCCGCCCGGTCAGGTGAGCGAGCGCCGTGCGCCGCGCGTCCACCGCCGGAAGCGCAGCGTTGGTGGGGAGTGCGAGGCCCATGGCTTCGACCAGCGAGGCCATGGTCGAGGCCGTGCCCATGGTCATGCAGACGCCTGCCGAACGCGACATGCCCGACTCGGCGGCCATGAAATCCTGAAGCGTCATGTCGCCCGCGCGCACGGCTTCGGAGAATTTCCACACATCGGTGCCCGAGCCGATATCGCGGCCCCGCCACTTGCCGTTGAGCATGGGCCCGGAACTGACCACGATGGCGGGCAGATCGACCGAGGCCGCGCCCATGAGCTGACCCGGTGTGGTCTTGTCGCAGCCTCCCAGCAGCACCACCCCGTCGATGCCATAGGCGCGGATGCATTCCTCGACATCCATCGCCAGAAGGTTGCGAAACAGCATTGCCGTGGGCTTCATCTGCGTCTCGCCCAGGCTCGTCACGGGGAATTCCACCGGGAATCCGCCTGCCTCCCAAACCCCGCGCTTTACGGCCTCGGCAAGGATGCGCAGGCCGGAATTGCAGGGCGTGAGTTCGGACCATGTGTTGCAGATGCCGATGATCGGGCGACCGTCAAAGGCATGATCCGGGAAGCCCTGGTTCTTCATCCAGGACCGGTGGATGAAACCGTCGCGGTCGAGCTTGCCATACCATGCAGCGGAGCGGCGGGGAGTCTTCATTGCGGGCCTTCGGTCTGTTGGGCGCGGGTGGGCTTGGGTATTTTTGGCAAGATGAAGATCAGGCGGCTTTGCGATTCCGGCACCAGTCGGGAAGCCAGTCGCCGTGGGCGGCGATCAGATCATCCACCAGCGCGCGGATCTGGCGCAGGTCCAGTTCAGCCGCGGTGCGCGGGTCGAGCATGGCGGCATGGTAGATATGCTCGCGGTTTTCGGTCAGGAGCGCCTGCACGGTCAGTTCCTGCACGTTGAGGTTGGTGCGCATGAGCGCGATCAGGTGCGGCGGCAGGTCGGGAACGACCGTGGGGTGCAGGCCATTGGCATCGACCAGCGTGGGGACCTCGACGGCGGCGCCTTCGGGCAGTTGCGGGATATGGCCGCGATTGGCGTGGTTGCCGTAGATCACGGCGGGGGTGCCGGTGGTGATGCTGTCCATGATGGTGGCGGCGTATTCGTGGGTCGGGGTGTGGTCAATGGTCGGCGCGGACTTCAGCGCCTCGGCCTGGGTGGTCCAGGCGGCAATCTGTTCCTCGCAGCGTTTGGGGTATTCGTCGAGCGGGATGCGGAAGCACTCGATCAGGTCGGGGCGGTGGGACTTGATGAACCACGGGACGTATTCGGCGAAATGCTCGGAGGATTCGGTGACGAAATGGCCGAAATGCTCCATCACCTCATAGCGCACGAGGTTGGGGCAGCGAGGGTTCGCGGCGTTGTCCAGCGGGATGCGCCCGGCGCGGTAGCCTTCGCGCAGGGCGGGGTAGAGGTCGCGCCAGCCGGTGCCGTCGCGGGCTTCAAGGGTCAGGTAAAACGCCATGTGGTTAATGCCCGCAGCGCGGTAGCGCAGGTCGGCGACGGCTAGGCCGAGATCGCGGGCAAGCTCCTCGGCGGTGCCCTGCACGGAATGGCAGAGGCCAACTTGCCGGAGTTCGGGGTAGCGCGCGGTCAGGGCCCAGGTGTTGATCGCCATGGGGTTGACATAGTTGAGCATCAGCGCATCGGGGCAGAGCGCGCGCATGTCCTGGGCCAAGGCCCAGAGGTGGGGAACCGTGCGCAGCCCGCGCATGATGCCGCCCACACCCAGCGTGTCGGCGATGGTCTGGCGCAGGCCATAGGCCTTGGGGATTTCGAAATCCGTGACCGTGCAGGGCTTGTAGCCGCCGATCTGGAAGGCGACGATGACGAAATCGGCACCATCGAGCGCAGCGCGGCGGTCGGTTGTCGCCGTCACACGCGCGCCAGCGCCGAGGCTTGTCACCAGCTTGCGGGCAACGAGGGCGGATTCTTCCAGCCGGGCCGCGTCGATATCCATCAGGGCGATATGGGCATCGGCCAGGGCCGGGCGCAGCAACGCGTCGCCGATCAGGTTCTTCATAAAGACCGTGGACCCGGCCCCGATGAACGCGATCTTTTTCATGTGACACCCCTTTGGCTCGATGTCATTTCACGGCTCCGAGTGTCAGCCCCGCGATGAAGTGTTTCTGCATCAGGAAGAACATCATCACGGGCGGCAGGGCGGCGATGATGCTGCCCGCGCTCATCATGTGATAAGCGGCGCGGAACTGGCTGTTGAAGGCGGTGATCCCGGCGGTGACGGGCTGGGATTCGACCCCCTGGGTCAGCACCACGGCCCAGAAATAGTCATTCCAGATGAAGGTGAAGATCAGCACGCTCAGCGCCGCGATGGCCGGGCGCATCAGCGGCAGCACCACATACCAGAAGATGCGGATTTCACTGACGCCCTCGACCCGCGCGGCCTCGATCAGCTCGCGCGGCAGGGCGCGGATGAAATTACGCATGAAGAGCGTGCAGAAACCGGTCTGGAACGCGATATGAAACAGCACCAGCCCCATCCGCGTGTCATAAAGCCCCATGTTCACCGTCAGGTCGCGCACCGGCACCATCAGGATCTGGAAGGGCACGAAATTCCCTGCCACGAACATGAAGAAGATCCAGATATTGCCCCGGAAGCGATACACCCCCAGCGCGAAGCCCGTCATGCAGGACAGCGCCACCGCGCCGATCACCGTCGGCACGGTGATGAAGATCGAGTTGAGCAGATAGCGCGGCATGGCGCTGTCGGTGAACACGCGGGTGTAGTTCTCGAACCCCGCGAAGGTCGAAGGCAGGCCCCAGAGGTTTCCTTGGGTGAAATCGGCATCGGGCTTGATGGAAAACAGCGCGACCATCAGCAGCGGCAGCAGCCACAGGATCAGCGCGAAGGGCAGCAGCGCCTTGTATCCGGCCTGAATGGCGGTGGAGCGGCGCTCGACGGGGGTGGGGAACATGGCTCAGACCCCCCGCTCTTCACGCCACATGCGCCACAGGAAGAAGGCGATATAGACGAGCATGATCAGGAACAGGATCACCGCAATGGCGGCACCATAGCCCATGCGGAAGCCGTATTCCGAGAGCGACACCTCGAACATGTAATAGGCCAGCACGCGGGAGGAGCCGAACGGCCCGCCACTGGTCATCACGCTGACCATGTCGAAGCTGCGCAGCGCGCCAATGACGGTGACCACCACGGCGATGAAGGTCGCGGGGCGCAGTTGCGGCAGGATGACATACCACAGCATCCGCCAGCCCTTGGCGCCGTCAAGCCGCGCGGCCTCGACCTGTTCGGGATCGACCGCGTTCAGCCCCGTGAGATACAGGATCATGCAATAGGCCACCTGCGGCCAGAGCCCGGCGGCGATGATGCCGTAGGTCACCGTGTTGGGGTTGCCGAGTATGTTGACCGGCCCCGCGCCGAAAAGTCCGAGAATGGGGTTCAGAAGCCCGATGGAGGGATTGTAGAACCAGGCGAAAACCAGCCCGACCACGACTTGGGAGATCACGAAGGGAAAGAAGAACAACGACTTGTAGAGCCGGATGCCGCGCACCTGCTGGTTCAGGAACAGCGCGATGAACAGCCCGCCGGGGATCGCCAGCAGATAGAGCAGCAGCCAGCGGA
>LFIK01004661.1_pt1 | contig 11076 bp, 12 predicted proteins | sample 643401 | NCBI WGS metagenome assembly LFIK01 (sample SAMN03777447, study PRJNA286221) | soda lake metagenome | biome: soda lake; feature: Kulunda steppe; material: water; isolation source: sample T5-Br brine of Lake Tanatar-5 | place: Russia: Kulunda steppe | collected 2010-07
CTGAGCTACCGGCCCCTGTGCACGCCTTTAGTCGGATATCTCGGGCGGATCAAGCCGCCATCCATCGGCAATCGTGGTTAACGCGCCCTTAACCCAGGACCGGACAGAATGACCGGATGTTCCGCTTCGTCCTCGCCCTGTGCCTGATCCTGACCGCCTGCGATTCACCCTCGCCGATGATGCGAGGGGCCACCCACCATGAGGCCGAGATCGGAGGCTATCGCATCACAGTCTGGCAACAGGCGGATCGGGTCGAGATCATTCGCCACGGCATGGCCCGGCGCGCCGATCAGCCGCAGCTGCGCGAGATAATGGTTCAGGCTGCGCAGCAGACCACAGGCTGCCAACTGCGACCCGGCAGCATCGAGGGCGATACCGGCGTGTTGCGCGCGCGGCTGGACTGCAGCCAGCCCGATGGCGCGTAGAATTTGCGCCAGATCAAGGCAACACCCCCTGCCCCATGTCAGTTTACCAGCGCACGCACTCACGGAGGTTCAACATGTCCCGACTTTTTCCCCTGATGTATTCGATCGTCGGCGTCACCTGCGCCGGGATTGGCGTGGTCGCAGCGCTCAGCACCGGGCATGACACATTGCAGCCCATCGTGATCGCGGCGGCTGCGGGCGCAGCCTTGGGCGTGGTGCCCAGCTGGATGATCGCACGCAGACTGCTCAGTGCCTGACGCCGGGTTAGCCTGCGTCGAACCACATGCGCGCGCTCGCCTCGAACGGGCGCGGGGCTTCGGCATGCAGCCAGTGCCCGGCCCCGGGCAGCTTGGCCAGCCGGGCCGCGGGAAAAAGCGCACGGATCCGGGCGCGATGCTCGGGCAGCACGTAATCGGAGTCCCCCCCGCTCAGAAACAGCGTGGGCCCGTCATGGCTGCCTGATACGTCTGGCCAGCCGATGATGCGCGGCATCTCGGCCGCCAGCGTGTCCAGATTCAAACGCCAGCGGGGCGGATCGCTGCGCAGATCGAGTGATTGCAGCAGAAAGGCCCGCACACCCGGATCATCAATCTGCGCGGCCAGCGCCGCATCCGCCGCGCCCCGGCTCTCAAGCGCATCCAGGGCCAAGGCGCGCATGGCCGCGATCAGATGCGCCTGGCTGTGGGTGTACGCCACGGGCGCGATATCAGCGACCAGCAACCGCCCCACCAGGTCGGGCCGTGTCAGCGCCAGCATCATCGACGCCTTGCCGCCCATGGAATGGCCCAGCACATCCATTGGTGCGCCCTCGGCTTCGATCACTTCTGCCAGATCAGCGGCCAGATCGGCATAGCTGTGCTGATCGGACCAGAAGCTCTCACCATGATTGCGCATATCGACACAGATCACCGTGCCGCGATCCGACAGGCGCTTGGCAATCGCCCCCCAGTTGCGCGCCGAGCCGAACAGCCCGTGCACGATCAGTAGCGCGCGCGCATCCCCCGCTTCTCCATGGCGCAGAAGGTTCAGCATCTGCCCGCCCATCCTGCTTTCATCTTTGTAAAAATATCCTCAGGGGGGTCGGCATTCTACGCCATCGGTTCAAGTAGAATGCCGACGGGCCGCAGGCCCAAGAGGGGGCGCGAGCGCCCCCTTTACCCCGCCCGCGGCTCAGAGCCCCGGATAGATCGGGAAGCGCGCACAAAGCTCCGCCACCTCGGCCTTGACGGCAGCCTCCACCGCGCCATTGCCATCCTCGCCATGCGCGGCCAGCCCGTCCACCACGCGGGTGATCCAGTCGGCGATCTGGCGGAACTCGGGCTCGGCAAAGCCGCGCGTCGTGCCTGCGGGCGTGCCCAGCCGGATGCCGCTGGTGACCATCGGGCTTTCCGTGTCGAACGGGATACCGTTCTTGTTGCAGGTGATATGCGCGCGGCCCAACGCCTTCTCCGTCGCGTTGCCCTTGACCCCCTTGGGCCGCAGGTCAACCAGAAGCAGATGCGTGTCGGTCCCGCCCGTGACCGTGGCGAGCCCCCCCTTTTCCAGCTGGTCGGCCATGGCCTGCGCATTGGCGATGACCTGCCGCTGATAGTCGCGGAAGCCGGGGCGCAGCGCTTCGGCAAAGGCCACGGCCTTGGCGGCGATGACATGCATCAGCGGGCCGCCCTGAATGCCCGGAAAGATCGCCGAATTGACCTTTTTCGCGATCGCTTCGTCATCGGTCAGGATCATGCCGCCGCGCGGGCCGCGCAGGGTCTTGTGGGTGGTGGTCGTCGCCACATGCGCATGCGGGAAGGGCGAGGGGTAATGCCCCGCCGCGACCAGCCCCGCGAAATGGGCCATATCGACCAGCAGATACGCGCCCACGCTGTCGGCAATCTCGCGCATGCGGGCGAAATCGATGATCCGCGGGATGGCGGACCCGCCAGCGATGATCATTTTCGGGCTGTGCTCGGCCGCCAGCGCCGCAACCTGGTCGTAATCCACATCCAGCGTGTCGCGCCGCACCCCGTATTGCACGGCATTGAACCATTTGCCCGACTGGTTGGGTTTCGCGCCATGGGTCAGATGGCCCCCGGCATCAAGGCTCATGCCCAGGATCGTGTCGCCGGGTTTCAGCAGGGCCGTGAACACGCCCTGATTGGCCTGGCTGCCGGAATTGGGCTGCACATTGGCGTAGCTGCAGCCGAACAGCTCGGAAGCCCGCGCAATAGCAAGGTTCTCGGCGATATCGACATATTGGCAGCCACCGTAATAGCGCCGTCCGGGATAGCCCTCGGCGTATTTGTTGGTCAGGACAGAGCCCTGCGCCTCCATCACGGCGCGGCTGACAATGTTTTCGGACGCGATCAGTTCGATCTCGTCACGCTGGCGGCCCAGCTCGCCTGCCATTGCGGCAAAAAGCTCCGGGTCGCGGTCCTGCAGGGTTTCGGTGAAAAAGCCGGTATCGCGGGCGGTCGTATCCATTGGGGGCTCCATCATCGCGAGGGTTCGACGCTCATGTAACCCATCCCTGCGCGCGCGCAAAGGCTTCTTTCCGTCGCATCCGGGCTGTGGGGCGACATTGCCCGGCAAACAGGCGCGCTGCGCAGGGCGCATCCAGGCTGCGGAAGGCGCTTGAAACCTCGGGCGTTGCGCGCGACAGTCGGGCGGGTGCAACAGCGGGACCGGCCATCACGATGAAACTAGCCTTTGTCGCCAGTGACGCGCCCCTTGCCCAATCCGCGCTGGCGGAACTGCGTGCAAGCCATGACGCGGTCGCGCTGGAAGAGGCCGATGTGATCATCGCGCTGGGGGGCGACGGATTCATGCTGCAGACCCTGCACGCGACCCAGCATCTGGACGCGCCGGTTTACGGCATGAACCGGGGCACCATGGGGTTCCTGATGAATGCATATTCGGTCGAGGGGCTGATGGCGCGGCTGCGCGCGGCGGAACTGGCCGTGCTGAACCCGCTGCGCATGCGGGCCACGCGCGCCGACGGGTCCATGGTCGAGGCGCTGGCGATCAATGAAGTGTCGGTGCTGCGCCAGGGCGCGCAGGCGGCCAAGCTGCGGATCGTGGTCGATGGCAAGGAACGGCTGGGCGAGCTGGTCTGCGACGGCGCGATGGTCAGCACGCCCGCCGGGTCCACCGCGTATAATTATTCCGCGCATGGCCCCATCCTGCCGATCAATTCCGATGTGCTGGCGCTGACCCCGGTCGCGGCCTTTCGCCCGCGCCGCTGGCGCGGCGCGCTTTTGCCGAAATCCTCCAGCGTGCGGATCGATGTGATCTCGCCCAGGCGGCGGCCGGTGATGGCGGATGCCGACAGTCGTTCGGTGCGCAATGTGGTGCAGGTCGAGATCTCTTCCGTGCAGGGGATCGCGCATAAGCTGATGTTCGATCCCGGTCACGGGCTGGAAGAGCGGCTTTTGCGCGAGCAGTTCGTCTGAGCCGATCCGTGGTGTGGGGGGCTGTCTGCCCCCCGGTCCGGCCCTGCGGGCCGGCCTCCCCCCGAGGATATTTGGACAAAGATGAAAGCGGGATCAGGCTCTGCGCGCCTCGCGCCAGCGATGCAGCTGGTAGAGGGCGGGGGCGGCGAGGAAATTATATCCCAGATCGGCGATCTGGCGCAGCACGGGGCGGTCGAGCAGGCGCGCGAGCCAGCGCATCCGGGGCAGCGCGCGCCAGATGATCAGAAAGGCCGGAAAGCCTGAGATGATCTGCCCCTGATTGCGGGCATGCAGGCGGCGCGTGGCCTGTTCGGGGGTAAGCTGCCAGCCAGACAGATCGGTCTGGTGCAGGTCGGTGAAGACCAGGGGCGCGTCTGCGTGCCGGGCCTGTTTGCGATACTGCTCAATCTCTGCCGAGCAGATCGGGCAGCGGCCATTATAGAGGATTTCGGTTCTGTTCATGGGCACAGAGCTAGTCCGCAAACCGCGTCATGCAAATGGGTATGGCACGGATTCCACAGCATTGAATATACGCAGGGCCCGGGATTGCGTTTGCAGGGGCGCTTACTATGGTATGCGCTTTTCAGGCGCCGAATATCAGGAGCGCGCATGTCATTTCGCAATTTCAGGCCCTTTCGCGCATGTGGGGCCGCGACCCTTGCCCTGATCTGTCTGATCCTGTTGACTGCGCAGCCCGCCCTGGCCCGGAACCTGACATTCGAGACTGGAATCGAGCGCCTGCACTCGCCGAACACGACCATCGAAGGGTTGCACCGGTTCTATATCGGCTATCAGGCCACCCCGCATCTGAGTTTCGGGCAATCGATCTATTCTGCCGGGATCGGCAATGCGGGCGGTGCCTTTTTCTGGGGGGTCGAGGGTGGCGCGCGCCTGCCACTGTCGCAGGGGCTGTCGCTTTCGGCATCGGGTTTTGTGGGCGGTGGTGGTGGCGCATTGCAGGTGATCGGGGACGGCACCATGCTGCGCGCGGGTCTGGCGCTGGATTATCAGTTGGCGGATGCCTGGGCGGTGCAGATGTCCGGGTCATGGATACGCATCGCCGGGGCCCCGATAAACGGTCCGGCATTCGGGCTTGGCCTGCGGCGCCAGATCGATGCGGGCACGCCGGGGGCCTGGGCGACCAAGCTGGACGCGGCGGGCGTTTTCGCCACGGCACAGACCAGCCCGTCGGATGTGCGCGACCGCAATGACAGGCCGCAACCCGATGTCGCCATGGTCGGTGCACGGGCCTTGTTCGATCTGGGCACGCAAACGCAGCTCAGCCTGAGCGCGGCGGGTGCCGGGTCCGGCGCAGAGGGCTATATGCAGGTCATGGGCGGTCTGCGTCGCAATCTCGCGCTTGGCAATGCGGCGCTGTTCATCGACGGCCATGCGGGTTTCGGCGGTGGCGGCCATATCGACACGGGCGCAGGCCCGCGCTTCGAGGCGGCCGCAGGGCTGCGACTGCCCGTCACGCGCGCCCTTGATGCCGAACTCAGCCTGAGCGGGGCCGTCGCGCCCACGGGCAGTTTCCGGGGTGCGGCAGTCTCGGTCGGGGTGATGCGGAATTTCAAGCGCACGCGCCAGGCGCGCGCCGAGGCCGGACAGGAGCAAACCGCCCGATGGGCCTATAGCGGGGGCCTCACCATCCAGCGGACAGGGCCCGGTTATTTCGTGAACAACAACACTGCGCGCCATGTCGTGATGCAGGAAAGCGCGATTGATTATTTTATCGGCGAGAACCTGTATGTCAGCGGGATCGGGCAGACCACGCTTCATGGCGGGGCCGCAGGCTATGCCGTGGGGCTGCTGGGCATGGGCTATCAGTTCGACCTGTCGCCACGCTGGACCGTCGGGCTGGAGGGGCGCTTCGGGGCCGCAGGTGGCGGGGGTGTGAATGCGGCAGGCGGCGTTGTCGGCAGTGTGCGCGGCGTGCTGGATTATCGCCTGACCGAGAATGTCGCCCTGTCACTGGGGCTGGGGCAGTTGCGGACCCTGCGCAGCGCTGGCATATCCACGAATTTCGCCACACTCGGGGTAAAGATCCCCTTCACCACACGCTGACCCCCCGCGTCACGACGCGCCGCGCGGCAGGGGGGTGGCGTGATTTGTGTAATCGGTCCAATCCTCGATATCGGGGTAGAACTGCCGCCGCCATGCCTTGACCCGCGGGTTCATGTAGCGCCGGAACAGGGGCGGGCACATGGCCAGCGTGGTCAGCGCCGGGTAGCCGAAGGGCAGTTGCGGGGCCTCGGTCGCATCATAGGTCTGCAGCAGCGGAAAGCGCCGGTCGGGTTTGTAATGATGGTCGGAATGGCGCTGCAGGTTGATCATCAGCCAGTTCGACGCCTGATGCGACGCGTTCCAGCTATGATGCGGGCGCACGGGTTCATATTTGCCATCGCCCAGATAGCGCCGCGTCAGCCCGTAGTGCTCGATGTAATTGGTCAGTTCCAGATGCCAGAAGGCCACTGCCGCCTGCCACACGAACAGCACCAGCCCCCACCAGCCGCCGATCGCCAGCGCGAGCGCCAGCGCGCCCAGTTGCAGCGCCCCGTAGCGCCAGAAAGGGTTGGAGCGGTGCCACCAGGGCAGCCCCTTGCGCTCCAGCATCGCGGCTTCGGCGCGAAAGGCCGAGGGCGGGCAGTCGCGCAGCACGCGGAAGAAATAATGGATGAACCCTTCGTTATAGCGCGCGGTGACCGGGTCGCGCGGGGTACCGACATAGCGGTGATGCACCTGCAGATGCTCGGAGCGGAAATGCGAATAAAGCACCGAGGCCAGAAGCAGATCGGCCAGCCAGCGCTCGACGCGCGGTTTCTGGTGCATCAACTCATGCGCATAGACGATGCCGATGACGCCCGTCATCACCCCCAGCCCGAATGCCGCGCCCAGGTCTTCCCACCACGGGTGCCCGGCCCGCGCCAGCACCCAGATCACGCCGAAGATCGTCACCACCTGCACCGGAAACCAGATCAGCGTGATGGCGCGATACCAGAACAGCTCGCGCATCGGCACTTCGGTGTCGGGGTTGCCCGTATCCAGCCCGGTGATGAAATCGATCAGCGTAAAGGCCCACCAGCCATAGGCGACCGGCAGCAGGAACCACCATCCCCCCCAGAGCGCCGATATCCAGACCAGCGGCACAAAGCCCAGCGACACCCAGAAGGGCACGGCCGATGAGAATTTGCGAAGCTGTTCGGGCGTCATGGCGCGGTCCTGTGCAGTCCTGCGCGGCACTATAGCGCCGGCGCAGGGGCCGCAACAGCCCCGCGCCCTGCGACAGTTTACACCTTGTTCTGACCCACCAGCCCTTCCATCAGCGAGGGCTGGACAATCTCGATCCAGTAGCCATCGGGGTCGAGGATAAAGGCGATCTCTTTCATGCCGCCCTCGCCCAGTCGTTTCTGAAAGCGCACGCCCATCGCCTCGAACCGGGCGCAGGCTGCCGTGATATCCGGAACGGCGACGCAGATATGGCCGAATCCCTTGGGGTCGGAATTGCCCGAATGCATGGTGGTGTCGTCACCCTCGGTGCCCCAGTTATGGGTCAGCTCCAGCAGGCCCATGCGGCTGAAGGTCTGTGCGAGCGTGCCATCGGCGCAATCGCTATGCCCGCGCGGCTGCAGGAAATAGAGCGAAAAGCGCGCCTCTTCGAAATCCAGCCGTGTGATCAGGCGAAAGCCAAGCACCTGTTCGTAGAATTCGAGCGAGCGCGCAGGATCCTTGATGCGCAGCATCGTATGGCTGAGGATATACTGGTCGGTCGCGGACAGATCATCGGTCATGATGCCTCCAATTGGCTCAGATGGGCCGCGCCCAGACGATGCGCCTTGCGCATCAGCGTAGGCAGATCGGCGGGGTTGAACTGGTCTGCGGGGATGAACACGCCCGGCGCGTCCATCGGCAGGCGCGCCACGCGCAGCATCAGCCGCAGGTGGAAATGGGTAAAGGTATGGCGCACCTCGCCCGGTACGCTGTGCCAGTCGGCAGGCAGTGGCGGGGCATCCACCGGGGGCTGTTCGGCCCAGTCAGTGCCGGGCCAGCCCAGCATCCCGCCCAACAGCCCGCGCGCGGGCCGCCGCTCCAACAGCCAGGCGCCATCTGCACGCTGGCCGATATAGGCGATGCCCAGGCGAATGGGCTTGGCGGGTTTGCGCGTCTTGCGCGGCAGGCTGGCAGCGGTCCCGGCCTGACGCGCGGCACAGAGCGCCATCAGCGGGCAAATCCCGCAGGCGGGGCTGCGCGGGGTGCAGATGGTGGCGCCCAGATCCATCACGGCCTGCGCATAATCGCCTGGGCGTGTGCGGGGGGTCAGCCGGGCGGCATGGGCGGTCAGTTCCGGCTTCGCAGCGGGCAGGGGCGTATGCACATCGAAAAGCCGCGCCATCACCCGCTCGACATTGCCATCCACCACGGTCTCACACTGGTCAAACGCAATCGCGGCAATCGCGGCAGCGGTATACGGCCCCACCCCCGGCAGCGCCAGCAGCCCTGCCCGGTCCCGCGGAAAGCTCCCGCTCTCGGCCAGAACCCGCGCGCAGGCCAGCAGGTTGCGCGCGCGGGCGTAGTAGCCCAGCCCCGCCCATTCGGCCATGACATCGCCATCCTCGGCGGCAGCCAGATCCTCGATGCGCGGCCAGCGCGCCGTGAACCGCGCGAAATAGCCTTGCACTGCAGCAACCGTGGTCTGTTGCAGCATCACCTCGGACAGCCAGACGCGGTAAGGGTCGGGGCGCGCATCGCTGCCGGGTGGCACCCGCCAGGGCAGATCGCGCGCGTGGCGGTCATACCAGGCCAGCAACAGCGGCGCGATCACTGGGGCGGCAATGTCACGCATGATTTATCCCCTGCCCGTGTTTTCCTGCCGCAGACTGCAAACTCGGCTCTGGTCTATCGCCCGTCATCTGTGAGAGGGTAATCGCAGATGCCGAAACTGCAAGATGTCCGGACTGCACCATGGCCCGCAAATCACCCGCACCCGCCCAGAGCTCGCGCCGAATGCGCGGGTTCGAAGGGGCCGCCAGCCTCGTCTCGGGGCATATCCGCAAGGCCGGAGAGGCGCGGGGCTTTGCCGTGGCGCGCCTGCTGACGCATTGGGCAGAGATCGCGGGCGCTGATATCGCCACGCTCTGCCGCCCCGTGCGGATCAGTTATGGCAAGGGCGGGCTGGGCGCGAACCTGACGCTGCTGACCACAGGCGCCGCCGCGCCCATGTTGCAGATGCAACTGAGCGCCTTGCGCGAAAAAGTGAACGCCTGTTACGGGTATAATGCGATCGCGCGCATTACCCTTACCCAGACCGCGCCCACGGGGTTTTCCGAAGGACAGGCGCAGTTTGCACCCCCGCCTGCGGCGAAATCCGCCCGCCCGGCGCCCGAAATCCGCCAGCGCGCAACGCGCGTTGCCCATGATGTGCAGGATGACGACCTGCGCGCAGCCCTTGAATCCCTGGCCACGAATGTCCTATCGAAGGCCCGCCAACCCGGAGGAACCCGTCAATGAAAAAGATGCTCGTGCCCGCGCTCGCTGTCTCTGCCGCCGTGATCGCCGGGGGGTGGTGGTACACCAACCAGTCCGGCACCCCCGAGATTGTCAGCGCCGCGACAGCCGCTGACACCACCTTCGAGCTTCACCCGCTCGACAAGGCACTGGGCAACCCGGATGCGTCCGTGGTCGTGGTGGAATATTCATCGCTGACCTGCCCGCATTGCGCCACTTTCAACCGCAATGTGATGCCGCAGATCAACGCGAATTTCATCGAGACCGGCGATATCCTCTATGTCAAGCGCGAGGTCTATTTCGACCGCTACGGTCTCTGGGCCGGGATGGTCGCGCGCTGCGGCGGGGAAGAGCGTTATCACGGCATGCTCGAGCTGATCTATGAGACGCAATCGGACTGGGCCAGCAGCAGCGATCCCGCCGCAGTGGCCGAAAACCTGCGCCGTCTGGGCCGTCAGGCGGGGATGAGCAATGATGAGCTGAATTCCTGCCTCGAGGATGCGGACAAGGCGCTCGAGCTGACCGAATTCTATCAGGAAAACGCCGAGCGCGACGGCATCCGCTCTACCCCCAGCTTCGTCATCAATGGCGAGTTGCACTCGAACATGTCCTATTCGGATTTCGAGAGCCTGCTCAACGACAAGCTGGGCAGCTGAACGATCATGCCTCACACCCCCCAAACCGGCCCCCGGAGGGCCGGTCCCCCTGCTTCATCTTGCCCAAAATACTCAAATAGAACGGCAGCCCCCGCGCGTGACAGCCACGACCCCGCCCGCCGCCTGACCGATCAGGGGTCGCGATGAAGGGCCCCCTTGACGGGCTGCGCGTGATCGAGCTTGCGCGCATTCTTGCCGGACCATGGGCGGGCCAGACACTCGCCGATCTCGGCGCTGAGGTGATCAAGGTCGAGGCGCCCGAAGGCGATGACACCCGCCGCTGGGGGCCGCCCTTCATCGACCGCGATGGCGTGCCCGAGGCCGCCTATTTCCACGCCACGAACCGCGGAAAATCCTCGGTCACCGCCGATTTCCGCACGCCAGAGGGGCTTGCGAAAACCCGCGACCTGATCGCCGGGGCCGATGTGGTGATCGAAAATTTCAAGGTGGGGGGGCTGGCGAAATACGGGCTCGACTACGCCAGCCTCGCGCCCGATCATCCCGGCCTGATCTATTGCTCGATCACCGGGTTCGGACAGACCGGGCCCTATGCGCATCGCGCGGGCTATGACTATATCATTCAGGGCATGTCGGGGCTGATGTCGGTGACCGGGCCTGCAGACGGCATGCCCCACAAGGTGGGCGTTGCGGTCACCGATATCTTTACCGGCATCTATGCCAGCACCGCGATCCTTGCCGCGCTGCAGGCGCGCCATGCCACCGGGCGCGGGCAGCATATCGACATGGCGCTGATGGATTGCGCCGTCGCCGTGATGGCGAATCAGGCGATGAATTACCTCGTCACCGATCAGGCCCCGGGGCGGCTGGGCAATTTCCACCCCAATCTTGCCCCCTATCAGGTTGTTCCCTGCGCGGATGGGCATATCATCATCGCCACCGGCAATGACGCGCAATATCAGCGGCTTTGCGCGCTGCTGGAACGCGCGGATCTGGCCGATCACCCCGATTACGCCACCAATGCCGCCCGCGTCAGCCATCGCGCGGCGCTCTCGGAACTGATCTGCGACGCGACCGCGCGCTGGCAGAAAGCCGCGCTGC
>LFIK01004662.1_pt1 | contig 11075 bp, 12 predicted proteins | sample 643401 | NCBI WGS metagenome assembly LFIK01 (sample SAMN03777447, study PRJNA286221) | soda lake metagenome | biome: soda lake; feature: Kulunda steppe; material: water; isolation source: sample T5-Br brine of Lake Tanatar-5 | place: Russia: Kulunda steppe | collected 2010-07
GGTACCAAGATGTAAGATATACTGCCCCTGCTGCACCATACCCTTACACCCTGCCCACACTTGCCCTCCCTGCTGAACCCATCCCTAGATACTGGGCCCTGTCTCTGTTCTGCCCTACAAGCTTCACCCTGCACTTCTTGTCTGCAGCTAGCAAGCCAATTGACTGTTCAACTATCTCTCTCCTTGCGACACCAAGCGCATCTGTTCCATCCTATGATGGTTCAGAACTGTCATTCATAAGTCATTCAGTGGGATGCAATGTTCCGCGCTATTCATTGCTCTTGCTCAAACCCAATGCAGGTCTATGGCTAAGGGTGGCAGCAAAACGCTCAACAGTGCTCAGGCATGCGCTGAGAAAGGTTCTGGGAGTGTCCACTGTTCTCTTGTCCATGGCATTGAGGTAAAGCAATGTTTGAAGCTTGCTATTTGGACATGAAGATTGACAATTGTAAGCTCAAGTTGCTTTTATGTCTTTTTTATCCGGTCTTGCATACATACTGTGAATTGCAGAGGTGCATATCAATGTGCTAACATGTGCACAGAAGACTGCCATCAAAGCATATATGTGCATGTTCCATGAAATAGCTGCCAGGAAGTGGAAGAGATGTAGAGAAGGTCGTGGTCCCTTAGTTATTTAGCTCAAGGTCCACCAAAAGTAACTTGCTCACTTGCACGATAGAACCTACAACTTGGCCCAGTTTCGTCACTAATACTGACCCACCTCCTACTCTCCACATTCAGACATGTGTTCAGACCCTGCATTGCACTCCGGCCGGGGGTCTGACAGGTCCAGCTGGTGTTGGAGTACTGTGACAGAGGGACCCTGCGCGATGCCCTAGACCAGGGTGCATTCATGAGCCCTGCTGGCCTCAACTACCTGGCCATCCTGGACAGCGCAGTGGACATTGCTCGCGCAATGTTGCACTTGCACTGCAACAACGTGCTTCACATGGACCTGAAAGCGCGCAATGTGCTGTTGGCCAGCTCTGGCACAGAGGACAGGGGCGTCTGCTGCAAAGTCGCAGACTTTGGTGAGTCCAAGGCAACACTTTAAAGACAGGGTCAATACTTCCGTGATGGCTATCAGCTAAAAAGCTGGCTCAAAAGCCAGGTGGATCATCTTATGTCAAAGAAGTTGAGTGTATGCAGTTTGCACCAAACTCAGTCCTATGGAGCAAGAGTCTTGAGCGAGCGCATGCTCAGGACCTGTTGGTGTGACATTTGAATGAGGAGCAGTTTTGTTGGAGTGGTCTGATACAAATGCATGTTTGCAGCATGCTCAGCGGCTGCTCCACACCTTACAGGGTTTACAAGCGTATCAGTACATTGTTAAGTTTCATTGTTATGTTTTGGGGCTCCCTGGGGCGCATCCATCCTGCAGCCTGAAAGAGTTGCTGTTTTTTGCCTTTCTGCATGGGTGCCCATTGCTGCTGCTGAGCACCAGGGAGAACTTGAAAAACAATATGCAGATACATGGATGGTTGGAAAGGGCTAGCTTGCATGCCAGGATCATGCCCGTGATGGAGGGACGCAGAGGCTACTGCCTCTGTAGGTCCTGAAAGAGTGTTTCCGAGCGTGCTCCTTGTACTGGATGGCAGCTGAGGGTAAAAGCCTGCTATGCGAGGTTGCGGCTCAGCCAGGAGGCTTCAGCAGTGCGCTGTGGGGTATTGCTGAACTGCTGAGATTTCTAGCGGTGCCTGACACTTGGTTGGGCAAATTAGATATGACACGGCTACTTCATTATTGGATACTTATGAGTGCTCCTACTCTAACCTTTTTTGTTTTAAGTGCCTGGCAGCATCAAAACATTTAAGGTCATGCTCACTATATTAGATGCATGACTACAAGCTGTAGTAAGTCAATTGTCTTTTTTATCTTGAATATAATGAAAATTCCTTCAGAACCTGGCTGCTAGGCGTTGATGCGTACGGATGAATCGCAATGCAGATTGAGATTATTGTCTTGCTTCCACCCGATAAATTGACCGAGGCACTTGCATTGCTGCCATCCAGTTTATTTTCAATCAAAATGCATCGCTAACCAAATATTTGTTGCAAAGCAGGCATTTCCCCGTTCCTGACAAGCTCAGTAACCTAAGATCTAGCTAATCCCTGCTTGGTCTCAGTCAAAGCAAGTTGTGTATCAAGGATATGTCTGGGTATGGCAACATTGCATTAAGACTTGACTTGCCTATGCACGCAAAACACGTGCATAATTGTTTGTAAGTGAAAAGCCTTAACAAAAGACAAATCCATGGAAGCATAAGCTTTTGATAAGATGTACTTTGATGTGTTGCCATCAACAGGATTGGCTGTGCGCATGGAGCAGTTGGAGACACACATGTCTGGCATGAATCAGGGGACTGTCACGTAAGTCTAGTGCCAATGTTTGTACCCTTCCGCCCATGCATAAAAAAGCTTGTTATTTTACGCCTGTGCTTACATGCTTTTCATGTGATGCAGTTGAGGCAATGACTTAATTTGCTCATGCACAAACATGCAGCAAGCCCGTTCTCTCTGACAGTTTACTCAAGAGCGTTAACAATATGATACTTATGTTGAGTGGCAATCCCTGATGGGACTGTGAAGTCAACTAGTGCAAATGGGCTCTGGCAAAACCCAGTGTGACTGTCTTCTTATATTGCTGAGCTTTTTGCAGAGCAAGTGTGCTTGCTCTGGTGTCCACTTTTTTGCCCATTGGGCTTCAACATGTGGAGCGCATTTTTGGTCATCAAGGGATCCACATTCTGCTCATGCTTAGCATGCCTTGGCTGATTGTTTTGGTCCATCTGTCAGCAATGCTTGCATTAATCTGTAAGCCGTGAGGTGATGAAAGCTTGGATCATTTTCCTTGGGTGCTTGCAGGAAAAATAGTGCAGGGGTTGCAGTGCCTATCATTCCAATTGAAGGTTGAGCACCACCGCTCACACAACTTGCCAGTTTTGCCTGACTTGCCTGACTTGCCTGACACATGGCAACTGTGCATTTATTTCTTGTTCTTCACCCTTTGGTAGTAGGTTGTCCCCACCACTGGACCCCCCCAAATGTGGCCAATTTGCTTTGCTGCCCACACGCTCGCCCCATTGCTAGCTCCAACCATGCATAACAAGTACACTTGTCATTAACGGTCAGGCTGTGTGAAAATGTGAGGTGGGGGCGTGGCGTACGTGCCATTGGCCATTCTGGCTATTTTGCACCGTTTTGGCATGAAAATGGCCTTTCCCAAACTTGGTCCAATCCTGCTGCTTCCCAGGTATTTAGCAACCTTGCATGATGATTTGATGCTACAAATTCAGATCTGGGGAAGTGGGTCGGATAGATGTGTCTTGTGGATGACCCTGTCGCGACCACATGTGAATGCCAACACAGGCATTGCAATATCTCTGCAACTTAGGCATGCTTTCAAGCCGTTGCGGGCAATCAAAGACAATCAAAAACATTTTTGATGGAGCCAATCAAGGGTGAGGGTGGGAAGCAGTGGGCCAGAATGTTTGTTTACACCTGCCTCTCCTGCGCACAGCTCAGCGGCAGAGATTCCCACGCCCAGATCCACACAGGCAATGCGGGCAGATTTTACACATATGCAAGCACGTCAAGGTTGGACTTTGGGGTTGTGTGCAGGAAGTGGTGTGTGCTGTTCCATATTCACATTATGCTTTTGCAAAGTTTCCTCCCATCCACCGCACCAATCTTGACTTCAAGAGCAGCATTGGAACCAGAAAACTTCAAGCTATCCGATGGTGTGCTCAGGTCGGGAAACGGTGAGGTGGCTGCAGAATTATGCCTTGAAGAACCTATTTGGCCACCTTTGCCTAAGAAAGGGCTGGCCCAGTGGTGGGGACGACCAGTACCATGAAGAAATGCTTACCTGACGAAGCAATCATGAGGTTTTCCTCAAATCAACAGCCCGGGTAGCACACCCCGGGCTCTTTTAAAAGAATGCATGGAATTTCTGACCAAAAGTCTAAGCTTTAAAAAAGTTTTGGTATTGCTCCTGGTGTCACTCTCAGATATTTGCATTGTGAGGGTGGAAACAAACACTGTAGGTCAGGGTGAGTGTCCAGGCTTCTGGTCCACTTGGGCACCAGTAATGAGCCACCATGCTCCAACCAATTACCTTCTTACGTCCATAGCACTTAGAGGCAGCCTCCGTCGTATTCAAAGAATTTCCTGGATGGTTGATACCCGGTCTGGAAGGGCTCAGTTGGAGCTCTCTAGCATCCACGATGTTGAAAAAATAGGTTGTATATGGCAATTCGACCCAAGGGTCTTCCTTTTGAATTCGGATCATGCTCTTTTGAGTCAAGAGTTTTGTATTGCAGCAACAAGGCACCAAGAAGTCTACATTAATTGCAGTCTGGATAGTTCAGAGGTCGGGCAAGTTTTTGGGCGGAGGAAATCTTGGTGTTTGTGGTTTACTTGGAGTAGGTTGTTCATTGGACAGCCACTTGCGCGTGTGCTAATTCAGAGCCCATTTGCACAGTTGAAACTCGCATGGCTGATTCACAGGCACATGTCGCCAGAGGTGCTTCTTGAAGGGCGGGTGTCCAAAGCTGCGGATGTGTACGCCTTTGGCATCACAATGTGGGAGCTATTCACAGCCGGATATGCATACAAAGGTGTGAAAAGTATCCAAGCATCACTTTGTTGCCCTGTTAACAATGTGCACCTGCACACACATGCATGTGGGTGCACATGCATGCACAATTGCGCACACACTTATGGTCTGTGTACACACTTGCAAGCACTCAAGTAAAATGCACACACACAAACACAAACATTTGAAACACGCACGTGCAAAAGCACTCCCATAGTGAACACACATAAAACAAACGCATGTGCACGCACATTTGCGTGCGAAATGCATGGGACTTGGCACACCTGTCCAAGCCAGAATGATATTGAGACTGGAAACGTCTTCATTTATTTGATTCTAGACTTGTACTGCTGCGCTAGTTTGAGTTTTGGTTGGATTTCGCATCGCAATTCAGATATTTATTGGTGTGCACGCGCGATCTGCCATCCATCCACTCGTGTGCAGGTGTGCCAAAGGCTCTGCTTGGTCATAGGGTGGCCGAAGAAAAGCACAGGCCTCCCCTACCTTTACTCATGCCATCAGAGTACAAGGCCTTGCTCATTAAATGCTGGGACCATCGACCAGAGAGCAGGTGTGTATGCGTCCGGGTGCGCCTCTCAGGAGCACCACACAGTTGTGGGTCGAGTGAAGTGCCAAGACAGCCAGGTTTAAGCAGCATTAAAGGCAATGCAGAACCGGCAGGATTACAAGGATGGCGGATGAATGGTGCCAAGGTGTGGAATGAGTATGTGAGAGCTGACAGCATCACCTTCCAGTCTCACAACATTGGCTTGCCCATTGTTGGATACTGCAGGCCAACCTTTGCACTGGTGCTTGAGGAGCTGCTCGCCATCCGGGAGGCCCTGCCTGATACCACTGTTCCTTTACAGCCCATACTCTCCCCTAGACAGGTACCTAGGGCCAAGTACCGCAAAGTGTCAAGACAGCTGCCCAGATTTGGCAGCAAAGCAGCTTTGGGGAGTTTTGGAGAGCATCTGCAAGCTGGTGGGTGTGATGTCCTGATTGCATCAGAATTCAATCAAGCCGTGTCTGTAGGTAGGCACGCTGATTGAGGAGGTACCATCCTTGGTGCTGATGTGAACTTTTTGTATGCATGCATGCATGCATGTACGTCTGTATGCAAACATGCATGGATTGGATTGCACGTATGTATGCATCTGGTCTGTCTTTATGTGTGATTCTTTTTAATGTACGTTTGGATGTACTTTGTATCAGGGTTGGTTCAAGCGTACTTTTGCTAGTACCAACACATTTATGATATACGAACAATAATGCTTCAATAAATATGCTTGTTGCTTTTTTATTTCGGATGTGTCCGCATTTAGGGGTCGGAATTGAAAAGGGATGGGCCCCCAACTGCCTCCCCAGCTACCTCCCACCCCTGGTACATCTTAAATCTACATTGTTTCAAACAATCTACATTGTTTATGACCGTAAGTAGAACAGGAGCAGCCTCTCCTTTGTGCACAACGACAGCTAGAACCCCTTGACTGCATCACGTGCATGCACCCTCCTTTGTGCACAGCGACAGCTAGAACCCCTTGTCTGCATCATGTGCATGCACCCTAGTCACCAGCGGCTGGTGTAATTGTACAGCAACCTGTGCTTGGCTAAGCGCACCAGGCCCTGGAGCATGGGACTCAGGCACCAGCATGGAAGGTCTCCAGCGACGAAGGCAGTTGGGGGTGATGCAGAGGACAGCAGCAAGCAGCAGCAGCAGCAGCAGTATGGACTGCTGGCCCCAAAATCTCTAAAATCTTTTTGATTTGTTCAGCTGGTTATCAGTTACTGAAACCATTCAATGAATTCCTTCAGTGCGCAAACTACAGGCAACATTAGCAACTTGTAACAAGCGATGAGATGCGGATGACCCACCGCTGCTTGGTATGCATGTTGGCAAGCAATATCAACAAGTTCATTTGGTTTCTGTTGACTCCTGCATTTCCTTTCACTTAATTTGATGAGAGCAGCTTTTTTAAACACCATCTACCAATCAGTTCGTCTGTACCAATTAATTGGTCCGTACTCATGCCACTGTGCAGAAACCCTAGAAGATGTACAGGATGGCCAGGGAAGTGCTTCTAAGCTGGAGGCTGACGCGCAGTTCGAGGACCAGCAAAACGCTTGAGCAGCAAAGTAAAGCATGGACTTCTGCACCGTCACCTCTCTACAAACGCAGGCTTTCCTTTTGTATGAAGAGTGTTTTCAGGAGAGTCATAGTCTGGTCAATGTCAAATCCATGCCTTGTCCATTCCATTAAGTGAGAATCCAAGCTTCAGGTCTTTGTGTTCATCCTTCATGTGGGATACTCATCCATGAAGCCAAACGATGTTGGTAATGCGCTCAATGCAAAGCTGATTCTCTTGTCTGGGAAGGATGTGTTTGCTTTGACTCTTATGCATTGTGCCGCCTCTCTGGTGCGGCTGTTTTGCTGTTCGATCAAGGCTGGCTTTCCACTCAGAGGCTGTCCTGCCACTTCATGAGGGTTTCTCTGGTACGCACCCCATTCCAAGGGGGGCAACCGGCCATGATGCTTCTAGCAAGGCCTGCATGATAATTTGCATGATCTCACTTTTAGAAGCAGATGCACTTGATGAGCGCCCTGATGCAGACTTAGACTTGAAATCCTGAATTCATCTGAAATACTATAATGCCAAGCAGCAGTTATTCGAGTTTGACCAGTTTTGCGCTGGTATGTTTCTAGCAGTAATTGAGGTATCAGTGGAGGAAGATTTGGAGTAGGAACTGTTCAACAGTTGTGTTGGGAAAAAATAAAAATTTGTTGCTATTGGTTGCCTTCTTGGTCGCATGCTGGTTTTTGTTCTCCCCATACTATGGTGAACAAATAGTATTTGCCCATCACTGATAGTCTATGCTCCTTCCATGCATTGCTGTGAGGATGACTATTTTGTCAGCGTACAGAAAATGTAAAGGGATACCTAGGCTGAACTAATCGAGATCAGGTTCAACCTGTTCAACCTCAGGTTGACGTCTAGCGTCAGCAATGAGGAGTCTGGCGTCTGATTTAGATTCATTGTCGAGCTGCTGACGAGACGTTTGTTTGGTACGGTTTGTGGCCTTTGCGCTTGTTGTCCAAGAAAAAGAAAAAAGAAGACTACACAATAGAGAAACTACGTTGGCAGTAAGAGCAATTTCTACATCAATTAAGGAAAAGAGGACACTTATGACTGAAGCACTGCCAGTGTGAGCCCCCTCCACCAATACAAAAGAAGATAGATACTACGCAGGCAGTCAAACATCCCCCGTCAATTAAGAAAAGGGGGAGACACTGGTCCGTAGTACTGCATGTCAAACCTCCACCAGCGAGAGCAATTCCAGAAGCTGTAGAAATTAAAGAACCCAGCACCCCCTGCCACTGCCAGTGGAGGTGCATCATTTATGGAAAATGGAGTACATACTCCACAGCAGAAAATAAAAGAAAAACTATGCAGGCAGTAGAACACCCTGCTGCATCAATATGGGAAAGGGAGACACATTAGTCCGGCAGGAGTCCTCCGTTTGCCAAAACTCCATCAGAGACGAGACTACAGGCCTATATTGAGACTAATAGTATACATACATCAGACTATGCTTTGCAGTTATCATAGCTGATGATCAGTTGTGATTAAGAGTTATGAAATCCTTAGCATGCTGCACGAGGTCAATTCAAGTTCTTGTGATTTGTAAACTATGGTGCTGGGCAGGTAAGGATAGACCCTGAACGCAAAGTGTTCAGGGTGATGAATCCTTGAAAATTTGGAATTGTGACTGTTCTTACACGACACATATGTTACAATGGTAAAAGTACAAGCTCAAGTAAGGCACAACTGGGAGATAGCAGTCACCAGGACCTGGTATGGCAAAGTTAACAAAAGGCAAAGATGAATGTAAATTACTTGTTCAACTTGTTTCAAGTTGAAGTTATAGTAAAATGTTGCAGTGCCGTGCATGACCAAAGAAGGAAAGGAAGGACTCAAGGGGAGAGAGTACGTGAGGACGTGTGTGCATGTGTGAATTATGTAGACTCTGCTTGCAATCATACATGTGTGTACTGTGGGCACTTTCACTGGACACTAGCCTTGTCCCCTATGCTTTTTCAACTGCACATACAGTTAACAAGCGTCGGCCACCCACTATTCATCGATTCTTATTCATGGCCCGTGGGGCCTAGAGCAAAGACTGCACAGGTGCATACATGAATCTTTCGCCTGCAAGAAGGCCTCATGAGGGCATGGGCCCTCACAAAAGGAGCCACCCCCGGCTCCTTGCCACCCAGCCAGGCGCCTGGTCGATCAATGATTGCAGGCAGTATAATTGGCTGGGACACCTGCTCTCGCGTAGCAGGGTCACCGGCTTTGCGCGTAGCAGGGTCACCTGCAAATCAATGCGCCTGAGCGCGCACAGCACACACAGTGAACTGCGCACAGCGCACACAGCGCACCGCGCACACAGTGCACACAGTGCACTGCGCACGTCTTGCGCTCACTACCCCGGCTTATGCACCCATTGGGTCACGCAAGGACGGCCAGGCACTCCAAAATGGCCTCCTTGTCAAACCTGCACGCATACAATGCGGGGGAGCATATGCACGCACACGACACGAGGGAGCATGTGCATGCATACGATGTGAAGGACTATTTGCACGCATACAATGCGAAGGAGTATATGCCCGCATGCCCGCGATGAGCACTTGCTTGACCCTGGCGGTGCGCTACTTGCGCGGCGCACTGGTGCTGTACGAGAGGTGGGCTGCATTTCTGGCGCTCAGCTTTGCCTCTGCCACCTGGCCACAGCTCGCCCCGGCTCATGCTGCGGCACACGTACCAGCAGCCTCCTGAGAGAGGCCTCTCTCAGGAGGCCTCCTTGAAAGTGCAAGGAAGTGGCACAGGAGGCATAGCACAAGGTGAATTAGAGCATCCGCTTCATCACCCTGCTTGACAAAGCCCCTGTTACTTTGGTGCAAGAGCTGCTTCATGTCCAAGGCACACAATGGCTCGGGGCTCATGGACTGCCCACAAGCGTGCTGCTTTGCACATGCACCAAACAGACAGGAGCTTCAACAGGAGGCGGTGCCACGCTCTTGCTGCGTGTAGCTCTGGTGTGTATAGGCGCTGGTGCTGCATATAGGTGCCACGCTCGGGCTTGCTGTGCATAGCGGCGCAACACGCTGTCAGCAAGGAGCAAATGGGCTACCACCAGCAGACTGGTGAGGCGTGGTTGGATGGAGTTAGGATCCTAAAGGAGGCAGTGCCACGCTCAGACTTGCTGCGTTTAGCTCTGGTGCGGTGTGAGTTTACAGCGCAGATTCAGGTGATGGGCGCATGGAGGTGACGCACGCCATGGGATGCACCTGTGCTGCCGATAGCTACACACAGCATTGGGCGCATCACTAGTGGCGTTTGTGCAGCCAAGAGCCACACACACAGCACTTGGTGGGGCCCACGCACAAGCTGCAAGGTATCCTGTATGTAAGTGCGTGTGTGTGTGTTCGCGCGTGTGCGTGTGCGTGTGTGCGCGGATGCATATGTGTGTGTATGTTGGTGAGTATACGTGTGTGAGTGCATGCATGTGTGTGCGCATGCGCCTGGCATGCCATGGCTGGCTGCTTGCTTGGGCGTAGCCGAGGCCACTTGGGGCCTCAGCGCAGCAGAGGTGCAGGCACGGCGCCGCCACATACAGCGCAGGGTGTGTGACAGAGGGGCGTAGAGCGCGCAGCTCCTACCGTCTCTTTCAGGATCCACAGCCCCCTTCCCTTGGCTCTTTAAATGCATGAGGAAATGCCGCGCTATGCGCACCTGAATGCCGAGCTCATGACCAAATTTGGCGCCTCCCACCGCGCCGCGCCATGTACAAGCCCCCCTGCCTGAGCCGGGGCGGGCGCAGCTGTCGCTGTTGCTGCCGTCCCTGCCACCGCACTGCCCTGCGTGCTGCGGCTGGCCTCCACAGCACCACGTATCACCCCAGGGCCGCCAGCCCTGGCCACCCTAGCCGTGCTTGCCCCTGAAGCAATGCCCCCCGGGCCGCCACCATCCCCTGCCGCCGCCCCGTGCGTGGCGGCCGCGCGGCCGAGCGGTGCAGACAGCGGCTGCTGTGGCAGCAGCTCCTGGCGAGAGCCCTTCCTGTCCCAAGCGGCAGGCGGCATGCCTAGCTCCCGGCGCCGGCTGCTGACCCACGCCCGCAGCTTGCGCACAAACGGCTGTACCTGTCAGGAAGGCGGCAGGCAGCGCCGCGGGGTGGCTCCCAGCTGCCGGCCAGCGAGGGCATAGCAGAGCGGAGCAGCGGCACCCCTTGCAGGATCCACAGCATGGCATGGCATGGCATGGCATGGCTCCGCACAGCAGCTGGCGCACTCACTTGCTCAGCAGCAGGAATGTGCTCCCCAGCAGCAGGCAGACAGCAGACATGCATGCAGACTGTGCACCCGCTCAGCGGCAGGCATGCACGCAGCGCACAGGCAGCTGTGCACCCGCTCAGCGGCA
>LFIK01004663.1_pt1 | contig 11074 bp, 15 predicted proteins | sample 643401 | NCBI WGS metagenome assembly LFIK01 (sample SAMN03777447, study PRJNA286221) | soda lake metagenome | biome: soda lake; feature: Kulunda steppe; material: water; isolation source: sample T5-Br brine of Lake Tanatar-5 | place: Russia: Kulunda steppe | collected 2010-07
GCGTGCTTTTGACACGTGTGTGTTGGGGTTGCATCAGTCTCACGCCTGGCGCGCACGAGTTCACGCGCACACACCTACACACCGGCTCAAGCACTTCAGTGTGCTCACGCCCCGAATTGCACAGATGCACGCGCGCACCCACTCAAGTGCACACACACGTTAATGCATTGACACATGTACAGCCCTCTGCCGAAGCTCACCGTGACCTCTGTCCCTTGCACGCACTGGCGGTGTGGTCTCGCAGGCTACACTCTGAGGGCGCGGCCGACGCGCTGCCCGCGCTATCAATGTGCCTTGAGGCACTGATGGTGCTGCAGAACCCAGACGTGGCCCTCATCAGCGGCGCGCCGCGCGAGGCGCGGCTCAAGGAAGACATCCCCCCCCTGACAGACTGCACGCAGGTGCGGTGCACGTGCAGGTGCCGCTGACATGCATGTGAAGGGGGCGCACATGTGTGTGTATGTGTGTGCATGTGTATTTGTGAGCACGTGCCGCTGACATGCATGTGAAGGGGGCGCACTTGTGTGTGTGCGTGTCCGCGTATATGTGTGAGCATGTGCTGCTCGCATGCATGTGCTGGCGATTCAGAGCAGGCGCGTGTCCTTTTCAAGTGTGCCCTGCGCCCCACAAGCATGCAACCCCCAATGTCAGCGCATCTTCAGATCTGTGATGAAACGCTGCGCGGTTGCGGCGCGCGCGCGGCCCTCTCCCTCGCATGATTCTCCCGGCCCTCTTGCAGTGCTGCACAGGAGGCAGCGTCGTTGGTGCGGGCCAGCAGCACCAGAGGCTCCGCGCACCACCAGCACCAGAGGCACAGTGCCCCGCTGTGCAGGCGCAGGTGGCAAGGCACATGCCGCGCATGTGTGGCTGTCTTGATTCGGCCCCCATCCACCTGCACCCTCCTCAGCCCCAGGCTCCCCCCCCTCCCTCCCCGTTGCTGCGCAGATGGCAGCCGCGCTGCTGGGCTGCCTGCACCACCTGCCCCTGGCCGGAGACCACGCACATATGATGCGCAGCTTGCTGCTGGCGGAGCCCAACGGCTTGGCCAGCCATCCGCAGGGGCGGCAGGCGCTGCGGCAGGTGCGTGCGTGAATGTGTGCAGAGGCTCATATGTTTGTGTGTGAACGTATGCTTGTGCTAGCATATATGCTCTGGATGTGCCTTGGGCCGTTGCACACGTCTTTGTGCAGAGGCAGGGGATTTTCGGATCAGCCAGGCAGCAGCTGCGCGCGCATGTTGTGGAGGAGAGCGCGTGCGATAAGGTCTGCACTGCGCACAGCTGGCGTGCGCGTGCGTCCTAGCAGATCCTGCACCTTGCACAGCCTGCATTTCTTCACGTGTGCATGCAGGGCATGATCCGATGGCAGGCCACGCACACAGGGGCCGGCCCGACCGGAGGCGCGGCCTTGTCTGCGGCGGCGGGCGACCCCATGCAGTTGCAGGTGCGTGCAGCATTGCTTCCTTTGGTGCATTCCCGCGCTGTTGCAGGTGCATTCCGCATTGTTTTATTGCTTATTGTATTTTTATTCATTTTACTGTGCCTGGGCAGAGCACTTGTGCGCGTGCTGCGCAGGCCTGGTTTGCTCTTACTCCCTTGCACACAATGCGCGAGCGCGCACTAGATTGCACCGGCCAAGATTGCAATGGGGTGCAAAGTTGGGCACAAGGCCAGGCGGCAGGTACCCCTTCCTCCTGACATGTCCTACTACGCGCGCCTCCTGCTGCAGTCTGCGGCAACGTGGGCAGTTGGGCGGCTGCAAGAAACAGAGGACCGCGTGCGGCAGGCGTCGTCACAGCGCGCGAGCGCACGCGTAGCCAGGTGGGGCAGGAGAAGCTGAAGGGGGTTGGGGCAGCTGCGGACATTAGGAGTTGGCATGGCAGGTCTATCGGTGTTGTCCGCATGCACATGCGCACAGCTGCAGCGTCCTCTCCGTGCGCAGCCCTTGGTGATGTAAATGTTGTATGAATCAGTGGTGCGTCATGCACAACCCCAGGGTGGCTTGTATCGCTCATGCTTTAAATGAGTGGTGCCTCATGCGCACCCCGAGGGTAGCTTGTATCGCTCATGCTTTAAATCAGTGGTGCCTCATGCACACCCCAAGGGTGCCTTTCCTCGCGTATTCCGTGAGAAGGTGGTGTATTTTGCTCGCCAGCACAGTGCAATGCCATCGTGTGTGTACGTGCGCGTGTGTGTGCATGTGTTCCCAGCGACATCGGCGGGCAGGATGGAAATCATTATTATTCCGTGAGTAGGTGGTGTATTTTGCACGCCAGCACGGTGCAATGCCATCGTGTGTGTGTGTGCATGTGTTTGCAGCGGCATAGGCGGGCAGGATGATCCCAGCACGGTGCAATGCCATCGTGTGTGTGCATGTGTTTGCAGCGGCATAGGCGGGCAGGATGATCCCAGCGTGGGCAGCGTTGCAGTGCTGGCCCATGACCTCGCTGCTGCCCTCAAGTCAGTGGCGGAGGAGGGCGCGGCAGCTTCGGCTGCAGCGGCAGCCGCAGCCACACCCCCTCTCAGCGCCACCATGCGCATGTCTGCTGCACTCGCGGCAGCTGAAGCCCAGGTGTGTCCGGGGGAGGCCTTTGCATTTGTGTGCTCTTGTATGCCTGCCTATGTACTTGCATGTCAGTGTCTGTGCATGCACATGAGTATGTCTGTTCCCGGGCAAGCATGTGGGCTTGGGCGTGTGTGGGCCACTGATATCCTATAATATATGTGAATGCCACTGATATCCTAATAAATGTGGGCCACAGATATCCTAATGATAAATGTGAATGCCATTGAGAAGGCACGCTCGCACACTTGCACTTTTACTCAGCTAAGCTGCCCTTGTTTGGCAGGTACAGCTATGCCACCTAAGCTTACCTTTTGCACACTTGAGCCCTATGTCACCTAACTTATGTCACCTAACCTATGTCACCTAACCTAACCTATGTCACCTAACCTATGTCACCTAACCTAACCTTTTGCACACTTGAGCCCTGTGGCAATTGTTTTGTACTATGGTTGCATGATTAGGCCACGTGACAGCACCAATTGTAGCGCCAATGGCTGCTTACTCAGACACAAAACTCTGCTGCTGCCCCCTTGTGCTGTGTGCCCCAAATTTGACAGTCTTAAAACGCAGTCCCATATGGGCCATGATGCATCTGGGCTGTTGCTTGGTTGCGCTGCCTCCCGGGGCCGTGCTTCAAGCTACCTGTCCTACTATGCCTGCCCTATCACGCCATGCTGCCTGCTTCTCTGCACTGTGCTTCTGCCCAGTCCTGCTTTCCTGTTTTGCTGCCTTTCAGCGCCGCCTGCTATGCTGCACCATTACTGTGCTACTTGCCTCACTGCCCTGTGTGCCTCTTGCTGCGCTGCACTGAAGGCCGCGGCTGCGGGCCCCAAGGGACCCGCTGTTGCTGCCGCGGCAGCCGCGGCAGCTGCCGCGCAGCAGGAAAGCATCGTCACCTTCTTCTGGCGGTATGCGCGCGCCAGAGGGTGAGTGTTATCCGTGTGAGTTTTTGCTGATACTTAACTCTTGAGAGAGAGAGAGAGAGAGAGAGAGAGAGAGAGAGAGAGGGAGAGGGAGGGCAAGGGAGAAAAGGAGGGAGGGAGGGACAGGTCAGGCCAGGGGTTGTCAACATCACGCACTGTGCACCTGACGATACAGGCGCAGTCGCCCATGTAGCAGACTGCTTGCACATTCACTGCAGGATGCTCATCCTCGCCCCTCATCCTTAAAAGGATTCTTGCGCTTCCTGCCTCTGGATTGCAATTGCCCCTGGCTTCTGTCTGCTGGAATGGCCCAGTGGTTGTATTTTGCCCCCTCTTCCTCCCCAGTCCTGTGCTTCTGCGCAGCCCAAAAGCTGCTGCAGTTGTCCCATGCCTGTCTCTGAGTTGAGTTGAGAACCTGATGCAAATCTGCTTCTCTCGAGCCACCAGCTGTCAGTGCCTCCTAAAAGAAGTCTGGTGCTTGCAGCATGCTTTGCCACATACACGGGAGGCCTGTCTCCCTGCCTGCTGCACGCTCGCTCACCCTGCACGCGAGCATGCCTGCTGCACACACAGCACGCGCCCCACCGGTGTCATGCTGCCCAAGAAGCTGGAGAAGTGGGACGTGGCTGCTGGTGCGCCCCCAGCATCTGGCCAAGCGCAGCAGCGGGGCGGGCTACCCCCAGGGGGCGCCTCTGGGCTCATCCCACAGGTGTGTGTACTGGGAGGGGGAGGGCACACGCATGCAGGTGTGATACATGTTTGCGCGTTTAAACGGGCTCATCCAAAGAGGGTCAGTGTGTTTGTTGTGTAACGCCAGTTGCCAGGGTGCTGTGAGGATTCCAGGCACGCCCATGTGTTTGGTGCATACAAAAGTACACAAGCATGGCCAGGTGCGCGTGATGTGGCAAGGTGCTCATGAAAGCACCCTCTGGCACAGCCATGCCCCTTGCATGCCTCCACCCTGCTCAGGCCAGTTGCACCTGCACCTGCACAAAGCACAGTCTCCCTGGAATCCAAACACACAACCGCACACACGCACACAGCACACACATGCACACACACACACACACACGCACACACACGCACACACACACACATACGCACACACACATACGCACACACACACACACATACGCACCAGCAGGAGCCTGCAAACTGCTCCGTTGCTGCAGGGGGTAACCCGACGTAAGCGCGTGCGCAGCATCGTGAGCACCGCCGCGGCCGTCATCGCTGCTGCAACGGCTGCAGATGCAGCTTCGCGGGGCCCAGCCTCAGCCCAACGGCCGGCAGGTGCGCCGCAACAACCAGCAGGCGCATGCACAGGCGGCGCAGCCTGTGCCTTTGATACCTCGTGCCTGCCTGCGTCTTGCTTTGCTTTCTGCTTCTGCCTGTAATCAGTATCCCCCACGCCCACCTGCGTTTCATGCTCTTGCCAACAGAACAGACAGCCCCCAACGGCTCGCCTCACTCCGCCTGTAAGCTGTGTGCACACAGCCCCTGCCGCTTCTGCCTCACCCACACTTCAGTGAACCAATGTTTCTGCCAGAGAATTGCCTCTTCAAAAGCGAATGACCTCACTATGTCTGCAACTATGTTTGTGCGTACGCAGTTCCTGCCACCTCCGCCTCCGCGCCCTCCTCCTCTGTGTCTGACATCCCTACCGTCATGGCACCTCGGAAAGGTGGCCAGCGCCGCATCATGGGCCCAGGTACGGCTCTGTGCGTTCGCCTGTCTTCGCTGCTGCCCACAATCTGCTGAACACCATGGCCACACAGCACACAAAACAAACGGGCACGTACACTTACACAGCTGCCGCCTCTACCATGCAAACCGCAGGCAGCAGCAGCCGTCCCGCCTCCATGCACGTCGACGACTTCGAGCGCCCCAACCAACGTTCGCGCTTGGGCAGCGTGGGCCCAATGGCCTCCCCTGCGCCCGTCTTGCCCCCGCACCTCCACGGCCCTGGCGGCGCCATGCCCCCGCCCCTTCCCCCCTCCTCCGTTGCCTCAGCGGGTGGGCCCCCCATGGGCATGCATAGCATGCTGATGGGGCCGCAGGGCGGCCCGCCCATGCCCCCCCACCTACTGCCACCACACCTGGCAGGCCCGCCGCCGCTAGGACCTCCGCCGCCAAGGCCCCCCCCTGCCGCCCCCAAGTCCACACCGCCGCCAGCCATGGACAGCTCTGCGGCCCTTTACGAGGACTTGTTCATACCGCCCGGCTTCTCTGCCGGCCAGCAGGTGCTGCTGCCCCACTATGTGCCTGTATGAGGACTTGTTCATACCGCCCGGCTTCTCTGCCCGCCAGCAGGTGCTGCTGCCCTACTATGCGCTCCGTGCAGAGCTTGAAGGAGGACCTCCGTTTTGTCGTCCCCGCTTTGCTACCACCACTGCCCTCTGCCCACACTCCTGCCCTCCCATGCGCTCCGTGTGCAGAGCTTGACCCGCGGCGCTTTAACCCCCGCCGCACCGCCCGGGCCCCCAAAGCCCCCCCCTCCCTCCGCGTCCATGCCAGCAGCAGCCGTTGCGCAGTCACCACAGCGGCAACAAGCCGCAAGGGCGCCCAAGCCTTCGCCTCCAGGCGCCACTAGACCTTCCCACACCAACCAGCCCCAGACCTCGTTGCCACACCCACCGCCTTCCTCAGGTGCTGGGCCACCATATCAGGTGCGGTGCACACGCACACACTCACGCACACAGGCAGACGCACACACAGACTTGTCTGAAAGATAGCAGCCTTGTGCTAGCTTCAGAGCAAACACCTTGAGCTGCCCCCTCTTTGCCTTGGCCAGGCCACGTTCGACACTCCGGGCATCACCGCCGACCTGTACGACAATGTGTTTGAGCCCCCACAGCCGCAGCTGCCCCCGCCGCCACAGTCCCAAAAGCCCCAGCCACAGCAGCAGCACCAGGGCAGCGCGCTGCCGCCCCCGCCCCTTGGCCTGCCCCGCCCGCCCTCTGGGCCGCCCCCCTCTGCGGCAGCTGTGCAGAAGGCCAAGGCAGGGGCACCAGCAGCTGCTGCGGCCGCAGCAGCAGGCGGAGCGACCGGGGGCATGACGCAGCAGCAGATCCTGGTGCGTGCTTTTGTCTCATGAGCGCCGCTCATTTGAGGCGCCGGGCGGGGTAGGTAAGGAAAGGGCTGGGGCACAAAGTACCTCTGGTGAGAGTGTGTGTCGCAAAACCATCTCCAGAGGCGTAAGGTAGCTGGAAGGTGCCATTGTGAGGCCAGGGCCTGGCCTGTGGCTCTAGGCAGACACAAGGGCCTGTGGCTTTAGGCGGACACAAGGGCCTGTGACTCTAGGCGGACACAAGGGCCTGTGACTCTAGGGGGACACAAGGGCCTGGCTTTAGGCGGACACAAGGGCCTGGCCTGTGGCTTTAGGCAGACACAAGGGCCTGGCCTGTGTCTTTAGGCAGACACAAGGGCCTGTGGCTTTAGGGGGACACAAGGGCCTGTGGCTCTTGGGGGACACGAAAGGGGCGGAAAGAGACAGGGGCATGCGGTGATTGTGGTGTTAAGGGGGCTGGCCCCGCTGCATCGGCTGGCATTGCGCACCCAAACAGCTCGTGTTCTGCAGGCGTGTGCGGGGCCAAGAACTGGGGCCTGCTCTGCTTTCATGTCAGTTTGTGTGTGATGATGGATGGCTGCTCACCATGGGCAGGTGCCCAGGGCCGCCTGCCTTGGGTGCGCATGCGCTCGCGTGTCCTGTGCTGTGGAGCTGTAGGTACAGAGGGTCACCCACGGCGTGCGTGCACGTGCCCCCCCTAAGGCTTCCTGTAATGAGTTCATCTGGAAGCACGAAAGTGCACCTGCCACACCCACAGGCACACTGAAGGGGGGGCACACTGTGCCCTGCACAGCTACTCCGCTGTATGGCCTGTGCAGCTGGAGCATTGATGGTACATAGATATCATCAGCCTGCATGTGTGTGCTACTTCCCCGCACATGGTGAGTGCAGGCGCTGCTGCAAGACCCCAAGAAGATGGTGCAGGTGCTGCAGCAGAACCCTGCCCTGGCGTCCATCGTGCAGCAGTGGCTCCCCAAGGGCTTCCCCATGCCTCCAAAGTCAGGATGACACAAGAGCATCACGTCGCGTGTTTTGATATAAATTATGTCATGCATCATCATATCAAACATTTTGATGGCATTTACTTTGCCACTAGCCTTGTAGTCTTCATGAAGTTCGTGCTCTCTGGTTTCCACTTGTTGGGCATCTGCAGGCTAGGCACTAGTACAAAGTTTTTTGTGTCAGCTCTGTCACGCCGAAAGTATGCTGCAGACAAAGTAGGCAGCAGGATAACAATCGTTAATCGGTGGGCGACGCCCAGTGCGTGGCGAAGCTGGTCACCTCCACACATCCGCCTGACACCCACCACCGGATAGGGCTGGCTTTCAGGTGCACGCACCAGCGTGTGGATACCCCGGCTGCTCCTGAAGCCACCCTCCTCCAGCTGTGCCCGGCATTGGCTGCAACCTTTTCCCTCCCCTTAGGCTGAGCTTTCTGCTGGCTGCAACTGCTCACAAGGTCGCACTATATGTTCGCTCCATAGCCGCCCCCTTAACCAGTAACTGTTACAAGGAAGAAGGGAGACAAGCTACTTCGGAGGTGCAAAGCGACGAAGTAAAACAGGCAAAACAAGCCCTAAATACCCAGTCAACTACTGCAACCGACTGTGCATGCAAATGCAGCATAAATCTGGTGCTGCACTAATCTGGCGTGACAGCTCCCAGCTAGGGGCTTCAGATATCTCAATCACCCTGAAATGCAAGCGTGAAAGCCACATCAGCGTCAACAAACAGGTTTAAGGATTCAAGGCTGCATCCGCCAAACGAGGGCATATGCGTTGAAGCCTGAATGTCTCCAACCAGCACCAGATCTACTAGTAGACTTTCTAGTAGAAAGGCGCTCATATCAGAAGAAAGGTCTTATCGGACAGCCGAAGGTTGTGTCTGAGAGCAATTGATTTCAGTGAAAATCAGAACTCAAGAGACAAACCAGGAGATCATCATGATGTTAAAATGGGCAAAGAGTACTACTAGCAGTCCACGATCATATCATTAGATAATAAATTTTCTTGAGGTTCTGTCACGACGAATTGCAGTCAGTGATTAATCGTAGTCAGAGTGCTTGAGTTAGTTGGTGGAGGCTATGTTTAAGGTGTTTTCCGAATTTAGCTCTCGTTTGAATCGTTTAGCCTTTCCTGTGTCTGGGCGAGAGCTCCTCTCCGTTTCCCCATACATGACGTAACACGAACCTGGTGATGGTCTGAGTCGGCAGAAGGCGTGCGGCGACTGAGTGGCATGGATAGGTGGCAGCAGCATCATGCAATTCCCTACTAGGGGAGGTGCTAGTAGCACCCTGGCAAAGTGAACAGCTGTGGCTGAACCACAGTTTGGTGTCCATTGATGCATGGATTTTGCACTCTGAACATGCCAAAAGTCTCCACTTGGTGGCTTGTGTGTGTATCTGAGATGGTAATTCAATGACGGTGATTTGGCGTGACACGTCAGTTTAGTGCAGTGCCAGATTTATGCTGCATTGTGACCCGGAGGTTGGTGGAGTTTTATGGCCAAGCCGCGAGTATCCACAACATTGTTGGTTGGATCGAATTGTTAGACTAAGACCAAGCCATAAATCACTGGCCATACAACGAACCGGTAACTCCAACTACCAATAGCTCATCACCGAGCCCACAATAATATAAGGATAAGTCGAATACCACTGCCAAGACAGTGACTGCGTTCTACCCTTAGTATAGCCTCACACCGGTGGTACCACAAGGTCTGGTCTTGCAGACACGACATCGTGCCACACAACATCACATTCCAAGATTATTGTAATATGGCAGCTCCCTCGGCAAACACCGAGAATGCAGTTGAGGGGCTGAGGGGTATGGCCCGTGAAAGCCAGGTGTGTGTATGGGCGTGAGATTGGTGATGCATAGCTAGAGCCTGCATGCAGCAAGTTACCTGATGTCACCGCGTCTCTTATCCATGCTGGGGCTACAGCCTAAGCCTAGGCTGAGCAAGTATAAATGCAACTGATAATGTGTGTTGGCACACAGGCTGAGAATCAACGTAGACAAAGGGAGAACGAGCAAAGGAAGCGACAGTCCGTTCCGGTTGTGTTGTGGTTCGAATTGGGTAGACATCGTACCCAATCCTTCGTTCAAAAACGCCTCCCAGAGCCCATTTTGTTCTACAACTGCTTTCGAGAAGACAGATCATTCGATAGCGTCCTGACCAACCTTCCCAATTGCAAAACCGCCCTGCACCCTGCGCGCCCTGGGGACTGGGGGTATAAGGGGTATCGCCATCCCGAGGGTGTTCTCTGGTTCCAAGGTAGCAAGTACACAAGAGAAAAACTGCTTGAATATCGGAAAAATGTGCCAAATGTAGAGCTGGACAACCTGCTTGGCTTTGAAGGCTGGATGACACCCAATTCCTTCATTGAAGTGCATGGTATTGGCAAAGGCAACGGCTGGAAGAAGTACTTCAGGTAGGTTGCAGCCCATCTGAGTAGCATAGCTTGAAATTCAGCGCTGATCAATGAATTAAAGCTGAAAGTAGTGCAATATCCAATTTCTGCTTCATCAAACCAGCTCTAAGAGCCAGGGCCCTTCAACTGCGTTGAGCCTACCTTACGTCCTTGTGTCCACACTGTGCAGTATGTCTGACTCGGACCAACCCTTATCTGATTACTATCCTTGGTGGAGGACATCTCCGCTTGAAGAAACACCAGCTTCACCTGTCGAGGAAACGGCGTCCTCTGCAGTTGCCAGACCTGCACCTACTGCATCATCCCAGCAGACTGCGGTACAGGCGATGGTATGTTATTAATATCTGTACTTGCACATCTAGTATTTATCTCTGTATGGGTGCTGCCTGGGTGTAGAGCCTTCGTGTCAGTGGAAGTAGACTTTATGGCAACTGGAGGATGCCAAAATATGTTCAAACCACACCTCAGTTCGTGGCTGGTGAGTTCTGTGCATTCATCATCCAAATATTCTAATTATATCTCTGACTACAACATCCTAATTGCAACCACAAAAGGATCTGTACACAGTATAATACCATGATATGCTCTGATTGCACTATTGGGTTAACCCTAGATTTCATGATATCTCATCATAGAATCTCATAACAAGGTCTTACTCTGTACCTCTGCCATAATTAACCAGTGGTTCAGCATATGGGTAAAGAGGGTGGGTCGGTCTCCCAAAGATGCTCATTGGGGTTATACTAAGACCCTTGCACTCAAGCTAGGGCTGCCTTAGGAGACAGCATCTAGTGAGGCCAGCCAAGCTATGCTCGAAAAAAGGAGGAATGCTCCGATTGTTTAGCTTGCAGCTAAAACATAGAATGAAGTCAGGCATGTGTTGGAGATTTCGTGTAAAAATTTGTCAAGGGGCATTTTGGGTGTCAGCTTTTTCACTCAGCAACAGTGGCTGTGCTGGGCATCGTTAGGTGCCCCAAACATTGTTCGTTCCTAGGCCGATGTAAACATGATTTGGCCATTTATAATGGCATTGGTTTATACCCAGTGCATAGGACTCCATTGTCTGTCAGCTTGCTCCCCCCCCCCCC
>LFIK01004664.1_pt1 | contig 11073 bp, 13 predicted proteins | sample 643401 | NCBI WGS metagenome assembly LFIK01 (sample SAMN03777447, study PRJNA286221) | soda lake metagenome | biome: soda lake; feature: Kulunda steppe; material: water; isolation source: sample T5-Br brine of Lake Tanatar-5 | place: Russia: Kulunda steppe | collected 2010-07
CTGGCGCAGCGCATCGCGCATGAACTCAAGGACAAGGCCCCGGCGCTGATGGGCGCGGGTACCGTGAGGAGTGCGGCGGCGGCACGTCCTGCCACCAATGGCCGCGCAGCGACGCCTGCAATGCAGGTGGCCGAGGCCGGCACCCCCGTCGGGCAAGCCGTGTCCGAGGCAATGTCGGCGCTCGGCAATCTCGGCTACGCCCCTGCCGACGCCGCCCGCGCCGTGGCCGAGGCGCAGGAAGACACCCCCGAGGCCGACACCCCCGCCCTGATCCGCGCCGCCCTGCGGCTGCTGGCACCGAAAGGGTGAGCGGATGCAGTTCCAGACCCTTCTCGATGGCCATGCGATAGATGCCGGCCGCGTGGCGCTTTGCCTGCACAAGCCCGGCGACCCGCGCGGCCGTCTGGCACTCATGACCCTGGCAGAGGCGCAGGCCCCGGAATTCGAGACCTATCAGAGCACCCATTCCAGCCGGGCCGAGGCAACACTCAAGGGGCGCGAGGTCATGGCCTCTTTCGTGACGCGCGGCGACGGGACGCTGGGGTTCGTGGGGCTTTATCGTCAGGCGGGCTGGCAGGACCGCAGCGCGGCGGATTTCGACGCCGATCCCGCAATGCAGGCGATGTTCGCGCATTTCGCCGATCCGCGCGGCTTCGTGCCGCGCGGCATCGGCACGCGCGCGCAGTTCACGCTGGCGCCGATGCCCGAACTGGCGGCTCTGCGGGGGCGCCTGATCGTTGCCGACCCCGGCGCGCGCGCCTATATGCGGCTGGCCGAACGCACACCGCTGGATGTGGTCGCGATCACCGCGCTGCCCGATCTGGCCCCGCCGATGCCGGACTGGCGGAAACTGATCATCGACGCGCCGACGCTGCGCGCATTGCCCCGGAGTTGGGCAGACACGTTGCGCCACTGGCGCGGCATCTATCTGATTGTCGATGTCGATGACGGGGCGCGATATGTCGGGGCCGCATATGGGGCCGACAATCTGCTGGGGCGCTGGCGTGCGCATGTCGCAGGTGACCTCGGCGTGACGCGCGAGTTGTCGCGCCGGGATCCGCGCCGCTTCAGTTTTTCTATCCTAGAGCTTCTCAGCCCGGCCGCCGAGATCGCGGAAGTCACACAGTCGGAGCGAAGCTGGATGGACAGGCTGCACACCCGCCGCTACGGGTTGAATGCATGAACGACCCCGACCCCGACCTGCGCGGCGCCGCCCTGCCCGACGACAGCCCCGATATTGACCGGGCGCTGCGGCCGCAGGCGCTGGACGAATTCATTGGCCAGCACGAAGCCCGCGCCAATCTGCGCGTTTTCGTCCAGTCGGCGCGGATGCGCGGAGAGGCGATGGACCATACGCTCTTCTACGGCCCTCCCGGTCTGGGCAAGACGACGCTGGCGCAGATCATGGCGCGGGAGTTGGGCGTGGGGTTTCGCATGACCTCTGGGCCGGTGCTCGCCAAGGCGGGGGATCTGGCGGCGATCCTGACCAATCTGGAAGCGCGCGACGTGCTGTTCATCGACGAGATCCACCGGCTTAATCCGGCTGTGGAAGAAGTGCTCTACCCGGCGATGGAGGATTTCGAGCTGGATCTGGTGATCGGCGAAGGCCCGGCCGCGCGCACGGTGCGCATCGAGTTGCAGCCCTTCACGCTGGTTGGGGCCACGACCCGGCTGGGGCTGCTGACCACCCCGCTGCGCGACCGCTTCGGCATCCCCACACGATTGCAGTTCTACACCGAGGCCGAGCTGTGCCAGATCGTCTCGCGCGGGGCGCGGCTGTTGGGCGTCGCCGCGACCGAGGACGGCGTGCGCGAGATTGCGCGGCGCGCGCGGGGGACGCCGCGCATAGCGGGGCGGCTGCTGCGCCGGGTGGTGGATTTCGCATTGGTCGAGGGCGACGGGAAGCTGACGCAATCCCTCGCCGACAACGCGCTGACGCGGCTGGGGGTGGACGGGATCGGGCTCGACGGGGCCGACCGGCGCTATCTGGCGCTGCTGGCCGAAAATTACGGTGGCGGGCCAGTCGGGGTGGAGACCATCGCCGCCGCCCTGTCGGAATCGCGCGATGCGATCGAAGAGGTGATCGAGCCTTTCCTGCTGCAGCAGGGGCTGATTGCGCGCACCCCGCGCGGGCGGATGCTGGCGGCGCGCGCCTGGACGCATCTGGGGCTGCCCGCCCCGGCGACACCAGGCCAGGGGCAGCTTTTCGACGAATGACGTCGCGCCTGCGGCTGGCGGGGCAAGGGGGCGCTCGCACCCCCTCTGGGCGCTGCCGCGCCCATTCACCCCCCGAGGATATTCGGACAAAGATGAAGATGCAGACGGCATGCGCCAACCCCTTCGCTGTGGCAGCAAAGCGCCCTCAAAGCGTGCGGGGTGGGTGGGCACGTGCCGCGGGTGCTTTGCCCGGGCGTGCCCGGATGCGCAGGCGGGCCTCGCCCGTGGCCCGAGCGGTCAGGCAAGGGCGCTGTCAGAGTGCACTCAGAATCGCGCGGGCCCGTGCGCTGTCGGCGTCCATCCGGGTGATCAGCGCATCGAGGCTGTCGAAGCGAAGTTCGTCACGAAGGTGTTCGACCAGCGCCACCGAGAGATGTGTGCCGTAGAGTTCGCCGCGAAAGTCGAAGAGATGCGTCTCGAGATTCGGGACATTCTCGCCGAACATCGGGCGCACGCCCAGCGAGGCGACACCGTGATGTCGGCCGCGATGCGGGCCATCCGCCACATCGACCAGCACCGCATAGACCCCAAAGCGCGGCGGGTGCAGCCCTGCGATGGACATGTTCGCGGTCGGATAGCCCAACTCGCGACCGCGCTTTTCGCCATGCAGGACCGGCCCTTCGATCCGGTGCCAATGGCCGAGCATGGAGGCCGCGTCGCGGGGGCGGCCCTCGCTCAGCGCAGTGCGGATGGCGGTGGAGGAGAAGACGCGGTCACCTGTCGCAAGCAGTGGCGCGATCGTGACCTGAAAGCCCAGACCCGCGCCCAGCCGGGCAAGATCTGTCGCCGTGCCGGTGCGGCCCTGGCCGAAACAGAAATCGGCCCCGACCACGACATGCCCCACGCCCAGCCCCTCGGCCAGCACCTCGCGGGCGAAGGCCTCGGCGCTCAGCCCGGCCAGGCGGGCGTCGAAGGGAAGCTCGTAGAGTTCCGCCACGCCCAGGCGCGCCAGCCGGTTGGCGCGGGCCTCGCGGTTCATCAGCCGGAAGGGGGCAGCGCCGGGGCTGAAATACTCGCGCGGATGCGGCTCGAAGGTGACGATGCCAAGCGGCATGTCGGGGCGCCGCGCGAGGTCGATCACCCGCTGGTGGCCACAATGCACCCCGTCGAAATTGCCCAGTGCGACCGAGGCCCCGCGCGCTTCGGGGGCGGTTTCGGTCCAGTGACGGGTGATGCGCATCGGCCCCCTTTGCGGGGCGCGGACCCGCCTGCCCCTGTCTTCAGTCGAATTTCCGGCTCGGGGCGAGCACCGTGGCCTCGCCCTTCAGCACTGTCCTATCCCCCACGGCGGCGCGACAATCAAGGGTGACACGACGCTTGGCGTAGTCGATGGTCAGCACCGTGACCTCGGCGCGGACAACATCGCCGGGGCGAACGGGAGCGAGGAATTTCAGCGACTGGCCAAGATAGATCGTGCCATGACCGGGCAGTTGCTCGCCGATCACCGCCGAGATCAGCCCCGCCGTCAGCATCCCATGGGCGATGCGCCCTTCGAAGATCGTGTCCTGCGCATAATCATCGTCGAGATGCACGGGATTGCGGTCGGTCGAGACCTCGGCGAACAATTTGATATCGTGGTCGGTGATTTCCTTGCGCAGATGGCGCGACATGCCGATTTCCAGATCCTCGATGCAGATCGTTCCGCGGGGGAAATTGTCGTTCATACCTGTGTCCAGCATCTGCAAACCCCTTCTGCACACACTCTCTCGATGTTGCAGTGCAGCGAATACAGGAAAACGGACGCAAAGGCAACAGGGCCACGCAACTTTGCTACACAGAGGGTGCCCAGGCGGCAATATTGTTTCGCGGGGCGCTTTCGGACCCCGCCCTCAGCGCAACCGTCCCATCGCAAAGGTCGGGTGGATGCCCTGCTCTACTGTCCATGCCTCGACCCGCGCATGATCGGGCGCGGCCGGATCTGGGCCGAAATCCGCTGCTGCAAGCCCGCTTGTCAGGAACAGCGTGTCGAACCCCTCGGCGATCCCGCCCGAGATATCGGTCGCGATGCCGTCGCCGATGGCGATGATCTGCGGTTCGGAAAAGCGCAGCCCTGCGGCGACCGCGACGCGACGCGCGAGATCGTAGATCGGTGGGTGCGGCTTGCCAAAATAAAGGCTCTCGCCGCCCATCTCGTCATAAAGCTGCGCCAGCGCGCCCGCGCACCAGAGGCGCGTCTCGCCAAAATCGACCACGATATCGGGATTGGCACACAGCAGTTTCAGCCCGCGCGCCTTGGCCGCGAGGAACTTGCCGCGGTAATCCTCGGGGGTGTCGTTCATCTCGTCAAAGGGGCCGGTACAGACGATGCCTTCGGCTGCATCGAAGTCAACCCGCTCGACCGGGGGCTGGTCGGCCAGCCAGTCGGGGGTGTCGGTGAAGAAACTGTCATCCTTGGCCGGGCCCAGATGCCAGACACGGCGCCCGACCGCGCCCATCAGCATCCCCTCCTGCGCCGAGTCGCCCGAGGTGGCAATCGCGTCATAGGCGTCGCGCGCGAACCCCATCTCGTCCAGCCGCGCCTGCACGGCTGCAGCGGGCCGGGGCGCATTGGTTACCAGCACCACCCCGCCGCCTTGCGCCCGAAAGGCCTGCAACGCGGCCTGCGCCGCCGGGTAAATCTCGCGCCCGTTATGCACGCAGCCCCAGAGATCGACCAGCGCAAGCTCGTAATTCGCGCTGATCTCGGCGAACTGCTCTATCACACGGGTCACAGCGACAGCACCGGGATGATCTGCTTCTTGCGGCTCATGATGCCGGGCAGCACGACCTGATCGCCCGTGACACTGACGTCGAAGGACTTCTCGGCGACAGCGCGCACGGTTTCGGTGGGCACCAGCAGCGTCGCTTCCTCGCGCAGGATGTCGATGACGAACAGCATCACCTCCTCGGCGCCGTCGGCGGCCGCGACCTCGGGCATCGCCGCGACCAACTCGTCCTTGCGCGACAGCACCTGATCAGGGGCCGTGGTCTCGAGCACCGAAATGCGGAAGGTCTTGCCACCGACACTGTATTTCTTGGCGTCCATGCGCAGCAGCTCCTCGGCCGAGAAGCGTGAGACGTCGGATTTCGCAGCAAACATCGCCGCGGCCAGATCCCCGATCTCGACACCCAGATCCTGCGCCAGCGCATGCGCCACGGCGCGGTCGGTCTGGGTGGTGGTGGGCGAGCGGAATTCCAGCGTATCGGACAGGATGCAGGACAGCATCAGCCCCTTGATGCTGCGCGGTGCCTGCGCCATGTGCTTGCCGATTAATTCGTACATGATCGTTGCAGTGCAGGCGAGCGGGCGCATGGTGATGTCGATGGGCGCTTTGGTCTCTAGCCCACCGACCAGCTTGTGATGGTCGATGATGGCGCGGATATCGGCCTGGTTGATCGCCTCGGGCAGTTCCGCCGGGTTGTTGGTGTCGACGATCACGACAGGCGTGCCTGCGGGCAGGTCGGTCAGCACCTCGGGCTGCGCGACCCCCCAATGGCTCAGGACAAAGGCTGCCTCGGTGTTGGGTGCGCCAAGGAGCATGGCCTCCGCGGGCTCGTCCTTGATCTGGTTGAGATACCATGCCCAGATCAGCGGTGAGCCGGTCGAGTCCGTATCGGGTGAGAGATGGCCGAAAACCTTGATCATGCTGCTCTCCTTGTGCTTGCGCGGCGGGTGCTCCCCGCGCTGTCGCGCGCACTCATACCGGCTGGCCGGAGGCTTGTCACCCGCGCATCGGCGGGGCCGAATTTTTCCACTTGAAGGTTGTTGACAGCTTGTCGCGGCTTCCCTACATCCGCATCGTTAGCACTCGCGAACGGTGAGTGCTAATCCGTTTCAACCTGGAACCAGAGGAGCGTTCTCAGATGGCATTCAAACCGCTGCATGACCGTGTTCTTGTCCGTCGCGTCGAAAGCGAGGAGAAGACCAAGGGCGGCCTGATCATCCCCGACACCGCCAAGGAAAAGCCCGCCGAAGGCGAGATCGTCTCGGTCGGCGACGGCGCACGCAAGGATTCGGGTGAACTGATCGCACCCAGCGTCAAGGCCGGTGACCGCGTGCTGTTCGGCAAATGGTCGGGCACCGAAGTCACGCTCGATGGCGAAGAGCTGCTGATCATGAAGGAAAGCGACATCCTCGGCGTCATCGCCTGAGCATCGTCGTTCCCCACCACGCAACACTAGACAACCAGGAGGCAAGCCAATGGCAGCCAAGGACGTCAAATTCGACACCAACGCCCGCGACCGGATGCTGCGCGGCGTGAACATCCTCGCCGACGCGGTGAAGGTCACGCTGGGCCCCAAGGGCCGCAACGTCGTCATCGACAAGAGCTTCGGCGCTCCGCGCATCACCAAGGACGGTGTGACGGTCGCCAAGGAAATCGAGCTGGAAGACAAGTTCGAGAACATGGGCGCGCAGATGGTCAAGGAAGTGGCCTCGCGCACCAATGACGAAGCTGGCGACGGCACCACAACTGCGACCGTTCTGGCCCAGGCCATCGTGCGCGAAGGTCTGAAATCGGTTGCCGCCGGCATGAACCCGATGGATCTGAAGCGCGGCATCGATCTGGCCACCACCAAGGTCGTCGAATCGATCCAGGCAGCGGCCCGCCCCGTCAACGACAGCGCCGAAGTCGCACAGGTCGGTACCATCTCGGCCAATGGCGAGGCTGAAATCGGCCGCCAGATCGCTGACGCGATGCAGAAAGTCGGCAACGAAGGTGTCATCACGGTCGAGGAGAACAAGGGCCTCGAGACCGAGACCGACGTCGTCGAGGGGATGCAGTTCGACCGCGGCTATCTGTCGCCCTATTTCGTGACCAACCCCGACAAGATGATCGCCGAGCTTGACGACGCGATGATCCTGATCCACGAGAAGAAACTCTCGTCGCTGCAGCCCATGGTGCCGCTGCTCGAGCAGGTCATCCAGTCGCAGAAGCCGCTCCTCATCATCGCCGAGGATGTCGAGGGCGAGGCGCTGGCCACGCTGGTCGTCAACAAGCTGCGTGGCGGGCTGAAGATCGCTTCGGTCAAGGCACCGGGCTTTGGTGACCGTCGCAAGGCCATGCTGCAGGACATCGCCGTGCTGACCGGTGGTCAGGTGATCAGCGAAGATCTGGGCATGAAGCTCGAGAATGTCACCATGGACATGCTCGGCACCGCCAAGAAGGTCACCATCAACAAGGACAACACCACCATCGTTGATGGTGCTGGCGAGAAGGCCGAAATCGAGGCACGCGTCGCCCAGATCCGTCAGCAGATCGAGGAGACCACCTCGGACTACGACCGCGAGAAGCTGCAAGAGCGTCTGGCCAAGCTGGCCGGTGGCGTTGCTGTCATCCGCGTCGGCGGCATGACCGAGGTCGAAGTGAAAGAGCGCAAGGACCGTGTGGACGACGCGCTGAACGCCACCCGTGCGGCCGTTCAGGAAGGCATCGTCGTCGGCGGCGGCGTGTCGCTGATCCAGGGCGCCAAGGCGCTTGACGGCCTGTCGGGTGAAAACGGCGATCAGAATGTCGGCATCAGCATCGTGCGCCGCGCGATCGAGGCTCCGCTGCGCCAGATTGCCGAGAATGCCGGCTTCGACGGCTCGGTCGTCGCGGGCAAGATCCGCGAATCCGACGACAAGAGCTTTGGCTTCAACGCGCAGACCGGCGAATATGGCGACATGTTCAAGTTCGGCGTGATCGATCCGGCCAAGGTGGTGCGGACTGCGCTGCAGGACGCTGCATCGGTCGCCGGGTTGCTGATCACCACAGAAGCGATGATCGCCGACAAGCCCGAGCCGAAAGGCTCGGCACCGGCTGGTGGCGGGATGCCCGACATGGGCGGCATGGGCGGCATGATGTAATCATGCCTTCCGCCTGAAGACAGGCCAAGGCCGGGGCGCGCGCCCCGGCCTTGTTCGTTCCGGGCAGTCTATGCCGAGGCCGTCCCGACGGTTACACTGCAAGATCCGCCTTGGCGCAGGTGGTCAAGCCCCCCCGCGAAGCGAAATCCCCTGATGCAAATGAATATGCCCCGCCCCTGCCAACAGCAGGGGCAAGCGCCCGCGAGCGCGTCGTGGGTGGGCGTGGGGACGCCGAGCGGGCGCTTTCAGCACCCGACATCAACATCAACGTCACGGCTGACAGCCCTCGAACGCCCCCAGCCGCACCGCGTCAGTGCACGCTCACTGGCTCATAGTCATTCTGCCGGGCCATCACGAAAGCCATCGTCCGGTCCGTGACCAGCGCCAGTTGCTCGCCCTCTTCATGATGAATGGCGTAAACCCGCGTCACACCGGGCAATTGCTCGCGGATCTCGTCCGGCAGGTCTGACGTCGCGACAGGGCGCACATAGGCAATCGGGCGCAAGGTTGTCGGTATGGGAAATTTCTCGTCCATGCGCACCTCCTTATCCGCGTGTTATCGTGACTGTCTGGACCTGCTCTTCAGGCTCGTTGCGCACCAGATCGATGTGCAACAGCCCGTTCGCAAGCTGTGCCTGATGCACCTCGACTCCTTCGGCGAGCGCAAAGGCGCGCTGAAACTGCCGTGCCGCGATGCCCCGGTGCAGAAAGACCCGCGTGTCACGGTCATCATCCTGTTGCTGCCCGCGAACCAGAAGCTGGCGTTTCTCGACAGTGATCGACAGGTCCGCCTCGCGAAAACCGGCCAGCGCCAGGGTGATGCGAAAGCTGTTCTCGCCCGTTACCTCGATGTTGAACGGCGGATACCCGTCCGTCCCTGCGCGCGCGGTCCGCTCGACCAGACGCTCAAGCTGGTCGAAGCCCAGCAGAAGCGGATGGGACGGAAAACTCAATTTGCTCATCAGCCTTGCCCTTTCTTGAAGCGACGATGCTGCAGGCCCCGTTCCGGCGACCCCTGCTTACGGATATGGGGTGTCTTCAGCTCCCTGCAAGTCTTGCGCGGGCGCGGGCTTTTTCCGTCGGGGAAATGCCGCTAACCTTTGAAGCCGCACAACAAGGACGAGTCGCCGTCATGCCCTCACCGCAGGAACTCAGTCACGAGGAGATGCTCCGCATCAAGCTCGAGGTCCTGCGCCGCAAGCACCGCGACCTTGACGAGGCGATTGCCGCGCTCAATGCGCAGGGGCCCGGCACGCAACTGACCGCACAGCGCCTGAAGAAGGAAAAGCTGCGCCTCAAGGACGAGATCGCCCGCATCGAGGACGAGCTGACCCCCGACATCATCGCCTGATCCGATTGCACCTGCGGGGTGCATGCGTATAACGGCGAAAGGCGGCAGCGGGGGCGCAGATGACGGATATTCGCGTGGGCATCATCATGGGCAGCCAGTCCGACTGGCCCACGATGCGCGAGGCTGCCGAAATCCTGCGCGAGCTTGGCGTCTTGCATGAGGCGCGGATCGTCTCGGCCCACCGCACTCCGGACCGGCTGTGGGATTACGGCACACAGGCGACAGAGCGGGGCCTTCAGGTGATCATTGCCGGTGCCGGCGGGGCGGCCCATCTGCCGGGCATGATCGCCTCCAAGACCCGGCTGCCTGTAATCGGGGTGCCAGTGCGGACACAGGCGCTCTCAGGGGTGGACAGCCTTTATTCCATTGTCCAGATGCCGCGCGGCTACCCGGTCGCGACCATGGCGATCGGGGCGGCGGGGGCGGCGAATGCCGGGCTGATGGCCGCGCAGATCCTCGCGCTGCAGGACGCAGCCCTTGCCGCCCGGATAGAAGCGTGGCGCGCCGACCTCTCCGCCTCGATCCCAGAGGAGCCCGGAGATGGCTGAAATCCTCGCCCCGGGCAGCGTTATCGGGATACTGGGCGGCGGGCAGCTGGGGCGAATGCTCTCGGTCGCTGCGGCGCGACTGGGCTATCGCTGCCACATATACGACCCCGCGGCTCATGTTCCCGCCGCCGATGTCGCGACGGCACTCACCCGCGCGCCTTGGGACGACCGGGCTGCGCTGGCCACTTTCGCCGCAGCGGTCGACCTCGTGACATTCGAGTTCGAGAACATCCCCACAGCAGCGCTCGATGTGATCGAGCCGCTTCGCCCCATCCGTCCGGGTCGAAACGCGCTCGCCGTCTCACAGGACCGGCTCAACGAAAAGACCTTTCTGCGCGACCAGGGCCTTCAGACGGCCCCCTTCGCTGCTGTGGACAGCCGCGCCGATCTGGACCGCGCGCTGGCCGAGATCGGCACACCTGCCATCCTCAAGACCCGGCGCCTCGGCTATGACGGCAAGGGCCAGACGCGCATCGCGGCGCAGGATGAGGCAGACGCCGCATGGCAAGCCATGGACGGCGCTCCGGCCATCCTGGAGGGGGTTGTGCCCTTCACACGTGAAATCTCGGTCATCGCGGCGCGTGGCCTGTCAGGCGAGGTGGCGGCCTTTGACCCGGGCGAGAACGAACACAAGGGCGGCATCCTGCGCAAGACCCGGGTGCCCGCGAAAGTGAGCCCGGCGCAGCGCAGCGATGCTGTTCTGATGGCGGCGAAGCTATTGAATGCTCTAGATTATGTGGGCGTTCTGGGGGTCGAGATTTTTGTCACGCCGCAAGCGCTTCTCGTCAACGAGATCGCGCCGCGCGTGCATAATTCCGGGCATTGGACGCAGAATGGCTGCGCCGTCGATCAGTTCGAACAGCATATCCGCGCCATCGCCGGGCTGCCGCTTGGCGATGGCAGCCGCCATGCCGATGTCACCATGACCAACCTCATCGGCGAGGATCTCGACCGCCTGCCCGATTTGCTGCGCGCGCCGCACACCGCCGTCCACCTCTACGGCAAGCCCGAGACCCGGCCGGGCCGCAAGATGGGCCACGCGAACCACATCACCACCATGCGCTGATCCCCTGCCCGCGCCCGCCCCGATCGGCGCGCAAGGGTGGGTGGGTGGGAGCGCCGGTCGGGGC
>LFIK01004666.1_pt1 | contig 11072 bp, 18 predicted proteins | sample 643401 | NCBI WGS metagenome assembly LFIK01 (sample SAMN03777447, study PRJNA286221) | soda lake metagenome | biome: soda lake; feature: Kulunda steppe; material: water; isolation source: sample T5-Br brine of Lake Tanatar-5 | place: Russia: Kulunda steppe | collected 2010-07
CTCCTGCTTGGGGGGGGGGGAGGGAGGAGGGTCTGTCTTGTCCCAAGACACACGTGTTTTGTAGAGACTTCAGTTCAAACACTGGCGTCCCTTAAGTTCAAACACTGGCGTCCCTGCACGATTGCCTGCTCATGCGAGCCGGCTTGCAGCATGAGGCTGCTGCAGACCAGAGCCTTTAAGCGTGTTTGCCAGCTCATCACATAGGTGGCTGCTGCAGACCAGAGACTATAAGTATGTTTGCCAGCTCATCACAAAGCTGGAGGCTCATGCAAGCCGGCTTGCAGCATGAGGCTGCTGCAGACCAAAGCCTTTTTGAGTATATTTGCCAGCTCATCACAAAGGTGGCTGCTGCGCGTGAGTGTGCTTGGGAGGACAGTTGAGGCGGAAGCACATGTCACTGCGCGCCTCAGTGCATACAACCACTACATGCAACTCCATGTTGCTGCATGCGTGCCACTGAAGTGTAACACTTGGCACTACATGTGGTCTTGTCATGTGTCATCGTTTGCGTGCTACCATTGGCACTACATGTGGTCTTGTCATGTGTCATCGTATGCGTGCTACCATTGGCACTACATGTGGTCTTGTCATGTGTCATCGTATGCGTGCTACCATTGGCACTACATGTGGTCTTGTCATGTGTCATCATATGCGTGCTACCATGGCACTACACTTGGCACTGCATGTGGTCTTGTCACGTGTCATCGTATGCGTGCTACCATGGCATATCACTGAAGCAGGGAAGCAGCAGGTGCAGGGAAGCTGGAAACAATATTCAGTTATCCAGCAGCTGTTCCTCGACATGCGCACAGCCCCTTGTGCAGTTATGCGCACTCCCAACACGCACGCACGGACGCGTGCACACGACATGCACGCACGTGTGTGTGCACAGCCAGCATGCACGCGCATCCACACAGCACACGCACACGCACACGAGGGCATAGGCACACATGCAACATGCCACATGTGTGCCAACAGTTTGCACGCCACCGCTGATGTGTTCGGGGCCTTGAAAGCTAGCGGGGATGAGCCGGACCCTGCAGCAGCTGCAGCCGTGGGGCTGCCAGAAGGTGAGGAATGCAAGTTGGCAGTTACAAGCTGTGGTAGCCAGCCTGGCCATTAGGCTGATTATTTCGTGGCTGTTTGCCATTGCCAGCCAAAAAATGCACCGTGGTATCTGAAATAAAGAGAGAAGTCTGTTGTGCCGTTGTTAAAAGGAAAAGCATTGACAGTCTGATCAGGTAAGGCATGCAAATTGTAGAGGGGTGCCAAAGTGGGAAGTTTGCCAAACGCATCCCAACCAAAGCAGCGCGGACCAAACAGCGCAGCCACTGGGGTGGAACGTGCGGGCCTGCCGGATTGTAAGCTATGCATGCGGTCTAGTAGCCGTGCTTGCGTTCTTGTAGCCATGCAGGCCTGCTGGATAGTGGGCTGTGCACACGTGCAGGCCTGCCAGATTGCAGGCTATGCGTACTAGCCATGCGTGCAAGCCATACGTGCGGGCCAGCCAAATTGCGGGCTTTGTGTGCATTCTATTAGCCATGTGGGCTTGTCGGATTGCAGGCCGTGCGCACGTGCGGGCCTGCCAGATTGCGGGCCATGCGTGCATTCTAGTAGGGTACTGGTCCTCTGCACAGGTATGGTACTGCAAGTAGGCCCCTCCTCTGGTTTGCCCATGCAGATGCTGGAAACTCTCATGCCTCGTGCTCATGCTGGGGCTGGGATGGCGGTCTGGTGTTCGTGGAGGGGGAACAGAAAGCCACTTCAGGCGCTCATAAGGGGGAACAGAAAGCCACCTGTTAGGCGCTCATACTGAGGAGGAACAGAAAGCCACCTGTCAGGCGCTCATACTGAGGGGGAATAGAAAGCCACCTGTCAGGCGCTCATGCTGAGGAGGACAGGTCACCTCATTCATGCTCATTTCGGAAATACTTGTGCTGGAACTTTTAGTGAAAGGCTGCCTGCTTGGTGCTGATGTCGGGCAGGCACAGGCGCGCCTGCGGCACCCACGCTGGTTAACACAGCGGCCATGGAGGTACTGAAGCGCCTGCCTGGGGTGACACAAGCCGGGGCAAGGTGAGAAGGGAGGTAGCAAAGTGAGAAGGGAGGTAGCAAGGGGTTGGGACATGGCGCGCAGTGCACCTTTCACGCGTGCGGCTTAACGAGCGCAGTGCACAGGTCCTCATGCTTTCCAAGCAAATTTCACAGGGCCTTGGAAGATGAGGCATTTGTTCTTGGGCCCTTAAGAGCGTTTCCCCGAAGAAGTCTCAGGCCAATCTACAGATCGCCCTGTGTAGACACGCGCGCACACACGCACACACACATGCACACACCTGCGCCCCACCAGACCTCCTTTCACGTGTTCCTGCCACCCGCGCGTTTGCAATGTGCCCCCCTCAGAAACCTCATGGCAACCGTGGGCAGCCTGGCAGAGATCTCCCAACTGACGCTGCCGCAGCTGCAGGTAGAAGCTGAACAGGGGACATGTGACGAGTAGCCACCATCTGACGAGTGCAATCGCAGACTTTGGGTACCTGCAGCATACACACATGTGTTCCTTGCAGCGTTCACACACATGTTCACTGCAGCATACACGCATGTGTTCCCTGCAGCGTACATGTATGTGTTCACTACAGCATACATGCACAAGCACACACATGCATTGTCAAACGCCCCCGTATTGCACACATACACATGTGCGTGCATGCATACATGCGCAACTGCGTGCATGCACGTATGCAGCTCCATGTTGCACATGCTCATGTGTACACACTTGTGTGCACGTACCTACATACCCACACATGCACCTCCCTGTCGCACACGTCCCTATTGCAGGCAGCACTTGCCGGGGATGCTGAGCGCCTGCAGGCGCTTCTAGACGGGGCGCTGGAAGAGGAAGCAGCAGAGGGGCCCCAGGCTGGGGCAGCTGGCAGCTTAGCAGGGCAGGGGGAGAATGCTGGCGGCAGTCAGAGGGGTGCAGGGCACCAGCAAGGCCAGCAACAGCAGGACCAGTCGAACCAGCAGGGTGCCCAGGCTGCAGGGGGGCCCAAGAAAAGTGACCTGAGCAGCGGAATTGCTGGCCGTGCAAAGACCTTGTATGACTTCTTGCATGCCCCGTGCCCGCTAGCTCTGTAGTCCTCGCAAATGAGATGCTGGGTCTTCCCTTGGGCATGGGTTAGATACCCGCTCCGTGCGGTGGCCTCTTTTGTACAACCACAGGTGTCATCCCTGGCTTTTTTTGGTGACAAAACAAAAAGTAATCATAGACACGACTCCATATCTCTGCTAATGTGGCAAGGTCTACCTGACTCTCCCCACCTTCAGGTATTTGCATCCCAGGCACCATGTTACGCAAGCTTGGTGCCCTGTCAGATTTGTGCTACATATGGCTCAGCCTAGGCTAGAGTCCTGGTTCACTTGCAATTTGATACATAAACCTCGTAAGAAATGAACAGAAAAGAAGGACTAAGCAAGCTATTAAAGTTTAAAGTTTAAAAGGGTTAAACCAGCCAGATCGTTAGGCTGATTGGTTTGTTGCTGGTCTTCGCCAGCCAAGAAATATTCCATAATGTCCGAAATGAAATGGCAGAGTCTATTGTGCCGTTGAGAAAGAAATTCAAAGACAGTCTGACTAGGCAAGGCATGTGGAACATAAGGGGCCTCCATGGAAAAGGATTGACAGAAAGGGAAGAAAAGGAAAGAGTACTTTCTTCTGAGAGAGCACACAAACAAGTCTTGACAGTGGAAAAGAACATGCACCTCATTTTGAACAGCAGCACAGGAACAAGCTATTAAACTCCCTGCAGCAATTAAGAAAAGGAGACACATTGGCCCAGAGATTCGTGAGTTTCCTCGACCAGTGAGAAAGAAGAACTAGTGAGGATATGGAAGATGACAAGCTGACTCCTGCTCCAGAGTCTTGAAGACTGGAGTTCAGAGCAAGAACTTGAATGAATTCAGTAAACTTAGAGGCTTTAAGCCTCTTTAAACGGTTTGATAAAAGGAATAGTGAGTGCATGCCAAACAAAAAGGACAGTAAGGGGATAACATTAACCAGCAGTCAAATAAAAAGAAAAGCTATGCAGGCGGTGGAATATTCCCCGCATCAATCAAGAAAAGGCAAGAAAAGAAAGACACATTGGTCCAAAGCACTGTATGTCAAACCCCCACCAGAGACAGGAGAATAAGAAGTACGCCTGGAAAAACCCACACCCAAACTTCCACACAGCAAGAGCAGGGGCAAAAAGCCAGACGTTCCCACCCACTAAAACAGGTCCCAAGCACGCAGCCCAGGCCTATCTCCCTGCCCACCAGACCAAGAGGGAGAGAAGTGCAACTTCAAGGCGCTTCCAGAGCCATGAGAGTCAAGTTTTGTATATTAGGGCTGTGGTTAGCCTTGTTTTCAAGGTGGATTTTAACGTAACGTAACTTGAATCAAGTTTTCTTACAGATTACTTGCATTACATGAGCAGGCTAGCAGTCAGACTTGACTAAAGGCTTTACCCTTAAATCCTTGTGATCCTCACATTGAATACGTTTTTTGGCCCATAAGTGCTATTGGTAACTTTATTCACATCTGAAGGAGAGACAGATGGCCTGAGGCTCTTGCTCACTTGGCCAGTTCACGGACACAGACTTAATTTGCAGCACATTTTAAATGAAGGTTGATGTACCGTTTTCTAGTGCTTAACATCTTAACTGTGGCTTTCGGCTTATAACTCGATTGCAAACTCTTGTTATTGTCACAAACAGCTGCTACTTTGGGAGACATGGAACACTCTTGTTGTACGCACGAGGGAGATAAGGTTCATGCCCGAGGAAGTTACTGTGCAACTTCTCATCATGATTTACGACCAGTGGACATTGCTGTCATGGTCTACACCATGCCTGGAGGATAGGTCCAGCAAAAAATAGTTTGGCTAAATAATTACCCTGGGGTCCAGCAAACAAAATAGATGGCCTAACATCCACTCTGCTGACTTGTGGGGCTCTTGTGGCTGACCCGCCATTCTGCCACCCAAGGAATTTTGGAGAGGCTCATGGGACAAGGCAAAAGTGGAAACCAGGCCAACAGATGGGCTCAAGGCGCAGCCGAGTGCTGGCGCATGGACATGGACAGCGCGTACGTGCGCTCCACTAAGTCGGTCTGGGCTCTAATGAGCCTGTAGGCAGCCGACTTCATGGGCAGCTCCTTGTCCTGCAGACAGGGAGAAAGCCAGGTCATGTGAGCAGGCACCACCTCGCTAGTCTACTCGTGCCATTATCATGCGGCCTGAAGGGGTCCCGCTCTTTTTGCTGCCGCGTGTAAGCAGACAGGACCCCCCTTATTTTGCTTTGAGAAACAAGCAAGAAGGGGTAGAGGACAAAAAGGAAGGACAAGGTAGCAGCCCACCTCCAGCCGCATGAGGGAGTCTGGGAGCTCTTTGCCGCCCAGCTTGCCTTCCGTCAAGTACTGCAGCGCAGCTGCCTGGCGCTCCTGCACGCACAGCACAGCACAGTATGCATGCAGAGCCAGGCATCACTGCCTGCAAAAGCCTCCATTACAATCTGCGCTAAGCTCAGGCGCATGGCGCGCTTGGATGCATAATCATGCAAGTGCGGCCACAGCATGGAGCGCTTCTGCTGGGAATCTTCGGCAACTTGCCTCCTCAACCTCGATATACACCTGGCCGTCCCTCAACAACCCCGCTATATCTAGAGCCATTCCTTCAAAATCCTGCTTCATCTGGCCATGCCTGCACAAAGCTGCTGCACCTCGCCATCCCTCTTCAAATTTGCTGGTTCTGAACCATTCCTTTTAATCCTGCTACATCTGGCCACCCCTCCTACATAACCCTGCTGCATCCAGCCATCCCTCCACAACCCCATTACACCTTGCCGTCTCTCAAAAATCCCGCTACATCTAGAGCTATTCCTAAAAAATCCTGCTACTTCTGGCCATCCTTCTTCTGAAACCCTGCTTTATCTGGCCAACCCTCATCCAAAACCCTTCTGGATCCAGCCATCCCTTCACAAACCTGCTGCACTTTGCTATCCCTCCACACCACCACCACTGCGCTGCTCCCCAGCCTGCCTGCGCCCCTGCAGCAACGTACTTGCGCACCTAATTCAGCAGCCTTGCCACCGCCTTTCCACAAGCGCACCTCATCCAGCAGCCTTTCCACAAGCACACCTCATCCAGCAGCCTTGCCACCACCTTGCCACTAGCGCACCTCATCCAGCAGCCTTGCCACCGCCTTGCCACTAGCGCACCTCATCCAGCAGCCTTGCCACCGCCTTTCCACTAGCGCACCTCATCCAGAAGCCTTGCCACCGCTGCATCTGACCTCAGGCGGGCAATGAACGGGTCCTCCTCTGCCTGCTGCAGGTCGTCCGCGCGCTGCCCCGCCGCAGAGCTGCCTGGGGCGGGGTCCACGCCCGCAGAGCTGCTGCTTTGCGCCTGTGCCGCCCGCCGATGCTCCTGCTCGCACTGCGCGAGCGCGTTCTGCAGTGGGGGCGCATTGTGTGGGAGCGTGTTCTGCAGTGGGGGTGCGATGCGTAGAGGCGTGTTCTGCGGTGGGGGTGCATTGCGAGGGAGCGTGGTCTGTGGTGGGGGCACAATGCGTGGGAGCACAAGAGCTTGCTGAGCACGCACACCACGTGAGAGAACACGCACTGCACAAGTGCTTTCTGTGGCACAAGCAGCACTGTTTGGGTGCGCGAGCTCTCCGTGCAAGTGCAAAGCGCAAGTGCAAGTGATGCGCGCGAGTGCGTCCTGTTGTGCAAGTGCTCCATGGAGGTTCGTGAGTGCTCTGCGCGAGTGCAGTGCGCTAGTGTGCTGTTTAAGCATTGTCTGCAGCGCACGAGCTGTGTGGGAGTTCACGACCGATTCTTTTCATTTCAGTCCATGTGCAAACTGTGCGAGTGTGTGAGCACCCCCCCTCCCCTGGCCCATCTCTATGCAACCGACCACCTTCCCCTTTACCATCCCATTCCCCCACCCCGCACCTCTACAAACTTGTCCAGCCCTATGGCCTGGATGGGATCTGTGCCGGCAAACGCCCAGCCCTCCTTGGCCTTAGGAAACACAGCCCCCATGCGTGCAAGGCCCATGTACACCGTGCTCAGCCAGCTGCGGGCACAAGGGGGCACACACACAGGGCCGCACGCGGTGCAAATGAAGAGCTGTGGTGCAGTGTCAATGAAGAGCTGTGGTACAGTGTGAATGAAGAGCTGTGGTGCAGTGTGAATGAAGAGCTGTGGCGCAAGCGTGCGCCAGGTACCCTGCCGGCAACCTACCTGCTCTGTGCTTTGCCAGCCGTCATGCACAGTGTTGATGTCAACACACACGAAAGAGAGGCACGCAGCCCCTTGACCGGGAGCTCCTGCGCGCCTTCCTGACACTTGCATCAGGCGTCATTGAAGTCATTTGCGCATACTCATGCATGCTCAAACCCGTTTTGGGCACAGGCGCTTGATTCCATCGTGGCTGCTCACGCCTGTTGCCCTTATGCACTTGAATCTGTCACAGCCACGCACACCTGACACCAAGGGCATCATCTGGTCCATACAATTGACCAGCGACGTCTTAAAAATAACGAGCCTTGCCAGCTTTGGGCACTTGTGCCTGGCATCAGCATTCAGGCCTGCCAGGATATTGGCTCTCTTACTTTGTCCATGCTGTCCACCACAAAGCCAGCCATGCAATCCACACCACAAAGCCCATTATGTTCACCACAAAGCCACAAAGTCCATGCTGTCCACCACAAAGCCCACCATGTCCACCACAAAGCCAGCCTTGCAATCCACCACAAGACCTTCCTCGCGCTGCAATTATCCTTGCTGTCTACCACAAGACCATCCTTTTGCACTGCAGTATTCCTGCCCAAGTAGACATGATGGCACCTCTTCCACCACAGCCGCCTCGCTGTACCATTGATGCAAGCGGGCAGGGGAGGAAGTCTGCCTGTGGAATCCGCTCAGGTGCCCTTTTATTTTTCAATAATTCATGACCTTCTATGATGCATGGACGGGCGTGAAGGGCCCGCTGCTCAGCATCTTTGCCCAATATACACAACACCCCCGTGCACAGCAAACTTAGCATATGACATGAGGCACGGTGGCATGGCACGTACATGATGAACAGCTCCCTGTTGATCTCTGAGGCCCGGCCTCCTGCGGCCGTCACTGCATCCGAAGTCACAAGGCCGCCGCTCTGCACAAAGTCTGAGTCCTTCAGTTCTGCCAGCACGTCCGCAGCCGTCCACCCCTCACTGTACGCCTGCATTTTAAGCGCAGACATGCATGATTGCCTGTGCATTGCCGGGCATCTGCAAATTGAAACAGTATGCCACTGCGTATTAAGGTGACCAAGCTGCACAAAAGGAAGCTGCCATAATGCACATGTGATCCGTTATGCTTGTGATCAGGCAAAGGAGTGCTTGCTAGAGCCTGCAAGTCTGACCAGGCTGCATATCTATTGCTCTTCTCTGCTCATTTACAGCTGGAAGATGAAGGCAAGCAGATGTGGCAAAACCGCCGTGCAGAAGAGCCGCTCACATTCACACGCGCAAGCTTTGATGAGCAAAGCTGCAAGAGCCGATGGTAAGTGATTTGCATCCTTTCAGTTGCCATGGTTTAACGCTGGGCTGTCAGGCTGTTGCGCGAGGGCTTGAGGCTTGATACCCTCATGATCTGAGGCTCAAGATGCCCATACTTGAGGTGCAAGGCCCAAGATGCTAACGCTTGAGGTGCAAGATACAGCGGCGGCTGCGGCACAGGAGGGCACTAGGGAGGGCACAAGGGAGGGCATTAGGGAGGGCACAAAGGAGGGCACTAGGGAGGGCACAAGGGAGGGCACTCACCAAGCATACCCCCTCCACAAACTTCGCGGAAGAGTAGGCAGACCCCAACACTCCTCCCATGAAGCTGACCAGCAGCCTGAGGGCCAAGGGCCTCGCTGACCGGCTGTCTGCGAGCAAGGCAGGGCACAAGTGCTGGGTTTGAGTCAGGATGCATGAAAACGACCTGCAGCTTGCATGCTGAGGGCCTTGCTGAACACGATTTCTGTAGTCAACAAGCACACGGCTTGCGCTTGATGAAGTGCTTGTGCAGGTACTTGTGCAATACACATGTGTACGACAGCGATTGCACTGCACTTGTTCTGTGCGGTCCAATCTTAGTAGTTCAAAAGGCGTGCGGCCAGTGAGTCCAGAAATACAACCCTGAACCACAAGCACTGCACTTGTTATGTGTGGTCCAATCTTAACTGTTCAAAAGGCGTGCGCCCATTGAGTCCAGAAATGCAACCCTGAACCACAAAAACTCTGCGTGTCTTGGATGGCCTGAACTCCTCTTTTGACTCCCGTGTTAGTGCAAAGTCTGCTGCACATGGGCAGCTGCGCCAAACGTTTTTTTTAACTTTTGGAAAACTGCACAGTATGCCGCACATGGGCAGCCGCGCCAACGCCAACCGCGCTTTGCCCACACCATGCAACATCAGCGCACCCTCTCCTCCATGGCCATACGACCTTGCATTGCTTACTTCCACATCACCCTCTGGATTCTTGAATCCGAATGAGAGTTGCTGTGCTTGCTTCTACATCGCGCTCCATCCTCATCTCTAGGTCCATGGAACCTATTGTAGACTTCCTCTGCTTATCTCCACGTTGCATGGCTCACCTTCCTCTAGGTCAACACTTCCTAGTATGCTGCCAAAGCTGGTGAGGTAGTTCAAAGGAACAATCTCATTGCTAGGCAGCTGGAGGTCATCAATTGAGGCTTGCGATAGGCCTTGTTTCTGTAGGGGTGTGCACAAGGCAGTGTAGTCACAGCCTTGCCGAAGGATGAACTGCGGAGTTCCAAAATGGCGCTATCAATCTGAAGCGCAGGAGCAGCCACTAAGCTCTGTTTCTGTCACAACCCTGGTACAAGGAAGAGTGCTGAGCACCCCAGGCATCATGACTCTGCAGCAAAGGAAAAACGGCTGAGCACCGTTTCTGTTATGACTCAAGCACTGGAAGAAGTGCTGAGCCCTAGGAGTGTTATGCGTCTACGGCGCAAGGAAAGATCTGCTGCTTAGTGCAGGGGGTATCAAAAGATTCACTGGTGGCACACACGAGGGCTGCCCCGGCCACCTGTCCCCCAACCAAATCAAGCTAACAATAAAGACTGGGAGACGAGGAGTGCAGTGGATTATGTGCCAAGATCTTGAATGCACCACCAGTTCCCTTCATACCAGGTGCACACAAGCAAATGTGGGCAGCACCCATGGTCAGACTAATGCCTTGTCACAGCATCTTGCACCCTTGCTCATACTTGACGCAACACCTCTCTACTCATGCTTGACCCATCACCTCTTCCTTCCATTCATTCTTCCTAATGCTTGTAGAGAAAGGGCACCTGACTTGTGGGATAGGCTTGCAGGCTTCTTTGGTTGGTATGAATAACAAATGACACTGCAAGCAAGATGATGAAGCCAACTCCTTATGTGTCGAGCAGTCACGATTGCATGCTGTTACAAAGACCACATCCATTGACCTGCTTATTCCCAGGAAGGCCAAGTGGCTTGTATTGCATTGAGCACCTGTTCTTGTGCACACTCATGTATGCCCGGGAGGAGGACCACCAGCCCCGTGGCAGCCAGAACACCTTTTTGCACACATCCACTTGCATGCACCCTAATAAGCTTCCAAAGTGCCCATGCTCACCTGCTCATCCCTGGGCGGTGCATGCACTCTAATAAGCTCCCTAATTGCCCATGCTCACCTGCTCATCCCTGGGCGGTGCATGCACTCTAATGAGCTTCCTAAGTGCCCATGCTCACCTGCTCATCCCCGGGCGGGCCCATCAGCCCCTTGGCAGCCAGCACCTCGCATGTGAGGATGACCATGCGCGTATACTGCTGCATGATGTGCTGAGCCGAGCCTTGTGGCACGCCCTGGACCATCAGGGGGCAAAAGCAGCCATACAACACAGGCCCTGGACCATCAGGGGGCAAAAGCAGCCATACAAAACACAGGCCCTGGACCATCAGGGGGCAAGCAGCCATACAACACAGGCCCTGGACCATCAGGGGGCAAGCAGCCATACAA
>LFIK01004667.1_pt1 | contig 11072 bp, 17 predicted proteins | sample 643401 | NCBI WGS metagenome assembly LFIK01 (sample SAMN03777447, study PRJNA286221) | soda lake metagenome | biome: soda lake; feature: Kulunda steppe; material: water; isolation source: sample T5-Br brine of Lake Tanatar-5 | place: Russia: Kulunda steppe | collected 2010-07
GACATCGACTTGATGTCTCGTGGGACACGCATACACAGGCACACACACACAGGCAAACACACACGCACACACACACACGCACACACACGCACGCACACACACGCACACACACACACACACACACACACATGCACACACACATATACATACACACATAGATACACACATTTGCATGCTGCAGCTGGTGGAGCGGCTGGGCAGCAGAGGCCGCGCGCCCGCCGGCGCCGCCAGGTGCACCACGCGCACCGTGGACCCTGTGCGCAAAGCTGCAGCCAAGCAGCTGCTGGCCAGCTTCCTTGCTGCCTTCCCTGATGTGGACGCACACCGCGCGGCGCTCGTGGAGCACACGCTTGCCAGGAACGGGTGTGTGGTGTGCTGCTGCGCTGATCTGGGCACGTGGACGCGCGCCGCATGGCCTCTGTGGGGCAGGGTTAGGGTTTAGGCATCTGGCCACAGGAACGCGTGCGCGGGTGTGCTGCGGGGCTGGGCACCCATGCCCGCTTGGACGCGCGCACGGCAGCAGGCGCGGCCATACACACGCGCGTGCATGCGTGCGCATGCCGAGGAGGGCGTGCGTGCTGCGCTACACGTGTCAGGGGCCACGGTGGGTTTTTATGCATGCCTTCCAGGAATGCATGGGTTGGGCACTGGCATGCCTGCCTGCCTGCCTGCCTGCCTGCCTGCCTGCCTTTCGGAGCTGATCCTCCTCTCCAGCATGCAGAGCGGACGGGGCCCATGCTCATGCTCTTGGCCCTCTTTGGTTGGAAGCGCGGACATCATACACTCGTGTTTGTTTGAAAACCGCTCACGCGCGCGCACGCACGCGCACACACACACACACACACACGCACACACATAACGCACACACACAACACACACACATGCGCATGTGCTATCGCACTGTGCCTGTGCAGGTACCTCACATCACTTTCTGGCCGGCGTGTGCGCAGCCCTGCGGCAGCGCAGGCCCTGAGGGAGGGCCGTGACGCAACAAAGGGCACTGGGCCTGTGCGCCTGCCCCCCGCGACGCGCGCCAAGCTCATGGCGGAGCTGCTGGCAGAGCAGGCATGCTGGTGAGCGGCCCCCATGTTTATCGGGACCAGGCTCAGGCTATGTTTGTGTATGCAGCTGTGCTTTTGTGTCTGCATGTGTGTGTGTGTTTATGGCGCAGCATGTCAGGCATGCAGAGCAGGCACCCTTCAGGTAGGAGTGCAGGTGCAGAGCGTTGGTCTGTCGCGCTCCAGGAAAGGCTGTAGAAGGCGTGCCTGAAAGTGCTTTGGGAGGGTGCAGGCTAGCCTTTTGATAGCTAGGGTCCCAGATGACCTTAAGGGAAGCCCGCACGTTTGCTGCAGCACACGGGGGCGCACAAGCCACCATATGGCCGGCGCTGCTTGTGCCTGATTGGGTGCGCCGGCTGACGCAGCGCGGGCACAGCTCACGTTTGTTTTTCTGTTGTCCTCGGAAGCCAGCTCTCGCACGGACTGCTGAGGATGCACGGCCCCTGTCCTCACCTCATAAGTCTGTGCTCAAACTCTTGCGTCACAGGTCAGCAGCGGATCTGCAGCGGACCGCCTGTGCGCTTGCACTGAAGGCATGCGCTTCACCCACAGGTGTGGCTCCCCAACAAGTGCGCCCACAGCGCACGCCCGCGTGATTTGGGTCCTAACACCTTTTGCACTGAACGAATGAGATGAATGCACCCTGATATGTGTGCATGGATGCTCAGTGTCATGCTTCGCAAACCTTGCGGCAATGGCGAGTGGGTACCTGATTCTCTGTGTAACCTGGGGCGCTTGAACGACAGAGGGGCATGCCCACCACAGGCCATGAGACTCAGGCTCATGAATGCCATAGGACGCCATAAGACTCAGGCTCATGAATGCCATAAGACGCCATAAGACTCAGGCTCATGAATGCCATAAGACGCCATAAGACTCAGGCTCATGAATGCCATAAGACTCAGGTTCATGAATGCCATAAGACTCAGGCTCATGAATGCCATAAGACTCAGGCTCATGAATGCCATAAGATGGCACAGCAGCCTTCCTGACCCCCACAAAATAACCTAGCGCTGCTTGCGTTAGTGTTCGCATGTGCACGCGGACGTGCGCGCTCACACACACACATACACACACAGCTTACCCTAGTGTTCACACGTACGCACATGCGCACACCCACATGTACACAAGGCAGAAAAGTGAGCACAAGCTGTTTGCCTGGCCAAGCTACCCCTGGAGGCTCCCCAGCACATATGCTAGGGCGCATGCTCGGGCATCATCTGCAGCAACAGAGAGCCTGGGCTCTCTGCGCCATCAGACAGCATGCAGTGGCTCGGGCCTTCTGCTTGAGTCACTAGGGCTGTGTGGATTGGGCAAGATTCAGGCGGAGCCTGCTCTGGGTTCATGGTTGGGATGGACCTGGGTTCATGGTTGGGATGGACCTGCCCGGGATCACTTCCCCTTCCCACCCTCCCGCAGTCTCCCTCGGCTTGCTCCTGTGAGCGCTAATGCTTTCCTGAGAGGCGGGCACGTCCGCATGTGCACTGGAAACAACACATGCATTCGGACGCACGCAGGCGGTGGCCCAGGCAGCACGTGCGGCACGCAGCTGGGGGCGGCCACCTGGCCCCAAGGCGACCTGCTGTTCCTGGTGCCCATCGCCACGGATGGCAAGGTCGTGCGGCCGGCAAGCGCCCCCCATGCGGCCGCCACTCAAGGTGCAGCGCCAGGCGGCGGGGCAGCGGCAGCAGCAGGCGCAGGGGGGCCGGACCAGGACAGAGCACCCCCGGCCCCGCAGCCCTGCAGAGCCGCGCTGCACGCGCTGCACGATGCGTTCACGGTGGGCGTGGGGTCGCAGCTGCGGCTGGTGCCGCCGCCAGCAGTGGACATGGCGTGGGGGCGTGCGTGCGACCCCGTGGCACAGCACGCGGTGCAGTGCACCATCATTTGAGGGCAGCGGGGGCGGCCTTTTGCGGCCCCACGGGGCGCAGGCCTCCCTCCGCATGTGTGTACAGCGGCCTTCACCTGCGTTAAGCCTTCCTCTGCAGCGCGTCAGCTGCGCATGCATCCCACGAGCATGGGCTGCATGAGTGCTTGCTTGGCTGCAAGCACAGTATGTATCGGTGATAGGTGCAGGCTGACATGCCTAAGCCGTCATTGGCTCAAGAGTTGGTGGCACCAGAAAAGTAGGGCTGCAGAAGCCTTTTGCGGTAGCGCGCTCCTGTGGGACTCCAGCTGGTGCTGCGGGAGCCCCTCTGTGAATAAGCTTAGGGCTCACAGAGGTGCGCTCCGTGGGTGTTAGCAGTGATACGCCCACGCAAAGCCTTGGCTGCGGCCCTTTTTGTACGCATGCGGTGCCCTTTCAAGGTGCACGTGCGCAGTCTGCTGTTCAGAGCATTGCGTTTGTGGGCCATGTGCATGACTTTTTTCATGACCAGGCAGCCCTGCTTGATCTGGCTGGAGCCAGGACAGGGCAAGACAGCAGGTGTGTTGTGTATAGGATTATAAACTGGACCCTATTTTGGAGTCTTGCTGAGCAGATCTCAGCAACCCTGGGAACTGTGATTAAAACTCCACGCGCACCTCTACGTATGGAGGCATAGGCCCCCATCACTCCACGTGTGAAACATTATTCTCTCAGCATTCTTTAATATGAGTGTGTGTTCATTAACATCACCGCCGATGAAATTGTTTGAATAGATGGATCTGCGCATGAGATAGCAATGTAGTACTTAATGGCGCAACATTTCCCATAGTCTCAGGTTGTTTTTCTAGTCTTAGCCTAGGTCAGGTTCTCCACTCCTGGAGTGAAGAAACCCCGTCCAATGCTCTGGTTATTCCTGATGAAATGCTTCGTGGTCAAGGTGTTGGATTTTGCGATGGTTTATGGTGTAGGTAATGTGATTTCTAGATAATAGATACGATCAACGGGCTATGCATGACATCCTGTGTATCCTCACTATTGGTATTGGCCACTACCCATTGCACGTTCATTTCTGTCCGGCCTTCTTTGTACATTTCAAGTTTGTCATGCGTGTTTGCCTTCTTTTCTTATCAATTTCTAAACTACTAGGCCTGCCTAAGGACTAGGAGGCTTGGCAGTAGTCACGACTTTTTTCATGCTCTGATCACAATTTCTTTGTCGTGAGCAAGGGTTTAGCTAACACTAACACACACACACACCCGTGTTTCAAGTATTAGTGTTAGCTTAATGGGGGAAACGAAGCTTTGGGGCCCTAAAGAAGTTTGGGAAAAGGACTATCCCACCCCCCCGGAAGGCCTTGTTATGTAACTGTATAAATCATATAAAACATGTAAGGTTTATTCACAATTGTACACCCCCCAGCTAAGTATGGTACTGGAGAATGTCCCAATGTTCTGTGCTCTGTCTTGGTTAAAATACACGAACTACAACCAAAAAAACATGTGTGTATATCTGTGTTTGTGTGTTTGTGCATGTGGTGTGTATGTATCTGTCTGTGGGGTGCGTGTGCGCGTGTGCGCGTGTGCGACTGTGTGTCACACATCACGGTGATGTGTGTGTATCTATGTGTGTTGTGAGTATCTGTCCATCGCACCATAAAATATCATCAGTGGTTGATTCCAAGGTGGCCGTCAATCGTTGCCATTGTTATCATGGAAAGGCCAAGAAGGCTTCATTGGAAAAGGGAAGAGCTGTGGAGCAGGCCAGTCAGGGCTTTTGGTGGCAGTCAACGGGGGTGGAAGGGGTTAAAAGAGAAAAGAAAAAAAACTGCGTAGGCAGTGAAACCACTCCCCACGTCAATTAAGGAAAAGAAGACACATTGGCCCTAAGAGCCATGAGTCTCCTCCACCAGGGAAAAGGAAGAACTAGTGAGGATCTGGAGGGTGACAAGCAGCCCCCTGCTCCAGACCAAGACCTTGAGAGCAACTAGATTTTTCAAGAGCGTGTCTAGTTGTTGTCAATTCGTGCACATAGAGCACAGAATGAGCATGTAACTTGAATGCAGTCTTATGGGCTTTACGTGTATCAAGGCCGAGCTCTTTAAGGTGGTTCAGAGTGTGTAAGGTGTAGATAGAGCCTCCCACACCAAGAAGAATAATGTGAAGGATAATTTCTTGGCCATTAAGTGCTTACCGTAACGTGTGACAAAGAACCTCATGTTGTTTTCTAGAAGCCTCTAATTGGCATCCAGGCCGTGTGTCTTCACAGTGTTCAACCACAACAAGGTGTATCTCCCTCTTGTTGACATTGAGCTCCTGAATCCTGTTTACATCTCTGCTGCGTTGTCTAGGTTACGTTAGATTACATAGCTGCATTGTCTAGGAGGTGACACCTGGTGCAGATGAGGAGCGATAGGCGAATTTGTGTTTTTAGTAGGTAAGGGTGACCAAAATGGCATCAGGGTGACTAGAGGTGAGTTTATCTCTAGCCGATAAAAGAGTACCAAAAAGCCAGCTGGGTATGGTCCTGTTATAAGCATGCTCAGGAATTTGAAGGTTTTATTGGGCCAAATAGGGTACTGCCGGCATCCAAATGGACCAAACAACCTGCCAAAGAGCCTTTGCTGATGGCTTTCATAATCAGCCTGCAGGCAACATTATGGCGTTCAATGATCATACTTGAAATGATTGTATGTTGATATCCTGAGAGGATATGGAGAGCACTATCTGCTTGCTGACAGAGTAGACCCTGAAGGCTGGTAGACATTTTAAGCGTGTTTTTTATGAAAGAGGGTGCCTGTGCGGTAGTGGAAAATATTGCTCTTCATTTAGAGAGTTTTTGGACATGTTCCAAAAAGCGTTGCTATGCCTTTGTGGACGTGTGGAAGCAGCATCTAGTAATAAGAGCAGTACCCTGTTTTTGAGTTGGCATAACCCAGTCTATGGGCCGAGTGCATGTGGGATTTTAGTGCGGCTTGAAGATTTGGAAGGTAAGTCAATCTGGGACCGTGTTGGGGAGCTCCAGTGCCAGATCCCTGTTGATTGGTAACTTCTTCGACAGCCAACCAGCTAATATCAAAGAAGGGATTGCCGTCAGGGCCTAAAGGGGTTAAGGGGGTTACAAGAAAAAGGCCTTCAGTCAAGAAGTATGACTGCTAGCCTGCTCATGAAAGAATATCAGTGCTTGGAGGAAGAAATAAAGCTTGTTGTTTTCCTGGCCCAGACACATTATTGAAGCCTGCAGGAGGAAATAGGGATGCACAAGTCCTTTGGAGAGAGACCACATGTGGATAGGTGCAGTGAAGAGGGACGTGTTCCTCATCTTGCACATCATTAGCATTGCACAAGTCACAAATAGGGGAGGTATTGTGAGTCCAGGTCACAGTTTCAATTCGTAGAGTGTGGGCACGAAGTCTGAAGCAAGCCATGCTGCGAATACCGTCATGAGGAAGATCAAGAAGCATGAATCTAGGAAGGGTGTATGGCGAATGTGTGACCAGGGCCCTTTTGGTAGGGAGGGCGCACCATTGATGGTAAGTGGAGCGTTTGCTGTTGAGTGCCTCTCCATGAGGTCCACAGCAAACCGACCAAGATCAATGGGCTCACACTTCAGCAGCCTTTCCTTGAACAAGTTAGATTGTGTGAGACCATTCATAGCGGACAGGATGTGAAATGACCAGCAATCATGGCACCGTGAGCTCAGTTGCATGTCAGCTTGTAAGATCTTTCTCGTAGTGGAGCTTTTGCTTTTTTTTGAGTTAAAGCATTGTACAGCCGCACTGCCGCCCGGAACCAGTTGAACTGTAGAGGCTTAAGACCACACTCGCGCATGTGCACCATGAACGGGTTGTGTCCTTGACCATCACAATCCTCTTGAGCACGGTCTGCAGCCATTTTTGTAAAGGACCGTCCATTCCTTTGCCCTGTCGTAAGAATGGCGTGAACAAAATCTGGCTTGCATACATACCACGCAGGAATTGCATACGTTTAAAGGAGCAACGGGTGTGGAAGGATGTTGCTGTCACAGCACAGTGCATGCAGTAAAATGCTTGCAATCGGGATTTGCATTTTATTCTTTCTCACGCAGGTTTCTGATTCAACTGACAAACGCAGGTGATTGAGTAACGAATCATAAATCTAAATCACTTAATATGATTGATAAATCACGAACAATCTTGAACGCACCGTCATTAACCACTGTGTACTAAGTTTTCATGTTCCACGCAAGATTCCAGAAACTTGAATGTATAATAAAATCGGGCTATGTACTCCCACAAGAATGACGGCCTCTTTTCCTCTTTCCTGTTTTCCCCGTTTCCGACCCCGCAAAAAGCAAGGAGCACGTCCCGACCAGCCCTTATCAACTGATGCCCAAGTGGGTGTCTCAAGCTTTGAGCTTGTCACTCCTGAGAAGCGGATGTCTCGCTTACACCCCTGAAGTGCCTCGTTATGCCGTTTAGATTTCAAGAGCCAGTGACTCCCCTCCTTGCAGGTGCTGCCTGGACAGCTGAACACAGGAGTATCAGGAAAAGGCTCTCCTTTGGGAGGGCACACAAGCACTGCACCAGCCTCATGCTTGAGTCTGGGCAAGCATGCCTCTGCTGCTCATGCAAGGGTGCTATTGCGCGTATGGAGTGTGAAGGAGCTCGCATGCCACCTGCACCCTCGCATACTCACCAGCATGCTGCCAAGCCTAGTGAGGCTCCCCCTCACTCCGGCAGGGTCAGGTGACACCGATTGCGATGCAAGCACGCTAGTGTCCCAGTACTGGGAGCACCATGATGCAGCTGAAGGTGGCCTCCTGCCTCAAGAGGTACCCTCGCTGTTCCTGCAACCCCTGGTGGTCAACCCAGCAGCAGCCCAGCTGCTATGCATCACGCCAACCCCCAGCTCATGCGCAAGTGCGCTTGCCCAGCAGTTCCAGTTCCAGCCCAGCGCATTGCAGGACCAGAATTCTAGCGCAATGCAGGTGCAGGCTCTGAGCAGCCTGGCAGAGGTATGCCGCGACATGGCATACACCCTCAGCTGCACAGCTACCGCTCCTGCTGCCTGTACAACTGGCCCCGCGCCACTCACTGGCCTTGGCAGCGCAGCCGCCCAGGCAGCACCAACTGGAGCAGCAGCAGCAGACACGCCACTGGCAGGGCACTCTCCCAAGCAGGCACTATGCGGCGCTGGCCTGATAGCCTCAGTCAGCGCCGCGTACTGCGCTGCTCCAGAGGGTATGCTCCTGCCTGTCCTGGTGCTGGAGCATTCGGCTGCCGGCAGGGAGGCTGCATGGGCCACCCCCGCCCTGCAAATGGTGGACCACCAGCAGCAGCAGCAGCAGCAGCAGCAGCAACCCCTCACTCACGACAACCGGGCCAGCCAGGCAGGGGTAAAAGAGGGAGACAGAGATGTCCAGGAGGCCCCATGCCTGCAGCCAAGGCCTAGCGCCACCAGAGGCACCTACAGCACACCATTTGCAAGTGCAAGTAAGGACCCTCCACCAGCCGGGGATGCAGTGGGTTGGCAGGGACCATGGCAGGGGCCTGTGCCCGAGGCCGCCCCATCAAAACCTGGAGCAGTGTGGCATCCTTTAAGGCAGAGCTCAGGTGAGCGCAGGCTTGTTTCGTTGGAGCAGGTGGGGGCCAAGATGGTTCCTGGGCGATGCATGCTTCACAATGGGTTGAAATGCAGGTCTCCAGGCCAACTGAGCTGCTTGGCATCAGGCAGCTTGGTTTAGGGCATTCGCGATGGACGTTGCAGCATGGTTGGCTGCCACAGCATCCTCCCCGCTAGGCAAGCAAGGAGCCAAGCATGGTGCACACAATGGAGGAGCCAAGCATGGTGCACACAATGGAGGCAGCATGGTGCACACAATGGAGGAGCATGGTGCACACAATGGAGGAGCCAAGCAAGGAGCCAAGCATGGTGCGCACAATGGAGGAGCCAAGCAAGGAGCCAAGCATGGTGCACACAATGGAGGAGCCAGCATGGTGCATACAATGGAGGCAGCATGGTGCACACAATGGAGGAGCCAAGCAAGATGCTTCGCATGACCCCAGCTGTGTGATCTGCGACCGTCAGCCACTCTCCAGAGCACCAGGATCTTAGGGGCCTGTGTCATCTGCGCTTGTTGGTGTGCATGGCTGAGTCGGCTGCCTCCACCATCAAGCTGCCCTGTATTGATCTGGAGGCTGCTCTCCATCCTGGTGTGCATTCCAGTGACTCCTTGCGACCTGCCTGATTGTTTGCAGGCTCAGAAGCCCGAGCCAGCAACCCACGTGCAGGCCTGAGAATGGCTCGCGACAACTCCGCGCCAGACCCACCCTCCTCTCCCGCCCCGCCAACCCCATGCCCCATCCTCCAGCCCCGCTACGGAAGCAGCCTCTCTTACGCAAGCAGCTCCCTGCAGCTGCCCCCTGCACAGCCAGAGCAGAGGCTGCCAAGCAGCTCCGTGGTATCCTCCCAGGCTTTAAGCCTGACAATGTCGCAACTAGTGCAGCCTGCCGCTTTACCTACAAAACTGCCTGCAGACACCATCTATGCGGCAATAATGGCAGGCGATCAGTCACAGGGTCAGGGAAGTGGCCACGTGCGCGCTGACGCGCCTGCTTCTGACTACTCGATACAAGAAGCGCCAGTGGCGGACAGGCAGCCTCCAGCTGACAGCACAGGCTGTGTGGTGCAAGCACATCAGGTACAATGGGACCACAAAGGCTGTGAAGTGCAAGCAGATGTGTGGTGCAAGCAAATGTGTAGTGCAAGCAGATGTGTGGTGCAAGCAGATCAGGTACAATGGGACCACACAGGCTGTGAAGTGCAAGCAGATGTGTGGTGCAAGCAGATGTGTGGTGCAAGCAGATGTGTGGTGCAAGCACATCAGGTACAATGGGACCACACAGGCTGTGAAGTGCAAGCAAATGTGCAAGCAGATGTGTGGCGCAAGCAGATCAGGTACAATGGGACCACACAGGCTGTGAAGTGCAAGCAAATGTGCAAGCAGGTGTGTGGCGCAAGCACATCAGGTACAATGGGAGACTATGCAGAGACCAAAGCTAGGAGCAACTCAGTCTACTGGACCAATGCTAATGTGGCTTTTATGCCACCAGTGTTTGTCGGTGTATTCTCGCCAGTTTGGGTGCTCTGTCCACATGTTTAAGAATGCTTTGTCCCAGTTTTACCACCTGAGTAAGCTGCAAGAGGTAGACTGGAATTTTGGGATCAATGCACAGCGTATGCTTCCTCGGCTCCATGATCCCTGCGTGCATTTCGCTTTTTGTGCTTTGTCAATTGCATCATAATTAGAGTGGAGCAGCTGCCACTTCATACTTAGGGAGCAGAGCCGCATCATTGCCATCCCCGTGTTGTGCATCATTGCCATCCCTGCGTTGTGCATCCATCCCTGCGTTGTGCATCCATCCCTGCGTTGTGCATCATTGCCATCCCTGCGTTGTGCATCATTGCCATCCCTGCGTTGTGCATCCATATGTATGAAGGTCAGTTTGCTGCATCTAAGTAAGGATTCCAGGGACGACAGCCCAGGTTTGCTGCATCAAGCGAAGGCGCATGTGGCAAACACTGTGGACTTGCGGAGCAAACCTGCCACAAGCTCTGCCAGAGCGGGTGTTGCCCTTACCTCGTAAACCATCACACATCTTGAGCCATGTCTTTACAAGCATACGTACGACATGATGCCATGCATCTTCAAAGCAAGTGGTATTGGACACGGCGGCAAAATTGCAGAGGGTGCCACTGCCACCCTTCCTCTGGCTTGGGAAATGGCTGAACAACTCTCGAAGAGTGTTCTCCCGATTCCTGCCTCCATGTCCCCAGGCTGCGCATGCGCCTGAAGACCCCGATGCAACCACTGCTGCACTGCCGTGTGACGCCAAGGGTGCCATGGGTGTCCCACAAAAGCAGCATGCCCGTGCTCTCTCTATTCTGAATGAGGTAAGGCAAGGGTGCCACAAAAGCAGCATGCCCGTGCTCTCTCTATTCTGAATGAGGTAAGGCAAGGGTGCAGGTGGGGCCATGTGCAGAACTGTGTGTGTGTGTGTGTGTGTGTGTGTGTGTGTGCTGCTTACTGCGCACAAGAGTTGGTTGGTGTTGGGACGAAAGGGGTCTGTGCTGATCACCGCCTCTGGCACCTTCGCCCACCAAAAGGGA
>LFIK01004669.1_pt1 | contig 11069 bp, 12 predicted proteins | sample 643401 | NCBI WGS metagenome assembly LFIK01 (sample SAMN03777447, study PRJNA286221) | soda lake metagenome | biome: soda lake; feature: Kulunda steppe; material: water; isolation source: sample T5-Br brine of Lake Tanatar-5 | place: Russia: Kulunda steppe | collected 2010-07
CAGATCGGCATCGAGGCCAATCTCGTCTCGCAGACGCGCTCGCTGCACTTCCCGCTGATCCAGAACCGCGAGACGGATTTCTACCTGCTCGGCTGGGGCGTGCCGACCTTCGACAGCCAGTACATCTTCGACTTCCTCGTGCACTCCACCGAGGGCGCGCGCGGGGGCTGGAACGCGTCGAACTACAACAATGACGAGGTCGATGCGCTGATCCAGGAGATGGCCACCGAGACCGACGAGGAGGTCCGCGACGCGCTCATCGCCGAGGTCTGGGATCAGGTCCAGTCCGACCGGGTCTTCCTGCCGGTGCACAACCAGCTCCTCGCCTATGGCATGCGCCAGGGCATCGAGATGGAGGTGCCGCCGAACAACCAGCCGCTGATGTTCGAGGTCTCGCTCGGCGACTGATTCGACACCGCGCCTGCGCGCTCCGGCGCGCGGGCGCCCCAACGCCGAAAGGCGCCAGCCCCCGATGCTCGCCTTCATCATTCGCCGCCTGCTGCAATCCGTGATCGTGATGCTGGTGGTTGCGCTGGTGTCCTTCGCGCTGTTTCGCTTCGTCGGCGATCCCGTCTCCACGATGCTGGGCCAGGAGGCGACCGTCGCCGACCGCGAGGCGCTGCGCCAGCGGCTCGGACTCAACGATCCCTTCGTGGTGCAGTTCTTCAACTTCGTCGCCCGCGCGCTCTCGGGCGATTTCGGCATCTCCTACCGGCTGCAGCAGCCGGTGATGGAGCTGATCCTGTCGCGCCTGCCCGCCACGCTGGAGCTTGCGCTGGTGTCGGGCTTCTTCGCCTTTCTCTTCGGGGTGGCCTTCGGGGTCTACACCGCGCTCAACCGCCGCGGCTGGCTGTCGAGCGGCATCATGACCGTCTCGCTGATCGGGGTGTCGCTGCCGACCTTCCTGATCGGGGTTCTGCTGATCTGGGTGTTCGCGGTGGAGCTGCAATGGCTGCCGAGTTACGGGCGCGGCGAGACGGTCTGGATCGGCGGCTGGCGCAGCGGGCTGGCCACGAGTTCGGGCCGCTTTGCCATCATCCTCCCCGCCATCACGCTTGGGCTCTACCAGATGACGCTGATCATGCGGCTGGTGCGCGCCGAGATGCTCGAGGTCTTGCGCGCCGATTACATCAAGTTCGCCCGCGCGCGCGGGCTGCCCGACCGGGCCGTGCATTTCAGCCACGCGCTCAAGAACACGCTCGTGCCGGTGATCACCATCACGGGGCTGCAGCTCGGCTCGATCATCGCCTTCGCCATCGTCACCGAGACGGTGTTTCAGTGGCCGGGGGTGGGCGCGCTCTTCATCCGCTCGGTGCAGTATGTGGACGTGCCGGTGATGGCGGCGTATCTGATCCTGATCGCGCTCGTCTTCGTCGTCATCAACCTGATCGTCGATCTGCTCTACTACGCGGTCGATCCGCGCCTGCGGGTGGACCGCTCGAGCGCGCGCGGCTAGGGAGGACGCCATGAGTGAGATCCGTCCCGACGCCCCGAGTGGCCGCCTCGCCCGTGCCTGGGACAGCGACCTGGCCTATTCCTTCCGCACCTCGCCGGTGGCGCTCGTCGCCGGGGTCGTGGCGGTCATCATCATCCTCGCGGCGATCCTCGCGCCCTGGATCGCGCCGCAGAACCCGTTCAACCCCGCCGAACTCATCCTGATGGACGGCTTCACGCCGCCGATGTCGGAAAGCGCGATGTCGGGCACGTACTATCTGCTCGGCTCCGACAACCAGGGCCGCGACGTCTTCTCGGCGATCCTCTACGGTGCGCGGATCTCGCTCTTCGTCGGCGTCTCGGCGGTGCTCTTCGCGATGGTGCTCGGGGTGACGCTGGGGCTGATCGCCGGCTATCGCGGCGGCTGGCTCGACAGCGTGCTGATGCGCATCGCCGATGTGCAGCTCACCTTCCCCTCGATCCTGCTCGCGCTGCTGATCTTCGGGGTGGCGCGCGGCTTCATCCCCTCGGAATACCGCGAGGCGATGGCGATCTATGTGCTCATCCTCGCCATCGGGCTGTCGGACTGGGTGCAGTATGCCCGCGTGGTGCGCGGCGCGACGATGGTGGAGAACTCCAAGGAATACGTGCAAGCCGCGCGCGTCATCGGCGCGCATCCTGTCAAGATCCTCGCGCGCCACATCCTGCCCAACGTGATGGGTCCGGTGCTGGTGATCGGCACGATCGGGCTGGCGCTGGCGATCATCGCCGAGGCGACGCTGTCGTTTCTCGGGGTCGGCGTGCCGCCCACGCAGCCCTCGCTGGGCACGCTGATCCGGATCGGGCAGGGCTTCCTCTTTTCGGGCGAGTGGTGGATCCTGTTCTTTCCCGCCATGGCGCTTCTGGCGCTGGCGCTGTCGGTCAACCTGCTCGGCGACTGGCTGCGCGATGCGCTCAATCCCCGGCTGAGGTGACGATGGCCGATCCCGTTCTCTCCGTGCGCGATCTCGTCGTGGAGTTTCCCACGCGCCGCGGCACGCTGCGCGCGCTCGACAAGGTGTCCTTCGACATCCACGAGGGCGAGGTGCTCGGCATGGTGGGCGAGTCCGGCGCGGGCAAGTCGATCACCGGGCAGGCGATCATCGGGCTCGTGGAGCCGCCGGGGCGCATCGCGGGCGGCGAGATCCGCCTGAAGGGCGAGCGCATCGACAATCTCCCGCGCCGCGGCATGCGCCGCGTGCGCGGCAAGCGCATCGGCATGGTCTTTCAGGACCCGCTGACCTCGCTCAACCCGCTCTTCACGGTGGCCGACCAGATCACCGAGACGATGCGCACCCATCTCGAGATCGGCGAGCGCGAGGCCCGCAAGCGCGCCATCGCCCTGCTCGACCGGGTCGGCATCCCGGCGGCGTCGCGGCGCATCGACGATTATCCGCATCATTTCTCGGGCGGCATGCGTCAGCGCGTGGTGATCGCGCTTGCGCTCTGCGCCGAGCCCGAGCTGGTGATCGCCGACGAGCCGACCACCGCGCTCGACGTGTCGGTGCAGGCGCAGATCATCGACGTGCTCAAGGAGATCTGCGCCGAGCGCGGCGCCTCGGTGATGCTCATCACCCATGACATGGGCGTGATCGCCGAGACGGCGGACCGCGTGGCGGTGCTCTATGCCGGGCGCATGGCCGAGATCGGGCCGGTGCGCGATCTCGTTTCCGCGCCCGAGCATCCCTATACGCGCGGGCTGATGGGCGCGATCCCGACGCTGACGCACGACTCCGACCGGCTCGTGCAGATCCCCGGCGCGATGCCCCGGCTCGACAACATCCCGCAGGGCTGTGCCTTCAACCCGCGCTGCCCCGAGGTCTTCGGGCGCTGCCGTGCGGAGCGGCCCGAGCTCGTGCCGCGCGGGGGCGGGCGGCATGTCGCCTGCTGGCTCTACAGGCGTGACGGGGGCGCGCATGGCTGAGCTTCTGCGCGTCGAGGGGCTGTCGCGGCGCTTCGACGTCTCCAAGCCCTGGCTCAACCGCGTGCTCGAGCGCGCGCCGCGCCAGTATCTCGGCGCGGTCAACGATGTGAGCTTCGCCATCGAGCGCGGCGAGACCTTCGCGCTGGTGGGCGAGTCGGGGTCGGGCAAATCCACCATCGCCAAGATGGTGGTGGGGCTGCTCGAGCCCTCGGCCGGGCGCATCCTGTTCGATGGCAACGAGATGGATTTCCGCTCCAGCAAGCGGATGCGGGGGCTGCGCAAGCGGTTCCAGATGATCTTCCAGGACCCCTTCGCGAGCCTCAACCCGCGCTGGCATGTCGGCGACATCATCGCCGAGCCGATCCGCACCTTCGGCCTCGCGCGCGGCGGCGATCTGCGCCGCGAGGTCGGGCGGCTCCTCGATACGGTGGGGTTGTCGGCAAGCGATGCGGGCAAGTTCCCGCACGAGTTCTCGGGCGGGCAGCGTCAGCGCATCGCCATCGCCCGCGCGCTGTCATCGCGACCCGAATTCATCGTCTGCGATGAGCCGACCTCGGCGCTCGACGTCTCGGTGCAGGCGCAGATCCTCAACCTGATGCGCGATCTGCAGGACGAGTTCGGGCTGACCTATCTGTTCATCAGCCACGATCTTTCGGTGGTACGCCACATGGCCAACCGCGTCGGCGTGCTCTATCTCGGCCGTCTCGCCGAGACCGCGCCGGGCAAACGGCTGTTCGAGTCCCCGCGCCACCCCTACAGCCAGATGCTGCTCGATGCGGTGCCCGATCTCGAGATGTCGGGCCGCCGGCGCAAGGCCGTCGAGGGCGAGATCCCCAACCCGATCGACCCGCCCTCGGGCTGCACTTTTCATCCGCGCTGCCCGCACGCCGATGCGCGCTGCCGGCGCGAGCTGCCGCAGCTCGTGCGTGCGGGGGAGTCGGAGGTGGCGTGCTTTGCCGTCGAGGAAGGGCGGATCTGAAATGCGTCCGCGCCGCGCGGCGATGCTGCTCGCGCTCGGCGCCGTGGCCCTTCTCGCCGCCGCGGGGCTGCGCAGCCACACGCCCGACATCGATGGCGGCATCGCGGAACTCGCCACCGTCGAGCTGGGCGGCTTAGAGCAGCACATCCTGATTCGCGGCGCCGATCCGGCCAATCCGGTGCTCCTGTGGCTGCATGGCGGTCCCGGCGCGGCGCAGATGCCGCTCGCGCATGTCACGACCCGCGCGCTCGAAGCGCACTATACGGTCGTGCACTGGGACCAGCGCGGCGCGGGCCGGTCGAACCGGCGCGGCTTCGATCCCGCGACCATGACGCTGGAGCGGTTCCTCGCGGACACCCATGCGCTCACGCAGCACCTCAAGGCGCGGCTGGGCGTCGAGCGGATCGTGCTGCTCGGCCATTCCTGGGGCGCCAAGCTTGGCCTCCGCGTCGCCGCGCGCTGGCCCGAGGATTACGCGGCCTTCATCTCGGTGGCCCAGCCCGTGGGCGCGGTTCATGCCAATCCGGTCACGCTGGCCTGGCTGCGCGCGCGCGCCGAGGGCGCGGATGCCGACTGGCTCGCCGGGATCGACATGGCGGACATGGACGATCACGCCACCTATGTGCGCGTGATGCGCCTGCTCGATGACTATGGCGGCGGCATGAACGTGCCGATGCGCCGCCTCGCTGCCGATCTTGTCCGCGCGCCGGAGTATTCGCTCGGAGATGTTGCGCGCTGGCTGCACGGGGCGCGGCGCGGCTCGGGGCCGATGTGGCCGCAATACCGCGCGCTCGACGCGTTTGCCGATGTGCCGCGGCTCGATGTCGAGGCCCGTTTCCTGGCCGGGCGCGCGGACATGAACAGCCCGCTCGCGCTCGTCGAGCGCTACGCCGCCGGACTCGACGCGCCGGTGATCGTGTTCGAGCACTCCGGCCACGCCCCCTTCCTGACGGAGCCGGAGCGCTTCGCCGACACCCTGATCGCCCTGCGACCCGCGCCCTGAAGGGGCTTGAACGCGTTGGCTGCTTCGCTACGCTGCCCTGGAAACCATCGAGGTCCGCCATGACACGCCTTCTGCACCGCAATGCCCGCCAGACTCCGCGCAAGGCCGTCGCCGCGCAGGGCATGACCATCACCGACTCCGACGGCCGCGACTACATCGATGCCTCCGGCGGCGCGGCGGTGTCCTGTCTCGGTCATGGCCATCCCGACGTGATCGCGGCGCTTCACGACCAGCTCGACAGGCTCGCCTATGCCCATACCGGGTTCTTCACCACCGAGGTGGCCGAGCAGCTCGCCGACCGGCTCGTGGCGGACGCCCCGGCGGGGATCAGCCATGCCTATCTCGTCTCGGGCGGGTCCGAAGCGATCGAGGCGGCGCTCAAGATGGCGCGGCAGTATTTCGTCGAAACAGGCCAGCCGCAGCGCCGCCACGTCATCGCCCGCCGCCAGAGCTACCACGGCAACACCCTCGGCGCGCTCGCGGCCGGCGGCAACGAATGGCGCCGAAAGCAGTTTCAGCCGCTCCTGATGGAGGCGCATCACATCGCCCCATGCTACGCCTACCGCGAGCAGCGCGACGGCGAGAGCGACGCCGACTACGCCGCCCGCGCCGCCGGAGAACTCGAAGCCAAGATCGTCGAGCTCGGCGAGGACAGCGTCGCCGCCTTCGTCGCCGAGCCCGTGGTGGGCGCGACGGCGGGCGCGGTGCCGCCGGTGGCCGACTACTTCAAGCACATCCGCGCCATCTGCGACCGCTACGGGGTCATGCTCATCCTCGACGAGGTGATGTGCGGCATGGGCCGGACCGGCACGCTGCACGCCTGCGAGCAGGACGGCATCAGCCCGGATCTGATGACCATCGCCAAGGGGCTCGGCGGCGGCTATCAGCCCATCGGCGCGGTGCTCCTGTCGCAACGCATCCGCGACGCCTTCGTCGAGGGGAGTGGCTTCTTCCAGCACGGCCACACCTATATGGGTCACCCGATGGCCGCGGCGGCGGGGCTCGCCGTGCAGGAGGTCATCGCGCGCGACGGGCTGCTCGCGAATGTCCGCGAGATGGGCGGCTATCTGCAGGAGCGGCTCGAGGGCGCCTTCGGCCAGCACCCGCATGTCGGCGACATCCGCGGGCGCGGGCTGTTTCGCGGCATCGAGTTCGTGGCCGATCGCGACACCCGGACCCCGTTCGATCCGGCGCACAAGCTTCACGCGCGGCTCAAGTCCGAGGCGATGGATCGCGGGCTGATGGTCTATCCCATGGGCGGGACGATCGACGGTGCGCGCGGCGATCACGTTCTGCTGGCGCCGCCCTTCATCGCATCGCGAGGCGATATCGACACCATCACCGAGCGACTCTGCGACGCGGTGGACGCGGCGATCGGCTGACCGGCGCTTTCTCGCCCGTCGCGCGCTTTGCGGGTTGATTGCGCTTGCGTTTTGCAACCGCTGGCCGATCATGCGCCGCTAACCATAGGGGCGTCGCATCATGAGTGTTGCCGAATCGTCGGCCGGTTTCGTGGACAGCGTGCCGGTGTCACGGCGCGATGCGCTGATCGAGGCGGTTCTCGATTGCGTCGCGGATGGCGGTCCACAGGCGGCCACGGTGCGGGCCGGGGCAACGCCGGGCCTGATCCGGCATTATTTCGCAAGCAAGGAGGCGCTCGTCGCCGCCGCCTTCACCGTGCTTATGCGGCGGATGCTGAAGGCGAGCGTGTCCCGGCTGCCGCCGCCCGACACTCCGGCGCGCGTGCGGCTCGCCGCCTTCCTGCGCGCCGCGCTGCGCCCGCCCGCGATGAGCGGGCGCAATCTCGTGCTCTGGGCGGCCTTCCTGCAGATGACGCGCGCGGATCCGCGCATGTGCGCGGTCCATCATGACGGCTATCTGACCTTTCGCAACCGGCTCGCCGAACTCATCTCCGCGGCCTTTCAGGAAGAGGGTCGGCCCGTCACCGCCGAGTCGCTGCGCCGCCACGCGATCGCGTGCACCGCCGTGATCGACGGACTCTGGCTCGAGGCATCGGTGATGCCGGATACCGACGCGGCGGAGATTGGTGAAATCGGGTGCAGCTCGGTCGCCGCCATCCTCGCGCTCGACCTGCCCGCGCGCCCGCCGGATTGATTGCCGGCGCGCGCGGGCCTAGAGGCCCTGGTCGCGGATGCGCAGCTCGCGCGCGCGGGTCAGGATGGCGTCCTCGACGGCGCGCACCGTCTCGCGTGCTACGGGCCCGGCGCGCGTGCTCAGTGCGAGGTTGAGCGAGCGCGCATCGAGCGCCGGGTCCTTGACCTGCACGGTCGCGCGGTAGTCCTGCCCACCGCCCGGCGGCGGGCCGTAATCGGTCACGATCACGCCCGAGAAGGGATCGACGCTGCGCACCGGCAGGAAGTCGAGCACCTCGAGCGAGGCGTTCCACAGATAGCGGTTCACCGCGACGGTTTCGCTCGGATCGACGTCGCCGACGAACAGATCGAGCAGTCCGGTGTCCCCCGGGCGTGGCGGGGTGCGCGGCGAGCCCGGATCCTCGCCCGGCATCGCCCGCTCGCGCGCCTCGCCGGCGGCCTCGGGTCCTTCCGTGTCGCCGGTGCCGCACGCCGCCAGCGCGGCCACGAGCCCCAGAATCGCGCTCGCGCGCAGGATGCGCTGAATGCTCGCCATCACGACCCCCATCTTCGCTGCCCCGTGTCTATCGAAGGGCTTGCGGGGCGACAAGGCTTTTCCCGGAGGCCCCGCCGGGGCGGGTGTGGCAAAGCTGCACCAACGCGGCGGCCATCGCGAGGGGCACACGGGGCTTGCCTTGCATTGACCCCGCAAACTCGCAAAACAGACACAGACCCAACGCGGAGCGTGCCGGTTGGGCACCACCTTGAGAGAGACGAGGGAAACCATGAAAAAGATTCTCCTGACCTCCGGCGCGGCGCTTCTGCTGTCGGCCGGCTATGCAGCAGCCGACACCATCAGCTTCTCCGGCGATGCCCGCATGGGTGTGGTCTATGACAACAACGCCGACGAGAACAGCTTCCGCATCGACAGCCGGATCCGCGGCTACTTCTTCTTCGACGCCGAAACCGACACCGGCCTCGAATTCGGCGGCCGTCTGCGCATCGACCAGGCCCGCGAAGGCGCGAACTCCGTCCTGAGCGGCTCGGCCGCCAACTACGTGTATGTCGCCAGCGAGTTCGGCGAAGTCCGCGTCGGTGACGTCGCGGGCGCCGCGCAGAGCGCGACCGGCGACCTCTACGGTGTCGGCATGACCGGCCTCGGCTTCCTGAACGAGCCGATCTACTTCCAGCGCAACTTCGGCGGCGGTCTGTTCAACAGCGGCTCGAACAACGCGCTGTACACCTATCAGCTCGACGCGTTCAGCATCTATGCCTCGACGGGCGCGATCGATCAGCCGATCGACATGTACTCGGTCGGTGTTGCCTACGACATGGGCATGTTCAACGCCGGTCTCGGCTTCGAATACGCCGAGGACGACTTCGACAACGATGGCACCCACATCACCGCGAGCGCCGAGGCCACCCTCGACATGTTCAGCGTGAAGGGTCACTTCGGCCGCGCCGGTGGCGACCTCGGCGATGGCCTGCCGAGCCGCAACCAGTTCGGCGCCTCGGTCGAAGGCACCTTCGACGCCTACACCCTGACCGCCTTCGCCCGCGAGGACTTCTTCGAGGACCGTCACTTCGGCCTCGGCGCCTCCTACGACCTCGGCGGCGGTGCGCGCATCGATGCCGGCGTCCGTCACACCCGCTACGACACGGTCAGCGTCCGTGGTGACGACACCGACACCTTCGCCGACGTCGGCGTGAACATGTCCTTCTGATCCCCGGATCACTCGGACTGAGAGGAGCGGGCCCTCGGGTCCGCTCTTTTCGTTTGCGAGCCGCGCGCGTCTGCGGGGTTGCCCCGGCGGCGCGCGGGGGCGATATTCTTGGCGGAGGTGCCCCGATGAAGCCGCTCGTCACAGCCTGCGCCCTGCTCACCCTCGCCGCCCCGCCCGCGGCGGCGGAGCTTTATGTCGAGGGGGAGATCCGCATGGGCGTCGTCCACGACTCGAGCGGCCGGTTCGGCACCGACCGCGACGGCGCCACGACCCGCCCCGCCTTCGAGACCGAGCTGACCATCGGCACGGAGATCACCACCGATCGCGGCCTGACCATCGGCGCGGGCGTCACCCTCAACCAGCGCTTTCGCGGCCGCGAACCCGGCCTGCGCGGGCAGGAATTCTTCATCCGCCAGTGACGGGAATCGCCATGCCGCTCGAAGACATCACCGCGCGCCTCGCGCGCGCCGAGTCCAAAGCCGGTCGCGCCGCAGGATCGGTCAGCCTTATCGCCGTCTCGAAGCTGCAGCCGCCCGCGCGCGTCGAGGCGGTGCTCAAAGCCGGGCACCGCGCCTTCGGCGAGAACCGGGTGCAGGAGGCGGCCGGCAAATGGCCCGACTGGCGCGCGCGCTTCCCCGGCGTCGCGCTGCATCTGGTCGGCCCGCTGCAGACCAACAAGACCCGCCAGGCGCTCGAGCTCTTCGACGCCGTGCATTCGCTCGACCGGCCGCGCCTTGCGCGCCGCATCGCCGACCTCGCCCAGGAGCGCGGCGCCTGCCCGGCGCTCTTCGTGCAGGTCAACACCGGCGCGGAGCCGCAAAAGGCCGGGGTCCTGCCCGACGATCTCGACGGCTTCGTCGCCGAATGCCGTGCCATGGACCTGGCGCTCGACGGGCTGATGTGCATCCCGCCCGTTGAGGAGGACCCGGCCGGGCATTTCGCGATGCTGCGCGACATGGCGGCGCGCAACGGGTTGTCGGGGCTGTCGATGGGGATGAGCGACGATTTCGAAACCGCCATCGCCCATGGCGCGACGCATGTGCGCGTCGGCTCGGCGATCTTCGGCGCGCGCGACTACTGAGCCACGATCAGCCGCGCTCCCGGCCGCAGCCGGTTCACCACCCACAGCAGGTGATCGCGCCGCAGCGCCACGCAGCCAGCCGTCGGAAAGCGCGGCGCGCGCCACACATGCAGGAAGATCGCCGACCCCGCCCCGCGCGCGGCGCGCGGCCAGTTGTAATCCGTGGGCAGCACGATGTCATAGAGCGGGTCGGACCGGCGCAACCGCTCATGCGAGGCCGCGAAGGGCGCGCGCACCATCAGGTTGTAGTCGGGATGGCCGGGATCGTCGCACCACAGATCGCGCGGCCCGATCGGCACCGCCCAGTCCGGCAGCGCCGCCGCCGCGACGCGGTCGGGCCGGTAGAGCAGCGCCACGATCCGGTGCGTGCCCACGGGCGTCGCCCCGTCGCCCTCGCGCTTGGCCGTGGTGATGCCCCCGCGCCCGATGGCGCGTGGCAAGGCGCGGCCGCGAAATCGCAGCGCGGTCGGGGTCAGGACGAGGTCGCCCGGACTCAAAGCAGATGCCCGGACTTCGCCGCCTTGGTCGCGAGATAGGCGGCGTTCTCGGTGGTCTCGCCGACCTTGAGCGGCACCCGCTCGACGACGTCGACGCCGTTCTCCGTCAGCATCCGCACCTTCGCGGGGTTGTTCGTCAGCAGCCGCGCCGCCGAAAATCCCATGCGGCGCAGGATGCCCGCACCGATTCGAAAATCGCGCTCGTCGTCCTCGAAGCCGAGGCGGTGATTGGCCTCGACGGTGTCGAATCCCTGATCCTGCAGCGAATAGGCGCGCATCTTGTTGGCCAGCCCGA
>LFIK01004671.1_pt1 | contig 11066 bp, 11 predicted proteins | sample 643401 | NCBI WGS metagenome assembly LFIK01 (sample SAMN03777447, study PRJNA286221) | soda lake metagenome | biome: soda lake; feature: Kulunda steppe; material: water; isolation source: sample T5-Br brine of Lake Tanatar-5 | place: Russia: Kulunda steppe | collected 2010-07
CGAGCATCCCGCAGGGCGCGTGCTCCCACGGCTGACGCTTCGCCTCGCGTCCGTGCGGCGCATGGTCGGTCGCGACCGCGTCGATCGTCCCGTCGGCGAGCGCGGCACGCAGCGCCTCGATGTCGCGTCGGGTCCGCAGCGGCGGGTTGACCTTCATCACCGCGTCGTACGCGGCGACCTCGCCGTCCTCGAGTGTCAGGTGATGCGGGGTGACCTCGGCGGTGACGCGCACGCCGGCACGCTTCGCCTGGCGGACGAGCTCGACCCCGCCGGCGGTGGTCAGGTGGGGCACGTGCAGCCGTGCGCCGGCGCCGTGGGCGAGGATCAGGTCACGCGCGAGCATGACCTCCTCGGCCTCGCGCGGCCAGCCGGGCAGTCCGAGCACCGACGACGTCGCGCCCTCGTTCATCTGCGCGTCGGCGGTGAGGACGGGGTCCTCCGAGTGGTTGCACACGACCACGTCGAACGCGCTCGCGTACTGCAGCGCCCGGCGCATGACGAGGCTGTCGCCGAGCGGGATGCCGTCATCGGAGAAGAAGTCGACGCGCGCCTCGGACCGCGCGAGCTCACCCATCGGCGTGAGCTCCGCGCCGCCGAGCCCGCGGGTGATCGAACCGACGGGCAGCAGGTCGACCAGCCCGACCTCGCGGCCGCGGCGGAGCACCAGCTCGATGACGACCGCCGTGTCGGCGACCGGGTCGGTGTTCGCCATCGGCGCGACGGCCGTGTAGCCACCGGCGGCCGCGGCCGCAGAACCGGTCGCGATGTCCTCGGCGCCTTCGCCACCCGGCTCCCGGAGGTGCGTGTGGAGATCGATCAGCCCCGGGGTGACCCAGCAGTCGGTCGCGTCGAGCGTGTCGACCGCCGAGCCTGCGGCGGCCTGCGTCGCGGCGTCCTTCCCGACCGCGACGATGACGCCGTCCTGCACGAGGACGTCGGCGACCGTGTCGGTCCCTGAGGCGGGGTCGAGGATGCGTCCTCCGGCGATCCGCAGCAGGCTCATGGGGCGACCTCCGTGCGCGGCGCGGTGGACAGCAGGCGGTACAGGCAGGCCATGCGCACCGCGATGCCGTTGGTGACCTGCTCGGTGATGACCGAGCGTGGGTCCTCCATCGCCTCACTGGTGAGCTCGACGCCGCGGTTCACGGGCCCGGGGTGCATGAGCAGCGCGTGCTCCGGCAGCCGTCGCATGCGGTCCGCCCCGATGCCCCACACGCGGGCGTACTCGCGCGTGGAGGGGAAGAACGCCCGGTGCATCCGTTCGCGCTGCACCCGCAGCACGTAGAGCACGTCGGTGTCGGGCAGCACCGCGTCGATGTCGGAGGTGACCTCGACGCCCCAGCCGGACACGTCCGGCGGCAGCAGCGTCGGCGGCGCGACGAGCGTGACGTGCGCGCCGAGGATGCGCATCAGCTCGACCTCGCTGCGGGCGACGCGCGAGTGCAGCACGTCCCCGACGATGGTGATGCGGGCCCCTTCGAGGCTCTCGCGGTGCTGGAGCATGGTGAGCGCATCGAGCAGCGCCTGCGTCGGATGCTGATGCCACCCGTCACCGGCGTTGAGGACCGGGATCTCGACCTCGCGGGCGAGCTGCACCGGTGCGCCCGCCGAGGAGGTTCGAAGGACCACGAGGTCGACGCCGAGCGCCATCAGCGTCTGCGCCGTGTCGAGCAGCGACTCGCCCTTGTTCACCGACGTGCCTGAGGCGGTGAAGTTCACGACGTCGGCGGACAACCGCTTGGCGGCCAGGTCGAAGCTGAGCCGTGTGCGCGTGGAGTCCTCGAGGAACAGGTTGCAGACGATGCGACCGCGCAGCGTCGGGACGCTCGCGCGTTCGCGGCGTGCGATCGGGAGCATCTCGCGCGCGTCAGCGAGCAGGCCGTCGACCTGCTCGCGGCTGAGGTCGCGGATCGCGATGAGGTCGGTGAGCGGAGCGGTCATCGTTCGCCTCCGATGACGACCTCGTCGACGCCGTCCGTCTCCGCGAGGCGGACCGTGACCTGCTCGTCCGCGGACGTGGGGATGTTCTTGCCGACGTGGTCGGCACGGATGGGCAGCTCCCGATGGCCGCGGTCGACGAGGCAGACCAGGCGGATGCGGGCCGGACGACCGAGCGCGCTGATCGCGTCGAGCGCGGCACGGACCGTGCGGCCCGTGTAGAGCACGTCGTCGACGAGCACGACGGTGCGGCCCTCGACGTCGACGGGCACCTCGGTCACGCCGATCGGCATCGGCTCGCGCAGCGCCAGGTCGTCGCGGTAGAGCGTCACGTCGAGCTCGCCGACGGGCACCTCGACGCCCTCGATGGTGGCGATGGCGTCCGCGAGGCGGCGAGCGATCGGCGCGCCTCGGGTGCGCACCCCGAGCAGCACGAGCCCGTCGGCACCGCCGTTGCCCTCGAGGACCTCATGGGCGAGCCGTCGGACCATCCGGGCGAGGTCGTCCGCATCCAGGAGGCGCCTCATCGGTCGACCACGCCACGGACGGTCGCTTCTCGCGACACGCAGCACAGGACCACCAGCGCCTCCTTCCCGGCCTCGCAGGACCGGTCGTTAAAGGACGGACGCAGGCGAAGATAGCAGCGGCCCGGCGGGTGCGCGGGCAGCCCTACTCCGAGGGCGCCTCGGGCGTCGCGGGTGTCTCGGGCGCCTCGGGTGCTGCAGGCGACTCCTCGGCCGCAGGCGCCTCAGCGGTTCCGGCGGCCAGCTCGCGGGCGACGGCGGACAGCACGCCGTTGACGTAACGGCCCGAGTCGTCGGTCGAGAGCTCGGAGGCGAGCCGGACGGCCTCGTCGATGACGACGGCGACGGGTGTCGGCTCGGTCAGCAGCTCGTGCACGGCCAGCCGCAGCACGTTGCGGTCGATCGCCGGCATGCGCTCGAGCTTCCAGCCGCGCGCGAAACGAGCGATGCGCGCGTCGTGCTCCGGGATGGAGGCGGCGAGCCCGTGCAGCAGCGTGGTCGCGAACCGGTCGATGGGTGCGGTGCCGAGCTCCGCATCCTCGCTCGGACCGTTCTCGAGCTCCTCCTGGAGCACGTCGAGCGGGTCGACCCCGCGCACGTCCGCCGCGTAGAGGACGCGCAGGACGGCAAGCCGGCTGCCGCGCGGATCTCGCGTGTCGTCACGCCGCGTCGAGGTCGTGCCAGGCCGCTCCGCCATCAGGCGCGCGAGATGTAGTCGCCGCTCCGCGTGTCGACCTTGATCTTCTCGCCGTTCTCGATGAAGAGCGGGACCTGGACGGTCTTGCCGGTCTCGAGCGTCGCCGGCTTCGTGGCCGACGTCGCCGTGTTGCCGGCGTGTCCGGGGTCGGTCTCCACGATCGTGAGCACCTTCGAGGCGGGCAGCTCGACGCCGACGATGCGGCCGTCGTAGACGGACACGCCGAGCTCGTCGCCCTCGAGCAGGTAGTCGATCGCCTCGCCGATGACCTTCACGGGCGCGTTCTGCTGCTCGTAGGTCTCGTTGTCCATCAGGACCAGGTCGTCACCGTCGCGGTAGAGGTACTGCAGCGTGCGACGGTCGATGATCGCCTGCTCGACCTCCTCACCGGCGCGGAACGTCTTCTCGACGACCTTCCCGGTCTCGAACTGGCGCAGCTTGGTCCGAACGACCGCGCCACCCTTGCCGGGCTTGTGGTGGTTCCAGTCGACGATCTGCTGCAGCTTCCCGTCGATCAGGAGCGTCATGCCATTCTTGAGGTTGTTGGTCGAGACCATGTCGATGCTCCGTCGCAGGCGTGGGTCAGGGTCAGCCGTCGGGGCCGGCCGGCCGGTCAGGGGCCGACGAGCTGACGCTCCATGATGGTCAGGACGTCCACCGTGTCCGGCCGGACCACGAGCGAGTCCTCGATCCTGACCCCGCCGAGTCCCGGGAGGTAGATGCCGGGTTCGACCGTGAACGCCGTCCCAGCCGCGAGGCTAGCAGTGGAGCGGTCGGTGACCAGAGGCGCCTCGTGCACGTCCAGCCCGATCCCGTGGCCGGTCGGATGGACGAACGCCTCCCCGTAGCCGGCGTCCTCCACGACCTGGCGGGCCGCACGGTCGACGGCGGCGACGTCCCCGGCGACGATGGCGGCAGCCCGTCCCGCAGCGTTCGCGGCCTCGACGACGCCGTGGACCTCGGCGAGCTGCGCGTCGAGCATCGCGACGGGACCGACCGGCAACGTCCGGGTCATGTCGGCGCGGTAGCCGTCCACCTCAGCACCGCAGTCGATCGTGACGAGGTCCCCCACCTGCAGCGGGCGGTCGCTGACGCCATGGTGTGGCGAGGCGCCGTTCGGACCGGAGGCGACGATCGTGGGGAAGGCGATGCCGTCCGCGCCCCGCTCGAGGAACGCGTGCTCCACCGTGCGGGCGAGGGCCCGTTCGTCGACGTCCGGTTGGAGCCCGCGCTCGGCGAGCTCGCGCAGCACGTCGGCGGTGATCGCACAGGCCTGGGCGAGGCGGGCGATCTCCGCCGCGTCCTTCGTGGCCCGCAGCGCGGCGACCAGCCCGGAGGTCCGGACGAGCGATGCGCCGTCGCGTGCGGCCTCGAGCCGCTGGGCCGCCGCGAGGGTGACGTGCTCGATGTCGACGCCGAGGGGTGCTGCACCGAGTCCCGCGACGACCGTCTCGATGCGCCGCTCGAGCTCCACGGTCGCGACGTCGAGCGTCCCGACGCGTTCCCGGTACCGCGCGTCGGTGACGAGCATGTCGCCGTCCGCGTCCAGCCCGACGAGGAGCACGCCGTTCGAGCCGGTGAAGCCGCTCAGGTAACGGACGTCGTTCGCTGCGGTGACCAGGAGGACGGCGCATCCGGACTCGGCGATCCCTGACCGAAGCACGTCGCGGCGGGCCGCGTGATCCATCGGCGGCAGCGCGGCCGCGCCGATCGGACCGGTGTCGGTCACGCCGTGCGCTCGCTCGCCAGCGCGACGGCAGCACGCACCGCGAGGCGGTAGCCGTGCACGCCGAGTCCCGCGATGACCCCGTCGCAGACACCCGCGATGACCGAGACGTGACGGAAGGCCTCGCGAGCCTGCGTGTTGGACAGGTGCAGCTCGATGCACGGCATGTGCGCGAGCTCGAGGGCGTCGCGCAGGGACAGGCCGTAGTGGGTCAGCGCACCCGCGTTGATGACGATCGCGTCGACCGCGTCGGTGACGGCCCGGTGGACGGCGCCGACGAGGTCACCCTCGGCGTCGTGCTGCTCGTGGGTGAGCTGCGCCCCGAGCTCGGTCGCCGTCTCGGCCGCAGCAGCGACGAGCTCGTCGAGCGTGAGCGTGCCGTAGACGGCCGGGTCACGCTGGCCGAGCATGCTGAGGTTCGGGCCGCTGAGCAGCAGGATCCGCACGGTGAGCCTCCTCGGGCGACCCGTCGCCGACGGTGCGCGGGCCCTTTGCGCCGACGGTCCCCCGGGCGCGCCGGTGACGCTAGCGCGCGGCCCCTTCGAGCCGGTCGAGGACCTCATCGAGCGTCGCACGGGCCACATGGACGAGGGCGGGCCGGCCGACGTCCTCGAGCAGCACCATCCGGACCCCGTCGCGGGCCTTCTTGTCGCGCGCCATCGTCGCGTGGACCGCCTCGCGGTCGAGGGTCGGCACGTCGGTGGGCAGCCCGACGGCGCCCAGGCAGGTCCGGGCCCGCTCGACGAGCGCCGCCGGGGTCGTCCCGAGCGCCACCCCGACCTCGAGCGCGACGATCAGCCCTACGGAGACCGCCTCACCGTGCAGGTAGGTGCCGTACCCGGCGAGCGTCTCGAGCACGTGCCCGTAGGTGTGGCCGAGGTTCAGGTGCGCGCGCTCCCCCGTCTCACGCTCGTCGGCGGCGACGACGCGGGCCTTGATGCCCGCGGCACGCAGCACGAGCGAGCGCAGCAGTTCGACGTCGCCGTCGCGCACGCCCTGCGGGTCGCGCTCGATGCGTTCGAGCAGCGTCGCGTCGGCGATCAGGCCGGCCTTGACGATCTCCGCCACCCCCTCGACGCGGAGGCGTTCGGGCAGCGTGGCGAGCACCGACGGGTCGGCGGCGACGGCGAGCGGCTGATGGAACGCGCCGACGAGGTTCTTGCCCTGCGCGAGGTTGATGCCGGTCTTGCCGCCGATCGCGGCATCGACCATCGCGAGCAGCGTGGTGGGCACCTGCAGCAGCGCGACGCCGCGCATCCAGGTCGCGGCGACGAAGCCGGTGAGGTCCCCGACGACCCCGCCGCCCACCGCGACGACGAGGTCGTCGCGGCCGAGCGGCCAGTCGGCGCACACGTCCCACAGGCCGGTGAGCACGTCGGCGGCCTTCGCGCCCTCCCCGTCGGGCACCTCGTGGATGCGGACGTCGAGCTGCGCGCTGCGGAGCGCAGCGGCGACCCGCTCCGGGTAGCCGTGCGCGGCGACGGGTGCCTGCGTGACGATCAGTGCGCGCCGGGCGTGCAGCGGCAGCGGCACCTGGGCACCGACGTCGTCGAGCAGTCCGTCACCCACGACGATCTGGTAGGGGCGTCCTTCGAGCTCGAGCTCCAGACGGGAGGGGGCGCTCACGGCATGACCTGCTCGTGCTCGCTGGGGGTCAGCACGTCGCCGGCCTCCATCGCCCAGGCGAGGATGACGTCGGCGATCGCCTCGGGCTCGCCGGCCGCGTCGACGATCAGGTCGGCGACCTCGGCGTAGCGGGCACGGCGGGCGGCGAGCACCTCCTCGACGACCTCATGCAGCGGCGGCGCCTCAGGTCCGGGGCGCAGCAGCGGCCGATGCTCCCGCTGTGGCGCGAGGCGCTCGGCGAGCAGGTCGACGGGCACGTCGAGGTGCACGATCACGCCGCTGAGCATCAGGTCGGCGACGGTGTCGTCGCGAAGGACGGTCCCGCCACCGAGCGCGACGACCAGATCGGGGACGCGCGCGACCTCGACGACGACACGCCGCTCGAGCTCGCGGAACGCGGACTCGCCGCCCTCGGCGAAGATCTCGGCGACGCTGCGGCCCGTCCAGCGTTCGATCTCGCTGTCGGTGTCGACGACCGCACGGCCGAGCCGTCGCCCGAGCACCTCCGCGACGGTCGACTTGCCCGCACCCATCATCCCCGACAGGCAGATGGAGCGGCTCATCATGCGCCGCTCATCGGGTCGCGACGTCCGCGAGGTAGGCGGCCAGGTTGCGCTGCACCTCCGCGAGCGTGTCGCCCCCGGTCTTCTCGAGCAGTGCGTCGGCGAGCTCGAACGCGACGACGTGCTCCAGCACGACGCCCGCACGCGGAACGGCGCACGCGTCGGAACGCTGGTTGATGGCCTTCGCCGGCTCGTGCGTGTCGATGTCGACGGTGTCGAGCGCCTGCGGGATCGAGGAGATCGGCTTCTTCGCGACGCGCAGGGTGAGCGGCTGGCCGGTGGTCACGCCACCCTCGAGTCCGCCGGCCCGTGCGGTGCGACGCACGTAGTCGGTGCCGTCGTGCTCGATCTCGTCGTGCGCGCGGCTGCCGGGCACGTCGGCGAGCCGGAACCCGTCACCGAACTCGACGCCCTTCATCGCCTGGACGCTCAGGCACGCCATCGCGAGGCGCGCGTCGAGCTTGCGGTCGTAGTGCACGTAGGAGCCGAGGCCCGGCGGCAGGCCGTGGACGACAACCTCGATGACGCCACCGAGCGTGTCGTGGTCGGCGATCGCCTCGTCGATGCGTGCGACCATCGCCTCGGAGGTCGCCGCATCCGCGCAGCGCACCGGGGACGCATCGATGCGTTCGAGGTCGTCGGGTCCGGGGGTGGCGGCGTCCGCGGGGACGCGCACGCCGCCGATGTTGACGACGTGGCTGAGCACACGGATCCCGACCGCTTCGAGCAGCTGGGTCGCGAGCGTGCCGGCGACGACGCGGGCGGCGGTCTCTCGCGCGGAGGACCGTTCGAGCGCGTCGCGGACGTCATCGAACCCGTACTTCAGGGCGCCGACGAGGTCGGTGTGGCCGGGGCGGGGCCGGGTGAGCCTGCCGCCACGACCGGTGGCGCGGACGGCGTCGAGGTCGTCACGCGGCTCGGGGTCCATGGCGTCGCGCCATTTGGGCCACTCGGTGTTGTGGATGAGGACGGCGACGGGCCCACCGAGGGTGCGGCCGTGCCGGACGCCACCGATGATCTCGATGCGGTCGACCTCGAAGTCCATGCGGGGCGAGCGGCCGTGGCCGTGACGGCGCCGGGCGAGCTCGACGTCGAGCACGGCGGAGGAGACGGGCAGGCCGGCCGGGAGCCCCTCCACGGTCGCGACGAGCGCAGGACCGTGGGACTCCCCGGCGGTCAGCAGTCGCAGGCGCACGTCGAAGCCGTCCTCTCGGGGATGGGGAGCGTAACCGCGGGAGCGCTCCACCCTGCGGCCGGTCCGCATCGAGGGGAACGCGGCCGTTCACCCGACGTCGAGCTCGAGGATGCGGATCGTCCCGTCGCCCGTCAGTGGCATCGCCGGCGGGCCTGTGGTCGCGAACCGACGGTCGTAGGACCACTCGACCGGGTAGCCCATCGTCCCGACGAGCGTTCCCCTGCTGTTGCGCTCCTCCCAGGTGAGCACACCGCGGAAGCGACTCGCCTGCGACCCGACGAAGCGCAGGGGGCCGGGGTGCGGCTCGCCTCGGAACGGGTTCTGGAGGGTGACGCTGCCGCGCAGCGCCGAGAGGGCCGCCACGATGCGCGGGCTGTCCCAGGTGGTCGCGAGCTCGTTCGGCGCGTCGAGCGGGTGCGCGGCGAAGGGTGGCTCATACGCACCGGCGAACGCGAGGTTCAAACCGAACGGGGCGACCCGACGGATCGGGCGCCCCACGGGGCGCCGCAGCACGATGCTGTCGCCTGCAACCAGCCCCAGCAGATCGGTCTCGCCCACGAACTGGGCTTCGGAGGCATCACCCGGCTCGAGGTCCCACACGATCTGGACGTTGTCCTCGGCGATCACGGTCCGCGCCTGCTGGTAGCGGCCCCACACGAACGCATCACCGCCGTTGCACCACCAGTCCCGCTCAGTGTCCTCCCCCGCCACGAGCCCGAGCGGGTGGTCGACACAGTCCATAAGGGGATCGCGGACCACCTCGATGATGGCCCGCGGTGGGAGCTCGACGACCACGACCCCGCCGAGCGCGGCACGGTCGATGCCGAGGCATCCGATCGCGTCCTCGGATGACGCGCCCTCGGGCGCGACGTCCCCGGACCGTGGGACGGAGCGTGGGCTGGTGATCCGCACGCGTGGTCCGTCGAAGCGCAGCAGCGTCGGGCCTCGCAGCCGGCAGGTGACCGTCGCACCCTGGAGGACGTCGCGGGTGTGACGCGGGAGTGTCAGTTCGCTCTGGTGCAGCAGGCCGAACGGCGCAGCTCCCGGCGCGTCGGCGACTTCCGCGCCCCACAGCGCTGGACCGATCCGTCCACCCGCCGTCGCGGCGAGATGCGAGGTCGTCAGCGTCGATGCGAACGTCGTGCCAGGAGCGAGCACGATCGCGTCGTTGCTGTGCACCGGCCCGTCGAACGGACCCGGCCCGACCACCGTGCCGACACATCCCGGCGCGAGCTCCCCTTGGGATCGTGTCGCAGCGCAGGACGCACGCGACTGGCCGCGCAGCACCGGATCGACGACCTCGAACTCGCTGAGCAGCAGGTGGTCCATGCTGACGACCGGCCGCACGGTGGCCGAGGCGATGTGACGGGCCGTGCCGATGTCGACGGTGACCGTGACGTGCAGTCCCTGGCGGGCGTCATGTCCTCGGTCCGCGCTGCTCGCGACCGCGACCGTGACGGACCCCGCGGGACGTCCCGCGTCGGTGTCGGGTACGAGGTCGTCCTGGACCGTGTGGTCGACCGCACCGCCGCTCCGCACGGCAGCGTCGGCGCCACCCGCATCGAGCGCCGAGAGGGTCAGCATGAGTCGCTCCTCGGCGATGGTGCGTGCCTGCTCACGCTGCAGCATGCCGGTCGCGCCGGAGGTGGCCGAGACGACACGCCCGCTCGTCGTGCCGATGACGATCAGGACGATGGTGGCGAGCGCGAGCGCGATGACGACCGCCGAACCGTCCTGCTCGGACCGTGCGCGGCGACGCCGAGCCATGAGGGCGGTCACCGGTGCACCGTCTCGAGCGGACGTCGAGTGCGCAGCAGGATGGTCCGGCTCCGCTCGACCTCACCTCGGTGCAGCACGACACGCAGCCCGACGACCTCGTGCATCGCGTGACCGTCGGTCATCGTGCCGCTCGAGGTGAGCAGCTCGATGCGGCTGCGTTCACCGTCGAGTCCATCGATGAGCAGCCTTTCGGGGAACGGCACGGCGCTGTCCGGGACACTGAGGTGGAGCGCATCGCCCAGCTCGAGCGTGGCTTCGCCAGAGCCCGCTGACCCAGGCATGCCGAGCCGGAGCGTCGCTGTTCCGGCGACCGCGTCGAAGCCGCGCACCGCGGGAGCATCGATCGTCGGCCTGGCCGCTCGAACGAGACGCGCGGTGACGTCGAGTGCCGCGTCCAGCCGCTGTTCGTCCTCGTCGACGGCTGCGATGCGACCGAGTGCCGTGAGCGGTTCGAGCACCGTGCCACCGGCCATGGCGGTCGCCGTCAGCAGCAGCGCGGCTGCGACCGCGAGCTCCGGCAGCGTCGATCCGGAACGGTCGGACCTGCGACGTCGCCGGTCGATGCATCGGTGCAGCAGCGTGCCATCGACCCTCATGGAAGGCTCACCGTCGATTCGACGTCGGATGCGGGGAAGCGGACGGGTGCGGTGATCCGCGCTCCAGCTGCCGTCTGGACGCGACCTTCCCAGTCACCGTGCGGCAGGGCGATGCGCATGCCGTCATGGAGCCCGCCAGCCCAACGGAGGGTCGGCCGCAGCCCTGTGCCGTCCGCACATGCGGTGGTTCGTGCGAGCAGCAGCGTGTCGTCGGGCCAGCTCGCGACGCCGAGGACGACGATGGTTGCGAGCGGCACGGTGACATCCGCCGACGAGCCGCCGACGACTTCCACCACGGCGGTCGAGGCGGGCGCCTCGGGATCCAGGCAGGCGGTGACGATGGTGACGACCGTGCCGGGCCGGACCGCTCGGCGCTCCCCCAGGTCGCGCAGGTCACGGACGTCGTCGCCCCGCACCCCCCA
>LFIK01004672.1_pt1 | contig 11065 bp, 4 predicted proteins | sample 643401 | NCBI WGS metagenome assembly LFIK01 (sample SAMN03777447, study PRJNA286221) | soda lake metagenome | biome: soda lake; feature: Kulunda steppe; material: water; isolation source: sample T5-Br brine of Lake Tanatar-5 | place: Russia: Kulunda steppe | collected 2010-07
CAGCTAGCAACGACGATGTAACCTATGTAATACAGCCTCAGTACCATCTAAGACCAGACCTATTAGCGTTTGACATATATGACAACGAAAAATTATGGTGGGTGTTTGCACAGAGAAATATGAACGTAATAAAAGATCCTGTATATGATTTTGAATCAGGCGTTGAGATATTTTTACCACAAAAAGCCAGTCTTTTTAGACTGCTAGGATCATAATGAGTTTTTTTACAAATCTACGAGACAGAATAGCAGATGCTGTAACACGTGATGAAGATGCTCCCCCAGAAAGTATAAGTGGTCAGGAAGTAAGACCAGGTCTTGATGATACATCTGATGGCAGAACGATAGTCGAAACAATAAAAGATGCAGTATCTAATATTACAGAAAACATTCCAAGTGGACTGCCTGAAACTCCAGATACAGTACGTCCTGCTCAGGCTAGAAATCTTTTAGAAAGACAAGAAAATGATGATGCAGAATCTGCATCATCAGATGATGCAGAGAGGATTCTCGCTGCCGATCGAGCAAATAATGTAAATGTAACAGTTGGAGACGAACCCGAGCCGGGAGCAACAGCTGACCCAGAAGAACCTGAAGAGCAACCCAACGATCAAGATTTTTCCAGTTCAGGCCCTTTGAAAAATCCTCTAAGCGGATTTGCAAGCCATACTCCGGTAATCTCGTTATATGTGCTGTCAAAAGAAGAACTTAGAGACCCAGACTCGTATAGAAAAAAACCTCCACGATTTTTAATAGCAAGAACTGGTGGTTTAGGCAATGACGCAGATATCACAGTACCTACTATTTTTGAAGAAACTCTAGGAAAAAGAGTAGAGTATTTTCTTGACGATCTTGAAATTAACTCTCTACTAGCACAGACACCACAAACCCGTCAGACTAATGCTACTACATTGAGATTTAGATTAAAAGAACCATATTCAATGGGCATGTTTTTAAAAGCACTGCAATTTACTGTAAGCAGAGCAGATCCTAGCAGAAGATCTTATATCGATCCTCCTTACCTGCTGCAGATTGATTTTAAAGGCTTTGACGAGGATGGAAATTTTGTTAAAGTACCAGGTACTACTAGATATATTCCTTTTAAATTAACTAATATTCAATTTAATGTATCCGCCGGAGGTAGCGAATACGAAGTTGAAGGCATTGCGTGGAACGATCAGGCTCTAGCAGATGAAATACAATTTATTAACAATAATCTTTCACTATACGGCAGCACAGTTAAAGAATTTTTAACTAACGGTTTCGGAGATAACGAAAGAAAAGGTCTTGAAGCATTTTTAAACAAACAAGAAGATAATTTTGTTAATCCAGACGGAGATAACGAGCCGTTAAAAGAAAAACCAGACAAGTACGTAATTTCTTTTCCAACTGTTAATGATAATAGAATAAATGCAGCATCAGAAGCTAACGAAGGCACCGCAACTGATCAACAAAGTGCTTCAACTGACACTGTTACAGTTAATTCAGGATTAGGCGTTGACGAAATTGCACAAAATAAACAAGCATTGCAAAATCAAATTGGCAAATCAAAAATAGTAGTAAACACCGACTCAGCTGGAACAATATCCGATGAAGGCGATTTTATTAATTTAGACCGTGTAGGTGTTAGGAGAGACGGAAGAGTTTTACAATTTTCTTCAGGCATGAGAATACAGGATATTATTGAAGAAATAGTGCTGCTTTCAGAATATGCAAAAGACCTTGCCAGTCTAAATGAAAAAAAAGCAGACACTCTAGGATACAGAAATTGGTTTAGAATTGAAACTCAGGTTTTTGAACAAAGCACTGAACCTGATAAAATAACAGAAAAAGTGCCCAAAATCTACGTGTATTCTGTAGTACCTTACAAAGTAGAATCGTATAGATTTCTGCGAACAAACGAATCGCTAGGTAGTTCTTTGATAGAACGTTTAAAACAATTATCACCAAAAAAATACGATTACATATATTCAGGACAAAACGACGATATAATAAATTTTGATATACAATTTAATACTGCATTCTTCCAAGGATTACAACAAGATCTTGGACAACTTTCGCAGAGAAATCAAGAAGGTGCTAGACCATCTGCTGCTGCAGCAGAAGCTATCATTGCCTCTCTAAGAGTTTCAGATAATTTGTTAGATCCGGATCGAGTATCGGATATATTTGATGATCCTGACGACGACTTTAGATTTTTTGATGTTGAAACAAATGAGGAGACAGATTTACCTAGACTAGCAGTGACAGCAGAAAAAGTCCCAGGATCTAATACAGGACACAAAGGCGGCTCAGCAGGATCAGGAGACGCTGACGTGCGTACTACAATTGCAAGAAACTTTAATGAAATTATTGTAAACGGTTTAGACCTTATCACAGTAGATCTAGAAATTTGGGGAGATCCGTTTTATATTGCCGACAGCGGCATAGGCAACTATAATGCCCCGGGCACAGAGAATCCGTTCGTGACTGATAATAACACTCTTGATTATCAATATTTTGAGCCAATATGCCGATTAGAGTTCAAAACACCTTTAGACTATAATGAAGATGGCGGTATGGATTTTCCAGAAAGCCAAGGCGAGGCAGTTGCAGAATTTAGCGGTGTATATAAAATAACAACTGTGCGGAATATGATTTCTTCTAATAGATTTACACAGCAGTTACAGTTAATAAGATTTAAAAATCAGGAAATAGAAGACGAATCTCCGGAAAAAGGTCCAAATGCATCAGTAAACGATCAACCTCAGTTAACAGGTGTTGCTCTTTTGCAAAGCGGACAAGGATAGTAATTAATTAGGTTAACACAATAATATGGCTAGAAGATATAACAACGTATCAACAAGAACACCAGCAACTTCAAGGGATATAGATCTAGAACATAATCCGGGACCTTTTATTGCTATTGTGGTTAATAATGCGGACCCTACCTATATGGGAAGACTAACAGTGGTCCTGCAGTCTAGAGTCATGAGCGGCGACAATCCTAATGCTGCTGAAAATCAAATTGTGGTAGATTATTGTCCGCCTTTCTTTGGCGCCACTCCTATACAAGGTTTAAGATTACCAGATACTATTCCGGGAACACAAGGGCAAAAATCCTACGGAATGTGGTTTGTACCCCCAGATATAGGATCCAAGGTTCTTGTGATTTTTACAGAAGGAAATCAGGGATTTTGGATCGGCTGTATTCCAGAGTTTGGAATGAATTTTATGACCCCTGGTGTAGACGTAGCTACACAGGTAAACAGCGAAGACAACAGAACTAAATTACCTGTAGTCGAATACGAAAAAAATCGCGTGTCGTCGATCCCAGGAGATATTGCACAAATTACTAAACCAGTTAACGCATATATTACTTTCGGAGCAGATGTTAGAGGATTAATATTAGATCCTACTCGAGGTTTTACAACATCAAGTGCACAGCGAGAAACACCTTCAACTGTGTTTGGTATATCAACACCGGGACCAAAAGATCGAATTGCAGGGCCAATCAAAGAAGGCGGTATAGATTATTTTAACAGGCTAGGTGGGTCTAGCTTTGTTATGGACGACGGAGATGCTAGATTTTATCGAAAGGGAGACCCTTCAGAAACTCCATCAGAATATGTAGATCAAACAGAAAATAATCCGGGTGAAGAATTCGATCCAACAATCCCTCATGGCGAAATGATGCGTTTCAAGACGCGAACCGGTCACCAAATTCTGATGCATAATTCAGAAGATTTAATTTATATAGGAAACTCTCGAGGTACAGCTTGGATAGAATTAACCTCAAACGGCAAAATTGACATATATTCCAAAGATTCAATATCTGTACACACAGAAACGGATATTAATTTTAAGGCCGATAGAGATATTAATTTCGAAGCAGGCAGAAACGTTAATGTTAAAGCAACCGGAGATATTAGACAAGAAAGTCTAAAAAGTTTTCAGTTGATTATAGGCACGGGCGGAAAGATTACAACTCAAAAAGGCAATTTAGATGTAAACACAAAAGACGGTAATAATAATCTTACTGCAGGATCAGACACAAATATCAAGTCCGGAGGCGATCATGTAGAAGACACAGGCGGTGTAATACACATGAATGGCCCTTCTGCAACAGAAGCTGATACGGCTAATACTTTGCTAGTATTTACAGTACAGGGTGCTGAGGATACTATACTGAAAAGAGTGCCACAAAAAGAACCTTGGCTGCATCACGAAAATCTTGACCCCCTTAATTTTGCCCCAGATAAGACAGATATACAGTCAGAAGATCCTGCACCTGAGGCCAGACCGTATATACTTACCAGGGATACATTCAAGACAGATAACGGTTAAATACACATATGAGCACACTGGAAAAAAATATCTACAAACAGGTTACTGTACCTTCCAACAAAAGATCTCAAGTACCTCCAGAGAGTAGATCCTATCGAGGAATTTCCACAGTAAACACTGACGACACCAGTTGGGTCAAATATGATATTGCGCTAATCAAGCAGGATATTCTTAATCATTTCCATATCCAGAAAGGTGAAAAACTATCAGATCCCAGTTTTGGTACAATTATTTGGGCTGTGCTATTTGATCCGCTTACTGACGATCTCAAACAGTTAATCGCAGAAGATGTCACAGAAATTATCAACAGTGATCCTAGAGTTGTAGCAGAAAGAATTGTGGTAGATGAATACGATAAAGGCATAGAAATACAAGCAACTCTGCGTTATCTAAATTTTAATATTTCAGAAAGTATGCGTATAACTTTTGACCAAGATAACGGGTTATAAATTAAATTAGCAGTTTATTCTTTCCGATAAATACATGTAAATTAAGGAACAGTTATGTCATCAACAGACAGACAAAACAGGCTGTTATTAACAGAAGACTGGAAAAGAGTATACGAATCGTTTAGAAATGCTGATTTTAAAAACTACGATTTTGATAATCTCAGACGCACGTTAATCAACTACCTTCGAGAAAATTACCCCGAAGACTTCAATGACTATATTGAAAGTTCTGAATATCTTGCTCTCATCGACATGATTGCTTTTCTTGGGCAGAATCTTGCTTTTAGGACAGATCTAAATGCCAGAGAAAATTATATCGATCTTGCTGAACGAAGAGAAAGCGTATTAAGATTAGCAAGACTGTTAAGCTACAATCCCAAAAGAAATCAAGCAGCTAACGGTCTGTTAAAAGTTACTTCAATAACAACCACAGAGACTGTTAGAGACAGCAATAATATCAGTCTTGCTAACAGAACTATTACCTGGAATGATCCTACTAACTCAAATTGGCAGGAACAGTTTGAAAGAGTTTTAAATGCAGCACTGCCGCAAAATAGTCAAGTAGGTAATCCTCAAAAAAGAGAATTTATACAGGGCCTAAGAACAGAAAAATACAAAATAAGAAGTGCTAATCCAGAAGTACCTGTGTTCGGATTTAACAAAGCAGTTGACGGCAGAGCGGTTCAATTTGAAATTACTTCAGCGGATATTACACCTAGCAATATATTAGAAGAACCACCCTTGCCAGGAAATAGCTTGGGATTTCTATTTCGCAACGACGGACAAGGTCCAGCTAGCGCAAATACTGGTTATTTTTGCCATTTTAGACAGGGCACACTGGATCAAGGTGACTTTACAATTGATAATCCAGTTGCTAACCAAACCGTAAACGTTGATGCACAAAACATAAACAACACAGACGTATGGCTCTATGAAATTAATCTAAGTGAACGAAGACGCGAATTATGGACCAAAGTTGAAGCTACAACCGGTAACAACGTAATCTTTAATAGCCTTGACAAGAATATTAGAAAAATATATGCGGTAACCACAAGACCAGATGACAGAATCGGGTTAGTATTTGCTGACGGTACATTTGGAGAAATACCAAACGGTAGATTTAGAGTATACTATAGAACCAGCATTAACGCACCTTTACAGATTAATCCAGACGACTTAAGAAATATCAATGTTAGCATACCTTACATAAGCCGTACCGGACAAGCAGAAACTATAACATTTACATTAGGCTTGCAGCAGTCAGTTGCTAACAGTTCAAGAAGCGAATCTATTGAATCAATAAAAAGAAATGCACCGGCAGTATTCTATACACAGAATAGAATGATCACCGGTGAAGATTATCAAATAGCACCTCTCACTGTTAGCCAAGAAATTGTGAAAGCAAAATCAATTAACAGAACAAGCTCAGGCGTTTCGAGATTTTTTGATCTTGTAGATTCTACCGGAAAATATTCTACTGTTAATCTTTTTGGAACAGACGGAGCTTTATACAAGGTTGAAAGTTTACCTCAATTTGCATTCGGCTTTAGCACACTAACTGATATCGAAGGTGCTATATTAAACGACGTTGAGCCTGTTTTAGGCAGTACAGAATTAAACAACTATTATCTTGACACTTTCCCTAAAAACTTTATTGACGATCTTGGGGGTGTTTGGCAGCAAACTACTGCAGATACAAATCAGTCAACAGGATTTATACAAAACGAAAGAGACATAAGAATAAGAATAGCTGGATTTACACAAAGTAATTTTAGATTCTTAAAAACAGATTCTCTAATAAAATTTGAAGCACCAAACGGGTTTTATTTCCTCAACGGCGAATTAGTTCCAGGTGAACCAGATTTTAAGGGTGGTGACACAAAAATTTGGGCAAAAATAGTAAGCGTCCAGGGAGACGGTACAGAGGTTGAAGACAATAGAGGCCCGATATTACTAAATCAACAAGTGCCAACAGGGGCTTTACTTAGCCTAGTAATCCCTGCACTGCCGAGCGCTTTAACAGCAGAAGTTTCGCAACAATTAGTTGATCAAATATTTTCTTTTAGAACATTTGGATTAAGATTTGATAGAAACAGAAGTGAATGGGCAATTATTACACAGACAAATCTAAATACTTCGACAGATTTTTCAACAGGAAAAACGGGCGACAACACCAACCAAAATCTTGATGCTAGCTGGTTTTTGTTATTTGAAAATGATGGAGAAACATATACTGTAACACATCGATCATTGCGTTATATTTTTGAAAGTGATAAAGAAATAAGGTTCTTCTTTGATGAAGATTCTAAAAACTTTAATCCTCGATCCGGTAGAGTGCAAAAAGACAAGATCAGCTTGCTTCCTATAAACACTAAACCTGATTCGTCTGAGCCTTTAAGATTGCAATACGATTGGGAAGTTGTATCCGAATTTAGAGATATTCAAGGTTATGTTGACAGTAAAAAACTTGTGATTGGATTTTTTGATTCAGACGACGACGGTGTTGTTGATAACCCGGAAACATTTGATGATATTGTAAACGAAGAAGTAAATCCTCTTGATAAATTGATATTTTTGAAACTTATTACTTCTTCGGACGGAGTAAATGATTTTGTTTATACTACAAAAGAAGAAATAAATGTAAAAATATTTCAGACTAGAAATGATATAGGACCTTTAAGTCAATACGATGACAACCAGCTGTTCTATTTCTTTAATGAGAATATCTTTGAAGTTTTTAACAGAAACACAGTAACACTAGAGCTTACATCTAATTTTAGAGCAGAAACTGGTATTGACTTATTAAAATTTCAATATGTTCACTCAACAGGCGAAAATCAAAGAATTGATCCTAGCTCTACAAATATCATAGACACTTACCTGTTAACTAGACAATATGATAGACAGTTTAGAAGGTTCCTGCAGGATGTTGACGCTGAAAACCCTTTACCTCCAAGCAGCGATACACTGTTTGTGCAGTTTGGACAAAAGTTAAACAGAATTAAAAGCATAAGTGATGAGATTATCTATCATCCGGTGAGATACAAGCCGTTGTTTGGTAGAAAAGCTAGACCAGAATTGCGTGCTAAATTTAAGATTGTGAAAAATCGTGATCAGGTTGTAAATGACAACGATCTAAAGTCGAGAACAATTTCTGCTATTAATCAATATTTTAATATCGATAATTGGGATTTCGGTGATACTTTTTACTTCTCAGAATTAGCAGCATACGTTGTAACTGAGTTATCCCCTGACCTAGCTTCGTTTGTGATTGTGCCAGAGCAGTTGGATCAGAGTTTTGGAAGTTTGTTTGAAATAAAATCAGAATCAGACGAAATTTTTATCAGTGCAGCAACAGTTGCAGATATTGAAATTATAGACGAAATAACAGCAACTCGACTAAGAGCGAGCGGGTCCGTTATAACAGAATCAGAGCCTAGAGCACAAGGAATACAGAGCAGCACTATTATTCAGTCGACTAGGGCTACAAGCACCTACTCAGCTCCGAGTGCTCCAAGTGCTCCGAGTGCTCCGAGTGCTCCAAGTGCTCCAAGTGCTCCAAGTGCTCCAGGTGCTCCAAGTGCTCCAGGTGGCGGCGGATCAAGCGGTGGAGGCTTCAGTTACTAATGGCATTTAATGACGACCAGAAAGAATTTCCTTTACCCGGCGGTGAAAACGGCAAAAGACGCAGTGCGCAGCATTTGCCTAGGTATTTTAGAACTCAGGTCAATAACAAATTTTTATCCAGCACATTTGATCAGTTTATACAGCCAGGACAGGCAGAAAAAATCAGCGGATTTTTTGGTCAAAGACAAGCCAAAGCTAGACAAGCCGGCGACAACTATGTGCCAGATGTGTCAAAAGAAAGACAAGACTATCAGTTAGAACCTGCAGCAGTAATCAGAGATGATCTTGGAAATCTAGAATTTTACAAAGATTACAATGACTACATAAATCAAATTAGAAATCTTAGAGGCACAGTATCTGACCACTCGATTCTAAACCGACAAGAATACTATGCTTGGAATCCGCACATCGACTGGGATAAATTTTCTAATTTTAGAGATTACTTTTGGTTGCCTAACGGACCAGATCCGGTACCAGTTGCAGGAGAATCCGTAAATGTAGAATCTACCTACACAGTGACCAGCGTAGACGAACAAACAAACCGTGCATTTGTGTTTAGCCCCGACGGCTTAACCAGCAATCCTAATCTTACGCTGTATAGAGGAATAACCTATAGATTTGAAATAGATTCTCCAGGCACGCCTATTAGTATTAGACGATCAAGAATTATAGCAAGACCATGGCAGCCAAATATTCCTTATCGACTAGCAGAAACTGTGCTGTTCGAAGGTGAAATCTACATTGCAGCAGAAGACCACAGATCAGCTTTTAGTTTTGAACAAGATCGAGCACGATGGAACAAATCGACAGATATAAATCTAGCAGGTGAAGCCAGTGCTCAAAGTGTTGAACAAGGTGTTATAGAATTTACACCTACATTTGATACTCCAGACGTGCTGTATTATGTTGCCGACAATGATATTAATGCGTCCGGCGAGATAAGAATATTTGATATTGAAGAAGCAGCATTTATAGATGTTGAAAAGGAAATTCTAGGTAAACGCACATATCGTACAGGAAAAGGTTTCGATTTATCAAACGGAATGAAAATTTTCTTCCAAGGAACTACATCGCCTAAAAAATACGAAACCGGAAACTGGTATGTAGAAGGTGTAGGAGATGCAATTAAACTAGTAAGTGAAAGTGATCTCACAATATCTAGTGCGTTTGTTGAAGACGAATTTGTAGAGTTTGATTCCGAAGGATTCGATAGAAATCCTTACAGCTTTGCAATCGGCTTTCCTCGAAACAAAGACTATATCACAATAAATCGATCAGCACGTGACGGAAATTTATGGAGCAAATATAATAGATGGTTCCATAAAGACGTTGTTGAAAATGCAGCCGCTATAAACAAGACCGGACTGTTCCTTGACCAAAATGCAAGAGCAACTCGACCAATTATCGAATTTGAAGCTGGCCTAAAACTGTTTGATTTTGGCACACAGCTAAAACAAACTGTGGATCTTGTTGACAACTTTACTGTAGATGTGTTTTCCACTATAGAAGGCAGCGAAGGTTATAACATTGACGGTGTAGATGTCTCAGACGGAATGCGTATACTGTTTACTGCAGATACAGATATACTGGTAAAAAACAAAATATATCGTGTGCAGTTTATAAACTTCCAAGGCCGTCGACAAATAAGTCTAGTCGAAGCAGACGATGCAGAACCGTTAGATAATGAAACTGTGCTCTGTATTGGCGGAACAGACTTTGGTGGTAGAGTGCTGTATTTTACAGGCGAAACCTGGAAACTGGCTCAAAACAAAACAGCAGTAAATCAGCCTCCTCTGTTTGATGTATTTGACTGCGACGGATTTAGTCTAGCTGATCCAGAAATTTACACCTCTACAGATTTTACAGGAACTAGAATTTTTTCTTACAAAGAAGGGAATGGCCTGATCGATCCAGAATTAGGGTTTGCTCTAAGCTATCAGAATGTACAGAATGTTGGAGATATAGTTTTTGATTTTAATCTATCCAAGGACGCTGTGGTATTTTGTCCTGAAGGAGAAATTCCAAAATCTGTACAGCTGGGTACAGGGTTTTTGAGAAACTATAGCAGCAGAGAACAGTTTACACCTGAAAACGGCTGGGTCAAAGGATTTGAATTAAGTTCACAACAGGTAATTTTTCAAGTCATTGCTACAGAAGATTTTCCTGTAATTGATATAGATGTTTACGACAATTCCGCCCAGATAGATGAGTTGGATGTAAAGATTTTTGTTAATAATTCGTTAATTTTTGAAGGAAAAGATTATGAGTTAATTAACGGGAATCAAACAAATCGCCAAATAAAATTTTTAACTAGAGTAGAGCGTGATGCAGTAATAAAGGTAAAAACACGAAGTGATGCACCTAAAAACGAACGTGGTTTTTACGAAATTCCTCATAACCTAGAAAGAAACCCTAATAATAGAGATCTTGAGCAAATTACACTCGGGGAAATAACTGATCATGTTAGTTCCATAGTTGAAAATCTTAACAAGTTTGACGGATCGTTTCCGGGTGGCAGCAATCTTCGAGATCTTGGTAATTTATCAACTTTTGGAAAGAGAGTAATTCAGCACAGTGCTCCACTTTCATTAGCATCGTATCATCTTACAGACGACAATGCTAATCTTGTTCAAGCATTAAGATATGCAAAATTAGAATATTCTA
>LFIK01004673.1_pt1 | contig 11064 bp, 7 predicted proteins | sample 643401 | NCBI WGS metagenome assembly LFIK01 (sample SAMN03777447, study PRJNA286221) | soda lake metagenome | biome: soda lake; feature: Kulunda steppe; material: water; isolation source: sample T5-Br brine of Lake Tanatar-5 | place: Russia: Kulunda steppe | collected 2010-07
ATCATTTTTAGCCAACTTCCACGGCTCTTGTGCATGAAAATAGGCATTGACCGCATTAATAAATCGCCATACATGTCCGTAAGCACGATTAAAATAAAAATTCTTCATCTCATGCTGTGCCTGCTTAAATGTCTGTTGCAAGTTTTCATGCAGTTGCTGACTTGGCACAGACCATTCTTTAACTACAGGTACATGTTGAAGATTATTTTTGATCGCTAGCGTCAACATACGATTGAGCAAATTACCACAGTCATTAGCTAAATCAGCATTAATTTTTTGCTCCAAATCTGTCGAAGAGAATGTAGAGTCTTGCGTAATTGCCATATAACGCGTCAAGTAATAACGCACTGACTCAACGCCATAATGCTCTGCAAGCACATACGGATCAACTACATTGCCAAGCGACTTAGACATTTTCTCACCATCGACCTTAATCCAACCATGCACCAGCAATTTCTTGGGCAAATCTAAACCAGAAGCCATCAAGAACGCTGGCCAGTATATTGCATGAAAGCGAGATATATCTTTCCCTAGTATATGCACATTTGCTGGCCACCACTTTTCAAACTCATTATTACGCGACGCATCACCATAGCCAATACTCGTGATATAATTGTTTAATGCATCGGCCCAGACGTATGTTACATGATCCTCGGCGCCAGGAAACGGAATACCCCAATCAATGGTTTTACGAGAAATACTTAAGTCTTTCAACCCACCCTCGACAAAAGAAACCACTTCATTCAAGCGCTCGCGGGGCGTAATAAAATGCGGATTATTTTTATAAAATTCCAGCAACTTATCTTGATAGGCAGAAAGACGAAAAAAGAAGCATTCTTCAGAAACCCACTGGGCAGGCTTACCCGATAATAACGAAAGTGGGGCTTCGCCCTCTTGTCTAAATTCTAAATCTTTTTCAGTTAAAAATGCTTCACTTGAAGTACAATACCACCCTTCATACACATCCTTGTAAATGTCACCTTGTGCTTGAAGTTTTTCAATCCACCCCTGTACTGCTTTAACATGATACTCATCAGTAGTACGAATAAAGTGATTATAGTTAATATGATAGGTATCCCAAAGGCCCTTAAAAGACCCCACCAAACTATCTACAAATACTTGGGGGGTTTTACCATTTTTTTTCGCAGCTTCAGCTACTTTTTGACCATGCTCATCAGTGCCAGTTAACATAAAAGTTTCCTTACCCTGCAAAGCATGCCAGCGTGCTGCTACATCTGCCAAAAGCGTAGAGTAGAGAGAGCCTAAATGCGGCTTGGCATTAACATAGTAAATAGGTGTTGTTACGTAAAAGGTTTTATCAGAGGAATCGATGGGCATAGCGTATCCTTATAGTACCAAGCGAGTATACTTTATACTCTTTAAGATACGCTAAAACCCAGTTAAGGACAAAAAATAGGTCTGTTACTGTAGACGTTCTGCAACTATTTCTTCAAGCTTTTCTACACGTGCTTGCAATGCATTCTGTTCGTCTAAAATATCAGTAAAAATGTCATACAAATCATCACAAAAAGCTTCCAGCTCTGCATGAGTTACCGGCAATTCATGCTCGACTACATGCGTTTTATCATCTTGATTGTATACTTTAGGAGCTTCTATGGCAGATAGGCATCCGGCAAAACTTGCCAAACCGAATATCCATAACTTCTTCATATATTCTCCTTATTTTTTTTGACTTCATTTTCTTACAAAAGTCCCCGCGTGCCACTATGACACACGGGGAACGAGTATTTTAAAGTTAGATACCTAGAAATTCATAGTCATACTTACATAATAATCTGTTTCGCGAGGCGCATTTTTACCAGCAAAGACATGTGACCAACCGCCAGAAATTTCACAATCACCGATCATCGTAAACATACCTGCACGAAGCTTATGAGCAGTGCGCTTTGTATCTTTGCTCAACACAGCACTATCAAGCTCACTTTCAGACGTTAAGCCAAACGGCGTTGCAGTGGTTGTACTAAGCGAAATTTTATCACTAGATTTATGATATATTTCATAACCCAGATCAAAACCACAACGATCATTAGCTATAACAGTAGCATCAAAATGTCCAAGGAAATATCCCCACTTAACGTCTGCATTGACGCATGGACCAAAGTTTTTCACTGTTGCACCTTTAAACGGAGCCGCAACGTTCTCTTTATGTTTAAGAGCCCAACTGTAAGCACCATCCAAGGAAAGCTTAAACCAACGAGCAACATCCCAGCCCAAGTCATAGGCAATACGCAACTCAGAATGATCATTGTTGCCAAGTGGCTGCTTTACCACTGCTTTACAGTCAGTTAACGCATCACCTGTTGGTACACGTACACCAAACGCCATATTACTATAAAAATCCCAGTCACAAAGATTCCAGTTACGACCAAGATAAAACTCCATATCAAGGTCACCGATGCCTTTAGTACGACCATCACAAAAGCTTAATCCTTGCTCTTGCATAAAGTCTTTCACCGAATTATTCAAAGCATTTACGGCCAAGTCAATTTGATTACGAATAATTTCTGCACCAGAAGTTAACTCATTAATTGATCCACCACCATTATTCAAGTTGGGAACAACGAACAACTGCTTTTGTGCATCCTGATTAGTATCTAAATTGGTATAATCAGTATCTCTCTCAAAGCGAAGACGAGCATTGTCTGCGCCTCCGGATCCATCACCTGCCACTTCTCCATCAAAGTTTGCATTAATAGCTTGCTTACCCCATTGCTGATCACTTGGCATGCGACCATCAGTGCTACGAATGACACCAACAATAGGTTGGTTTTGAGTGTTGACCGACTGTCCAACATCCTGATCAGCAATCTGAATAGTAGGTGCCGTTGCTCCGTTATACTTAATCATTCCTTCTAGAGGAAAAGAAACACGATTTAACGCATCCAAGAAATCAACACGCACCGCAAATACTTTATTTGTTTTGTCATTACCAGCATTATTGGTTGTTTCAAGGCGCTTTCTATATATATCTTCCAACTGCTCACCAACAAGGTCACCTGTTCCACACGGGTCACTTACTTCAATATCACGATATGGAAGACGTACACGTGCCCCTAAGCGGTAATCAGAACCACAAAGTTTAAAGTTCGTTTCTCCTTGCATACCAAAGAGAACCCCGTTTTCGTTATACTCAAAACGCGGCTTTAACGTAGATATAGATACAAAAGGATTATCTTTTAATAGATGATCTACATTGCTACCTGGAAAAGCCTTTTCTAAACGCATGTCAGATTTACCAAAAATCAGTGATGACCACGCTTCTTTTGGACAATGACTATGGGACGGACCATACGCTTTATCAGCAGAACGATGATACCCTTGAGTAAACACCCTCAGATCAAAGTTGTCAGCCCAACATGCATCTTTTTTATCTGATTTTTTGTTTTTTTCTTGATGATATTCTGCTGGATATCGAGCAGGAAAACGTCCTTGCATACCAGCAAGCGGCGTTCTTAATTCTCGCGCAGTCAGAGAAGCAGCACCTACTACACTCAACAATGCCGTCACGCATAAAGTTGATCTTTTCATAACACCCTCTTTTTTAAATAATTTTTTATCTGATCGTTATAGCTTGTTAAACTCTGCCGGTAAATTCACATTACCGGCAGAAAAAATACTCCTTAAGGACGAATAGAATATGCAGTTGGATTACCACTCTCAGACAATGCTATACCAACAGCACCAACACCTAACGAACCTTGTGGGTTAACCATCGAACCGCTTGCACCAAAAATACCTGATACAGTATCACGAACGATAGTAGTATCATGAATATAACCAAGAGTTGATGTGTTAAGTGCGTCCTCAGAAATCTGTGCTATTTTAGTAGACTGATCATCAAATGCATTTGCCTTGAGGTATGCAAAAACTTGTCCTGCTGCAACAGGGAAAACCGGTACAGCATTATTTGTATCAAGCAATGACTCAGCAGAAGATAAAATACCGACTGTGTCGCTTGCAGTTGTTGTAACCGTCGGATTACCCGCTTGAGTAACATGCATAATGTTACCACCACCAAGCAAGCGAGCCGATATATCATCGAAACTGAAGTTATAGCCTGCACCAACTTCACCAAACGCAATTAAACTCGCATTTTCATCATCACCAGAAAGAATTTGATTATGTTTAAAGATACCTTGATTAACGTTAATAGTTACTGCATCCACATTGTGTAGTGGCTCTACACGCCAATTGTTCGGTGCACCAACAGCTTTACTTTTGATTCCGACACCAAATCCTAAGAATCCTTGGCTATTAATTTCGAACAATGCACCTGATCCATTAATAGTAAGATTGAAAGACACAGCAGCATTATTACTAGACTGATTCGCCACATTACCTACTTGCAATACACCACCAAAGTCTGCATGACTTCCAATAAGTACTTTTGCATCATCATTAAGTGTCATCGTAACATCAGTTACATATGAACAGTTTTTTATAATTTGATCGGAAACATCGTGACCCGTAGAATCTGACATAACTTCTACGCCTAAGGACTCGATACCAACGTAAGCATCACGCTTGATAAAGACTGCTGCATTTTCATTCAGAGTCCACTGACCGGTACCACCAATACGTACCCGATAATCGTTGGTATCTGTTAAAGCAGTACCAGCACCAGCATCACCAAAATAGCGCTCAAAAATGACATTAGCGTTATCAGTGACTTCTAGGACACCTCCACCGAATACCATGCGTGATCCTGGCTCAAACACAAGCTGTACTTCACCGCCGATGACAAGCTTTTTATCCGTACTATTGAATAAGCTCATATCAAGCGTTGCGCCTTCTTTAACACGAAGCTCTTGTGGTTTGCTCGACATAATGCGCAGCTGATTGCTACCATTGGCACCAAAATTCGGCCCGGGTAAGAAATGACATACATTATCAACTATTACATCTTCATTCAGATCAAGCTCTGCATCACCATCTGCAATAACGTTCACCCCATTCACACCAAGCAAAATACGAGCAGTAGAAGAATCAGAAGAGCTACGCTTATTACCTAAGCCTACTTGTGCATTATTGGAAAGCACAATCGTACCAACTGGTGCTGCACCAGAGTCTTCACTTGGAAGGTATGCAAGCTCACCGACCTTACCACCATTAATATGCACATGCGCAGGGTCACCAAGACGCGAGTTAAGAATTTGAAGCTGACGCACGTTACCAGCAACAACTGGCAATGTATCTATATTTGCACTCACTGGAGCATCTGCATCACAAATAGACGGCACATCTGATGGAATATAAGGCATAAAGTCAAAATCACGTGTTACATATTTCCAATTCAGCGTAAAATCATCAATAACAGATCCTGCTGATATAATAGTACGCTGACTTGCATCACTTAAATCAAGCGATGTAGTACTGATACCCACGCGATCTGCAAAGAATACTTGACGAGCTGACATATCAACCGCACCGTTGAAGGATGTACCAATCATTGTGCCAATTCTTGCGCGACGATTGTTTGCTAACTCAAGCAGACCATAGTTATCAACAAAAATACCACCTTCACCAGTCACAAGACTCGTTTCTGGGCGCTTAAGTCGACCACCCTGAGATTCCAGAGATATAAAACTCCCATTAATGAAGAGGGTACCGTTAGAAACTGGGCTAAAATTATCACCAGTATTAGCACCAGCTACAGTTGGCTCAGAAAATTCATCTGATGGCATCCCTAAGGAAATATTAGAACCATGCCCTAAAAACAGTGAATGCACCGAGAACTCTCCACTGATATCAGCTGCACTTGTAAGGTCACTTTCGGTTACCTTATTGTTGTTTCCTGCAGTAGTAATCTCTGCAACAATATCTTGCACACTGCTATCAAATTCTTGCTTGACATCAAAGTGAGCATCACGGTCAATAATATTCCCTAAATCAGAAGCTAAAGCACCGATCCTTGTTCCAAGAATCAAGTTACGACCGGTCCCTTTATCAATATTATATCCATTATGAAAGAAGGTAAAAGTAGAGTTATTAGCATTACTTCCATTATCTGGTACAAGTATATCAACACCCGCAAGTGCGGCACTTGTATGAAGAAGGAACTCTGCATTCTTAAAGACCATAGTTGGTCGTAATCCTTCTGAGGAAAGCACTTTAAAACTTTCACCTCCGATATAACTTGCTTCTGCCTGTTCAATTATGTTTTTATCAAATATTTGATGCAACGTATCCGTATGCTGAAGCGCTACATTCTCAAACTCGACACGATTATTAATTAAAAAGCATGCTTTACCATACTCTCCACCATCATGATTACGTGACTTAAAAATCATATCAGAATCGCCAATAAGCACTGAACCACCAATATCATTTTCTTCTTGAGAAAGAATGTTAATAGCATTTGAGCCATCATCATCACCAGTAATATTCAAAGCACCTTCCACATCTAGCACGACAGAACCGTACCCTTCGAGTCCTGTTAGTTGGTCAGCAGCATTTACCGTAAAGTCTGCATTTCCGCTGGATCCATTGCCATCCACAGCAGAACGAAAGTACATTTTTGAATTACCCAACAAGGAGAAAATAGCTTTTGGACCAGCATCAAATGGATCAGCAATACCGTCAACAATCAACGCTGATGGATTGCGATCTTTAATTACTTCATTTGAATTAGGAGCAACACCATTAACTGCCAATGCTGCTAAAGTCGAATTAAATCCTGAATCTAAACTTGGGTCAGGCAGACTCAATGTTATATTCGAAGCATTTCCTACATAGTCAAAGTATGCACCATCATTAATCGTAATTTGGCCATTACGCCCTACAATTGCTCCTGGCTCATGCCCCACAGAAACTGTGCTGAAAGAACCCCAGGGCTCCCGACGCAGCTGAGAAGGATAGGTCTCATTGCTATTAACAACTAACAAACTCGACCAACTAGGCGTTCCAATATCATTATTGTGCACCTGAATTTCTGCTTTAGCACCAACTAATGTTGTAAAATCAAGATCTCTATAGTTAATTTGATCAAGATTACTTGTATCATTATGGATACTCTGAACTGCAAATGTCGCGTTATCAGCAATATTAACCCTCATACGACCAGTATTTGCTGTCGCATTGGTACCATCAAACCGCACAATTGCTGTTTCGTTGTTCTGGACATTATCAGCACTCATGAATCCAAAATAAGAATGTGAACCAATATTCAAAACAGCATCGTGATTAGAATCAACCGTCCGCTGCATAATAACTTTTGGAGTGCTAAGATTTGCATCCATACCTACCATCATAAATGCACCAGCAGAATCAGAGTTAACTGTACTCCCGTCTAAGGTTAAAGTACGATCAGCTCCATCTGTATTGAAATTAAATACAAATTGTCCTTCACCCTGCAACGCAAAAATAAAATTATGTTCTTCATTTGCAGATCTAACGGTAAGATCATTATCAAGGTTAAACGTTATTGTTTGGTTTACATCAGCCTTAAAATTCAAGCCTCGCTCGCCTGTAGCAACATTTTGCAGCGTAGAGGCACCACTAACATTAACAGCAATATCCTGATTAGCTGCATGCACTAAAACCGTACCTGGATTCGCCCCATCTTCATCAATAGTAATAGCCCCCCCAGCAATATTAATGTCGTCATCAGTCACATTAGCCGCAATCATATCACCACTATTCCAATCAACACCATACAAACTGCTTCCAAGTAATCCCGTCACTAATAAAAAGCTTAGGACACGTGAAAGAAAATTTTTTCTCATATACTCACCCTTTTTGAAAAAATACTCTACTTTTACTAAAAACAATTTTGTTCATAAAGACATATTGACCACAAGTATTAGATATTGGATCTGACCCTGTCAACAGATGGTTCATGACATCAAAGAAAAAATTAGACTATATGCAAAAACGCTATATATCGTATTTTTCAGAAGCTATTATTTATTTTCATACATAAAAGAAATATTACAGCTAAACACCATTAGAAATGTATACAAACAACAATAGTAATGATACTTTCAATGAAAGACATAACTTACATCAATAAAAAGAAAAGGGATCACATGAACAAGTGGTATACTTTTTTACTCACAACCTGTTTTTTATTTCAAGCGGCAAGCGCACAACCTATACAGAACAATAATAACCAGTCTCTTCATCACTATATTCCTAAAAAAACGCAACAACACATCAAGCTCTTTTGCTCCTCTTTCGCTGCATATTATACCGCTCAATCGATCGTAGATACTGTATGGTGGCGCAAAGAACCGGATCCCCTTAAACTCTTAGCAAGCGTGGGCCTTTTTTTCTACGCTCACGCATCAGTTAACGAAACACACCAAAAAATCACCAAAGAACCTCACTGTTTATTACATATACTCGGATGGATGGCTGCCACAGAGGCACCCAAACCCCTTGCACTTATCGCTTCTTTCCAGCAAAAAAAATAATGGCTCTGCTTTCCCCTTGTTAACAGGAACACCAATCCTCGTGCCAACCCACCGACACAAGCACTAAATTTACAAATAAAACAAAATATATATAATAAACATTATATCCATATTATTTTGAAAAAATATTTCAGGAATATAAACATGAAAAAATATATACTATATCTTGCTTTTGCTGGATCAATTATAAGCTTGTTGAATGTGGAGTCAGCATCTTCTACAAGTTACATTCCCAACATTCCTACTAGGGTAAAAAATGATGCTAAATTATTAATTTCCGCAACTGTAGCACATTATACTGCTCAATCAATTATTGATTTACTTAACCAAGGCAAGGATGAAAGATCTCTCTTTATATGTATCCTTTCTGTTTTTACTTTTAGCGGTGCTCGAGAAGTTACCAATAACCACCATCAAACAATCACCCGTGAACCACAAAAATTTCTGCATTTTTGTGGTTGGTTTGCTGCTTGTAGTCTCCCTAAACCAGCTCACATCATCAGAAAATGGCTTTATCCTGATAACAACGACAAACCGACAGACAAAAAAGACAACAATTCTGATAGACCTCATACCACTTTTTCAGTAAAAGTAACCAAAAAATCTCGCAGAAAATTAAATAATAATAAATAACCCCATATGAATGTCAAAAAAAGAGCCACCAATTTCTTGGTGGCTCTTTTTTTGACATTCGTATACTTAATTACGACTTAAGATCTATCCATAAATCATAACGTTCATTTTCAGGCAAGATAGGAGTAATAAAATGATAACGCTCAAAAAGCTCTGGAGAAGACTTCATAATCTTTTTCAAACGATCACTTACTTGCAGAGTATCTATCACATCTAAACGAGCTGGACAAAAATATTGTTTATAAAAATTGTATTCATAGGCCTCTTGCGTATAAAAGAAATTCACAAACTTATAGATTAAATCATCTTTTTTACTTGCAACAGGAATAGCACAATTCTCTATAGTAATAAACGTATATTCCGGCTCTATAAAGTCCACATGAGGGTAATCTTGTATGGCACGCCACACTTCAGAAGACTGAGAAACCGCAACACAGGCATTATGCGTACCAAGTAAATAATCAGCACGAACATTAGCATATGCTTCTACCCATTGCTTTTGTGACTTTAGTGCTTGTAAAACATGATTTGTTTGCGAGACAGATAAATTGTTCATAGGACCAAAAAGATAATGCGTAGTAAATACTACCGCTTCAATAGGATCATTTACCATCACCACACGGTAGTTGTCAATTGGTTGCTTTTGATAAACCAGGTCCCATCCCTTAGTTTCTGCATACTTTTTGGGAACCGCTGTAGTATCCAGCCCTAAAACATATATTTCCCATTCGAACGGAAAAGAATAATCATTATGAGGATCAAAGTAATGACCAAGTAAGAGCGGATTTAAAGTATCCCAAAATTCTAATCGTGATTTATCAATCTTCTTGAGCAAACCTTCTTCATGTAACATTTTGACCGCATAATCAGAAGGAACAATAAGGTCATACCCCCTCCCCTTCGTAGAGCGCATCTTCACTAAGAGCTCTTCGTTACTCCCATAAAAACTAATGTTAACTTTAATGCCTGTTTCTTTCTCAAACTTTTTTATATATGTCCTTACAAAAGAACCACTCCACGCCAATACATTGAGTACTTTTGGCTCAGGCCACCAATTTGTTTTGGGTAAAAAAAGAAACCCAGCGATAATCCCTGTCCAAATCAAACATATTATTATCTTTACCGTGAGTGATCGTGTGTAATTATATATTTTGTTAATGCTCATTATACCACCTTCGTTCGGGACTTGAGGGATGAGTAGAGTAAAATTAAAATACTACTCAACACTAATAATATAGTTGATAAAGCATTAACAACAGGTGAAACCCCACTTCGAAGCATCGAAAAAATATGGAGGGGCAAAGTCTCAAAAGTAGCACCCGCACAAAAATACGCCAAGATAAAGTCATCAAAAGAAATGATAAATACTAAAATACTTGCTGCTACAATGGCCGGCTTTAACAAAGGAAGGATAATTCTAAAAAAAGACTGCATATGAGTTGCCCCCAAGTCACGGGCTGCCTCGAGCAAACTTTTATCTAACTCACCATATCGAGCGTATACCAAGGGCACCACATACCCTAATCCTAAAACAGTATGGCCTACTATCAAAGAGCCCATTCCTAATGGAATACCCAAAAAAATAAAAAAATTTAAAATTCCTACTGCCAGAACAATCTCAGGAAAAATAAGATTAATATAAAACTGTGAAACCATATAATTAACATATTGACGTTGGATAATATAAAAAACTAACAAAACGCCTAAAATAGCACTCAATGTTACGGCACTTAACGCAACTACTAACGAATTACCAAAAGCCTGCAAAACATCAGTATCTAACCAAAGCTCACGGTACCAATCAAGCGTAAAACCTTTCCAAGGAGCGGGAAAAGCAGCCTTATTGAAAGAAAAAATAAAAAAAACAAGAATAGGCATATATAAAAAACCATATACTGCCAAAAGCATTAACCAGCCCGGCAGGCGCTTTAAACTTATCCAGGTAGTCATCTTTTATCCTCGCCGATTTTGTAATAGGTATGAAAGAGATCCCACC
>LFIK01004674.1_pt1 | contig 11063 bp, 16 predicted proteins | sample 643401 | NCBI WGS metagenome assembly LFIK01 (sample SAMN03777447, study PRJNA286221) | soda lake metagenome | biome: soda lake; feature: Kulunda steppe; material: water; isolation source: sample T5-Br brine of Lake Tanatar-5 | place: Russia: Kulunda steppe | collected 2010-07
CTGCTGCTGCTGCTGCTGCTGCTGCTGCTGCTGCTGCTGCTGCTGCCGCACATGCTGCTGCTGTCCATGCTGCCGCACCCGCTGCTGCTTTGGCTGCTGCTTTGGCTGCTGCTGCTGCTGCTGCTCCAGCTGCTGCTTTGGCCGCTTAACCCCCTGCAGCTTTGGCTGCCTTGGCTGCTGCTGGTGCTGGAAATGCTCGTACTGTTTAAGCTGCTGCTGCTGCTGCTGCTGCTGCTGCTGCTGCAGATTTTGCTGCATGACCTGGCTCTGCGTCTCTACAAGGACAGGGTCATGAGGCTGCTGCTGCTGCTGCTGCTGCTGCTGCTGCACCTGGGCTGGCAGCTGCCCTGCGTCTTGCTGCTTGGTCGCTTCTCGCCGCTCCGGCACCTTCCTCTTCCTCTCCTTCAAGGTAGGCCGCACCAGCCACACCTCAGCAACAGCATCCGCGCAGCCTGCCAGGGCTTCGGCCCTCAGAGCCGCTGGCTTTTTGTCTGCACGGCTGCCGGGGGCAGTTGTCTGCACGGCTGCCGGGGGCTTTTTGTCTGCACGGCTGCCGGGGGCAGGAGGACGTGCGCCAGTGGCCGGGAACACAGGCCTTGGCGCGTCCGCCTGCGCTACAAGCCCAGGCACCTCTGTTGTTGGGCAGGAGCCTGAGGGTGCGGTGCCTGCAGCTGCGCGCCCAGCTGCGCCTGCGGAAGCAGGCAGCATGGGCGGCAGCTTGATGGACGGCGAGGGGCAGGGAAGGGCAGGGGCCAGAGCGGCAGCAGTGGAGGAAGTGTGGGTCGCGCCAACAGGCAAGGGCTGCAGGGTGGGTCTGAAGGTCTGAGGACGGACAAGGCCGCCGGGGTCGACACTCCCTTGAGCGGTGTGCCCGGCAGCATGCCGCCGCAGCCGTCTCTGCTGCCGCCGCCGCCACAGCTGCTGCTGCTGCTGCTGCTGCCCTAAATGCTGTTGCTGCTCAGGCTGTGGCTGTGGCTGCGGCTGCAGCAGTCTTGCTGTGTCTCTGTCAGCAGGCCCGGCACGCCCCAGCGTGCAGAGTGGAGTGGGGACAGCCCCAGATGCTGCTCGCTGGGGTGTGCTGGCGTCCGGCCCCGTCGACAGCGCTGGTGCTGCAGCGGGAGGCAGCTGATGCCCACAGTCCCTCCAGTCCCGCGAATCCTCTGCCGCCCATGTGTCTAGCGCCTGAAGCAGCCGCCTCGGCTTGTCCACTGCCCCTGCTTGACTGCCCCTGACCCCTGCCTTGGTGCTTCGTCCAGGCGTGCCCGCGTGGGCATCTCCTGCCGCTGCTTGCACGGCAATCTGCCCCATGGGGGCTGCGCCTCCTTGCTTTGATCGAACTGCACACCCCTCCCCCACGCCACCCTTGGCACAGCGCAGAGGATCCCCCCCCAACCTCATCCGTTTCGACTCTCCTCTGCCCGCCCCGGCCTCTAACACACCAGCACCGCTGCCGCGTTTCACGCCCTTGCTGGCAGCATTACGCACGCAGGCACTACCATTGACGCCAGCTGCATAGTGGCCTGAGAGGCTTGCATGCACACCGCAATTGGCTATTGGAGAAGCATACACCAGGCCTGGACATGGTGCATAAGAGGGACTTGCTCCCTGCTGCTGCTGCTCCCGCTGCTCCCGGTGCTGCTCCCGCTGCTCACTCTTCTGCTGCTTCTGCTGCCCCTGCTGCTCATTCTTCTGCTGCTTCTGCTGCCCCCGCTGTCCCCTCTGCTGCTGGAGCTGCTCCTGCTCTGGTGGACGTCTGTGCTCTTCTTCCCTCCCCCTACGCTGGTGGTGGAGCTTGTCAGGAGTACCATCTCCATGGCCATCACCGCAACCAGCCACACCACTGGAGCGGCTGGGTGGTGGTTGCCAGATCGATGACTGAGGTGCTCCATGCGCTTTGGCTTTGAAAACCCGGCCTGTGGCACACAGTACAGCACAAAAGGAGGGCCTGGGATTGTGCGGGCCTGATATTGCACAGCGGGCGGGACGTACAGCATCCTCTGTACATGCCTGGTTGCAAAATGTGCCACCAACAGTCACCATGCACCTAAGGCTTAAAGAGGCAGATCTATCAGCCCTTGTCTCACAAGATAGGGTTTCGTCTGATGATGCACATTCACGGGGCTCGCCTGTGATGGAAGCATGGTGCGCACTGGCCTGTCATTCAAGTGTCATCTGTTCCAAAATCTGTATCACTGTGTGTTCCATGATGTGTGCCCCAAGACAGAGATGCAACACATCCACCCCAGCCTGCTCATGCACATGAATGCTGCAGTTCTCCGATCTTGCAATCCTTGCTTCATCATTGGATCAATGGAATTACCACAGAAATGAGGATCGCAGTTGTGCACGAGCGAGTGTGGGGGCTGTGCATGATGAGCTTGCATTTGCTTTCATGCAACTACTCACCCATGTGCCCCCAGCGCCTGCCCATCACTTGCCACTTTGATTAAGTAGATTCTAATGTACTAGGATATCAATAGCAATATGAGTGCGCTGTGGCACCAGTCCACGGAGCAGGTAAACGAACGGATTAGCATCAAGTAATGGCTTGTACCGCCGTTATTGTATAAAATGTCAATTTCCTCTTCCAAACTTGGTGCACTGTACGATTATTTAGACAGTGGCAACTACAGGGCTGGCGTGAAATTGGCCAACAGTCTCTTGGAGAAGAGCCCCAAGTCTGATTTGCTGAAATGCCTGAAGGCCTTTGCTTTGGAGCGCACGGGGAAAGTCGAAGAGGCTCATCAGGTGGGCCTTGTGCTGCTGGATCAGTGTGGCAGCTGACAGTGGGAATCAGCGCTCCTTGCACAGAAAGCAGAAGGAATGTGTGCCTGTACATCTGTGCACATCCATCAAAACTGCGTGTAGTGCATGTGTCTGTCGATGCCTGCAGAGCGCATGTGTTAATTGTGCGCACCTGGGCGGGCTTGCCATTTGTGTATGACCTTCAGCCAATCATGCACTCATCCAACGACTTTGCAAAGAACAGGTCCTTGTTGTGAGACGGAGATTGCCAAAGGTGGCATGAGCTGGCCTGTACTCGCACGTCTTCATGCACAGAGGGGTGCTGTCTCTTTGGCCTCCAGTGTTCACAGTGGCCATGAGCTCCTCTTTGTCCTGATGTGGCACAATGGCATACGCACAGACAACGTGCAGCTCATGAGCAACAGGAGAAAAGCTAGCATTTGCAATGTTTGTACTGATGGCGCCACCGATGCAACAGCGACCATCCCTGCGAACCAACCAGGAAGAATAATGATAGTTGAGGGAGACTTCAATTGCGCTGCACTCGCAATGGATCTGGACATCTAACTGTGGTCGCATGTGGGGAATGAAAACAATCGGCCAGGTGCAACAGTTCTGGGTCATCGTGTGAGGCTAGTTGGGGCCAGCTGATCTGGCTCATGGTCGCATGGTTGATCCAGCGGGCCAGCTCATCTGTAACACGAAGCCCTTGCTGAATTAATTGTGCACCTAGAAGTGCGGACCAGCCGAGACAAAATCTGGCTTGGCGCGCTTGGCAAGCGTGCCTGGGAAGGCACTGCTGCATGCTGCTGGACAGTGCTGTCCCTCACGGAGGACCAGGGCTTCCCAACTGTCACCTTGCCCTGTCTAGATCTGCTGCCAGACTTTGTCATGCACCTTGAGGCAAGCTCACCTACACTCCACTTCCTTGGCAGGCAACACAAATCGTAAGAGAGAAGTACAAGTCCCCTTGAATGGTCCCTGTGGACATGATAATGTCTCGAAACGTTCTGCTCCCCTAACTCCTCCTCCTCCCTTGCTTCCTGCAGTTGTGCGATGAGGTTTTGAACCACCGCCCATTGGAGGAGAGCTGCCTACACCCCCTCAAGCTGGTACTTCGCAACCTGCGCCGCTTGCGCGATGTGACCTGCATCTACGAGGCTGCCCATGCCGCCAGTCCCAACGATGAGGGCACTGCTGTTGACCTGTTTGCATCTTATGTCAGGTGAAGAACGTGGGGCTGGGTGCTGGTTGCCTGTGTGGCTCACGCCAATCGTGTGTGACAGTACTGGCAGGCAGCGGACGCATGCATGCCCCAGGAGCTGACCTTTGCAGATGCCAGCACCTGATTGCGCTTGGGCACAGGTAGCCACGAGGCAGGCAAAACCTAGCTGGTTGGTTGAAGGTGCCTTGAACGGCCCCATGCAGCTCACTCGTGTCTTTGCGCACTTCATGTCAGCAAGCATATGTGAAAGGATGAGGAATTGACTAGGGAGCTGCTCCACCACGCAACGGCTGCTGGGGGCACGTTCAATCGAGCAAAGAATGCGGGATGTCAACAGCGTGCTGTACGTGGAAGGCATACACAGGCGTGGATCTCACTGTATGCAGGGACGGGAACCTCATCAAGCAGCAGCAGCTGGCCATGAAGCTGCTCAAGATGTCCGGGGGAAAGGAGCAGTACCAGTGGTGGGTCATCCTCAGCATCATGCTGCAGGTATGTGTGCCGGCTCTGACTCTTGCTGATTGTGGTCAGTTCCTGCTGAACTTGATACTTCTGCTCATCTTTTCCTGGAAGCCAGCACCATTAGCCTGCGCTCAGCACCACCATTAGCCTGCGCTTCCAATCCATGAGTTGCCTGAAAGGCAGGGATGACCTGTGAAGATGGGAGCGACGCGTTCAGAGTCACTCATAACACTGCAGGCAGAGGCCTGCACGCTCTTGCATTTTGGGCAAGGCTGTCTGCATGACCATCAAAGCGCGTGGCCCTAGCTTTTTGCTGCATGGGCTGTAGAAACTGCCGGAAACTTTCCACTGGGGTTGTTGCAGCCTCATCATGGTAGCACACATCACAGCCTCATCGTGGTGGCATACGTCACAGCCTCACTGTGGTGAAGGCCTGCAGCCAGCTGAGCCAGCCTCGTGCCCACTTTTCATCACACATATGCACCAACACACCTGCATACACACACTGCATTCCGCTTGTGACAGGCAGGCGACGACACAGACCCATTGGGTCATGAAACCCCGCCACTCATCCCTCCAGAGTCACGCACCCTCCCTGCCCACCCAACGCGCGTGCATGCAGGCAGGGCGTGCCCTCCCCCCGCCCTCCGTTGCTTCGCCCTTAGGCCCTGGGCCAGCCCAGCCCTGCCCCCCCGCGGCCCCCGGGGCAGCGATGACGCCCCCTAAGCTGCTGCAGCTCGCAGGTATGCGGCCGCAGGATGCAGAGGAGCGTGCCGGCGTGCTGGGGGCCCTTTCATCAGCGCGCGGCGCGCGCATGTTACTTGAAAAAAATGCATGTTACTGGCGCGCCACGGCTGCCTGGCACGCAGGCGCGTGTGCCGCATAGCCCCGGCTTCCGGCGCCATGGCCTGCGCTACCCAGGGCGAGCAGGCGTCAGAGGCTGACCTCTCATGGGACGCAGCACTAAGGCCATACATACGCTGCTTGTGGGACAGCGTAGGGGCTGCGTGTGGGACAAAATACGGGGGCCGGGGGGGAAGGGGGGGGCGGAGATGTCAGGCTGAGGCGCCCTATCGGGTCATGAGTTGTGCGCGGGCTCTCAAGCCCCGGGGGTGCAATGAAGTGCGCTGCTTGTGTGCTTGTGTGCTTGAGCCCCATTTGCTGCGCTGCGCGGCTTGTGCATGCTTGTGCCGCGTGTGCTGCGCTGCGCGACTTTTGCGTGCTTGAGCCCCATTTGCTGCACTGCGCTGTCTATGCACACGTGTTGGCATGCGTCGCGCTTCCGGGCTAGCGCGGCCGTGAGGAGGCTCCACCTCTGATGCTCGGCGTAATCCCAAGAGAAAGGTGTCAGCGTGCGTGCATATGGCCTGTGGCGTCAGCGTACGTGCTGCCTGCGGCTTCACGCGGCTCTATGCAGTGCTGCCAGTTTGCTCGTGCAATGGCTCAGTTGTCGCTTAGAGCTGCTTCAAGAAGATGCGCGCCGCTGGGGTGTGCGCTAATGTCTCGCTTGCTCGCTTGTGCAAGGCCCCACAGCTGCTGCACAGATGGCGCCTCAAGTCCATGCGTGCATCCATGCCGGCGTGCTATGCACCCCATGCATGAATCGCGCATGCGATGTGTGTGCCTTGCCATACCAGGGTTGCTTCCTTGCTCTGTGCATGTGTGCGCGTGTGTCCTGCCATGATCAGGGTCGCTAGCTATCAAGAGGGGCCTTCCCGGCTTCTCTTGTTAACCCACGCATGCATGCATGCACACACACACGCACGCACACGCACGCACACACACACACACACACGTACGCGCGCACACATACACATGCACGGGCATGTGCATGTGCACGTGTGAATGTGCATGTGTGTATGTGTGTGCATCCTGCGCGCAGAGTCGATGGCCAGCCGCCTTTTGGCCCGCACTGGCAAGCTGGAGTCGCTGGAGGGCCTGCTGGTGTGCCTGGACCTGCTGCTGGCGCGCGGCCAGGGGCGCGAGGCACTGGCGCTGGTGGCTGGCCCGGTGGGCGGCGGCGTGCTGCCGCTGGCAGAGGAGCGCGCGCTGCTGCATGCGGACCTGGCGGCTGCATGCGGGCAGGTGGGCACGCCTCCATGGGTCAAATAGGGGAATCGTGCTGCTTTTGGCCATGGTCTCGGGGCCTCGTCCTTCTGTGCCTGGCTTGACTCGTTCTTGCCTCGCAAGCAGGAGTGCTTTCCTTGTAGGTTTGGGTTCTCCTAGGCTTTACCCGAGCTGCTTTTGTTTGGCAGGTGCGGCCTTTTTAACCCTTGCCTTTCCTCACCTTTGGGTCATGCTTGGTCTTTTGGCGCCTTGCCTCCGCTTCTGCGCTGCAGCGGGGGGCAGCGCATGATGCAGCGAGATATGCCTCTCGCTCTGAAGGACACCAACCCCCAACAAACACAGGACCCTTCTTCCATTGGCCGCTGCTGTGGCGGGTGTAAGGGCTGTGATGTGCGTCTGCTGTGCTGCGCACTGATGCTCACAGGCGAGCTTGGCCCCTGGCAGGCGCGCTTTTGCACGCAGGGGGGTCCCACACGTACAGACATGTGCATGCGCACGTGCATGCGTGGGGTTTCCCGCACGTACATGCATGTGTGTGTGCGCATGCGTGCATGCATGGGGGTTCCCACACGTATGTGCATGTGTGTATGCGCGTGCGTGCAGATGCGCGAGGCTGCGGATGCGCTGCGGGCGCAGCTGTCGGCCAACCCGGAGGATTGGACAGCCCTCACCGGCTACCTGGACTGCCTGCTGCCTGGCAGCGGGGCCACCCTGCCCGCGCCCCTGCCTGCCACCAGCGTACAGGAGCAGCAAAGCGGCCGCGCTGCCTGGCCCCGCCGCATGTGCTCGTCCTCCCTGGTGTGGTTCAGGGGGGGCCTAGCAGCGCGCATGGCAGAGGCGTCGGCAGCGCCCGCCCCCCACTGTCAGCAGCAGGAGGGAGAGGGGGACATAGGGGGCACCGCGCAGAGTGCGGAGGAGGTAGAGGCGGCGCTGGAGGAAGCGCGCACCACGGTGGAGGGCATGGTGGCTGCAGTGGCAGGGCAGCAGGGCAAGGGTGGGCAAGTGACGATCCGGGGGCCGCGGCTGGCCAAGGTGGGTGCTGAGGGTAAGGTTTGAGTGGACAGAGGTCAGATTGGAAATTGAAGGCGGGCAAGTGATGGCCAAAGATGGGGGCTGCGGCAAGCCAAGGTGGATGCTGCGCGGGTGGCAGCCTGGCTGCGTGCCGGAGTGTGCGCTTGCTCGTGGGGGGACCTTGAGTTTGCCTGGGAAGCATGCTCATCCTGCACGTGGGAGGCGCTCAGCGTAGGGAGCACAGCACACAGGCAATGATGTGAGCAGATGCAGAGGACCAAGCCCTTTAGGTTTTAGGAACTGCTCGTCCTTGACTTCCCAGAACGCAAGGCTGGGCTACGCGCAGGCATCACACACACGTGTGCCTGGTCCTGTAACAGAGGCGCTCCTAGGCACATAAGATGCCCGCTTCTCTGAAACAAACGCGGGAGCGCTGTGAGCATGACGCCCCCTCTCCATTGCTGCAGGTGGAGCTGGCGTGGCGTACGGCCAAGCTTGCTACAGCCACCAAAGGCACGGACCCCACAGTTGTCGCCGCCAAGCAGCAGCTGCTGGCCGAGGCGGTCCTGGACTACGTGCACTTTGCAGGTAGGATGTGATTGAGCCACAGCCTGCGTCCGGCTTGCGGGCAGGGCCGGCCTGCGGCAACCCTTTCCCTTCAGAGCACACTTAAAGTGGGCCTTTGGCTGCACCATGAAGGGAAGTGCAAAGGTTTGTGCGTCTCAGCTGGGCGATGCTTTAAAGCAAAGGGCATGAAAAGGGCGCTCTGGAACAAACAAATTTCAGGTTTTCACCGGTATGCCTGCCCTTCTTTACACTGTGACTAGAGGCTGGGTTGCTCAAAGTTAAGCTGTGCTCAGGGGCAGTCAATTTCTTTGCCTGCTACAATCATCTACCAAAAATACTCCAAAGGGTGAATTCACTCTGAACAAAAGCTGGGGCCTTAAGACGATAAGATGCCGTCGTAGTCTTGACCATAGACGATGCCAACAAGGGATTGGCAGGTGTTTAGTTGATGCCCCAGCCAGCACCTTATGAGAAATCAAAGTTTTTGGGTTTGGGGGGGAATATGGTCGCAAGGCTGAATCATAAAGGAATTGACGGAAGGGCACCACCAGGTGTTAATTTGTAGCCACGAGCTCAGCACCTAAGAGTCGGTGGGAAATCATCGGCTAGTGTTTGTAAGTGTGATCACTCTTGAGTGCAACGCTGATCAAATTGCAGGAAAGTCCTATAGCTCTGCCAACCAAGCGGTGCATGAAAGTGCGCGGTGTCCAGGGTAGTGACCTTGGGCATGGTAAAATTGACAGAGATGGAACAATGGACAATCCGCAGCCAAGCTCCGAAGGGATAAGAGATCCTATGGGGAAGGTTCAGAGACTAAATGGCAGTGGGCCAATGCGCAAGTACTGGCTTTAGATAAAATCCGTCCCTACTGAAAGGTAGTCTACTAGACAATTGCACTTGCATGAGGGCTAGTAGAGGATGCGGAGGCGTTAAGACCCTGCACCTGGAGGAGACGGGAACCTGCGGCTTAATTTGACTCAACACGGGAAAACTTACCAGGTCCAGACACGGGGAGGATTGACAGATTGAGAGCTCTTTCTTGATTCTGTGGGTGGTGGTGCATGGCCGGTCTGAGTTGGTGGGTTGCCTTGCCAGATCGATTCTGGAGACGAACGAGACGTCAGCCTGCTAAATAGTCACTTCTACCTTGGTAGACGCCTGACTTCTTAGAGGGACTGTTGGCGTTTAGCCAATGGAAGTGAGAGGCAATGACAGGTCTGTAATGCCCTTGGATGTTCTGGGCAGTACGCGCGCTACGCTGATGCTTTCAACGAGCCTATCCTTGGCCGAGAGGTCCGGGAAATCTTTGAAACTGCATTGTGATGGGGAAAGATTATTGTAATTAGTCCTCAACGAGGAATTCCTAGTAAGCGCAAGTCATCAGCTTGCGTTGATAACGTTCCTGCCCTTTGTACACACCGCCCGTCGCTCCTACCGAATGGGTGTGCTGGTAAATTGTTTGGATTGGTATCAGCAGGAGGCAACCTCTGCTGGCGCTGAGAAGAACATTAAGCCCTCCAACCTTGAGGAAGGAGAAGTCGTAACAAGGTTTCCGTATGTTATCACTTGCGGATGATAGGGGCAGTGAAAAGCTGCTTACCCCTAGTGAGCTCTCGTGCTTTGAGAGCCTGCAACACTGTCAAATTGCCGGGACATCCTGCTAAGCTGCTGGTACCGTTGTTACATTGAAAAGTGTACACAACACCATGGTGAAAGTCATGGGTATGGTAAAAATCCAGCAGATAGGGACAATCGGCAGCCAAGTCCTTAGGCACTCAATACTCAGTGCTATGGATGCAGTTTACAGACTAAATGGCAGTGGGTTCCACACCATGCGTGAGAGGAGCTTAAGATACAGTCGGGCCCTACCAAAAGGTAGTCTCTTGGAGGAATGCCTTTGTGGCAGGAGAGCCAAGGGAGGGATGCAAGCATTGCATTTCGGGTCACACCGAGGTGAACCTGCGGAAGGATCATTGAATCTATCAATTACCACACCCTGCACCTCTTTGTCTGGCCCATCATTCCCTTCTGGGGTTTGGTACTTAGGGGGCATTCACTTGCTGTTTGGGTTGGGCTCTCCAAACACTCTTTGGGCAGTGGGGTTGGTCCTTAACCAACAACACCAATCCAAAACTAAAGCCAAAGATATGTGCTCGGCCTAGCCATCACATCCTAACTGAGACAAATCTCAGCAACAGATGTCTTGGCTCTCGCAATGATGAAGACCGCAGCAAAATGTGTAATACGTAGCGTGAATTGCAGAATTCTGTGAATCATCGAATCTTTGAACGCACAATGCGCCCGAAGCTTAGGCTTAGGGCATGTTTGCCTCAGCATTGGGTTAATCTCACCACCCCACCCTACCCCCACAGTGTTCGATCGGGTGCAGCTGCGTGGATCTGGCCGTTCCAGAACTTGGGCTCCGCCTCCGGGCAGGCCCTCCAAAGGTTCTGGATCAGCTGAAGAAAAGAGACTGGCTCAAGGATCTGTCAAGGGCCGAAACTGGGTAGGCAGTTTTCGCTTGCTCCTTTTTAAGTATATGCCTGTTAAGCAGGGCTAGGCCAGATGAAACACGTGCGGATGCTGCGCAATTTGGTGGCGGCCAGCCAGATACATGGCCTGTTGGCAGCAACACCGACAGGTCATGAATGGAATGTGATGACATGCTGTGTACATCGGGTCCCCTTTGCTACGCAGGCCGCATGTACAGCTGCGCTGCTGACCTGCGACCATACTTACCTCTCCTCACCAGCGACGCACGCGCCTGGCTGCTCCAGCAGCTGCAGAGTATGTCGGGCCTCCCGGCCGCGGCTGGAACACCAGGCAAGTCGGCACGAACAAGCACATCCTTGGTTGGCAGATGTGCTAGTGCACTGCCTTCGTGATCATTTTGCGTGTGTGCCTGGCCAGGAGCAACGCAACAGCGGGCTGTTTTGTGTGACCATACATGTGGGCTCCTTTTTGGTGACCATAAGATCGGAAGAGC
>LFIK01004675.1_pt1 | contig 11062 bp, 8 predicted proteins | sample 643401 | NCBI WGS metagenome assembly LFIK01 (sample SAMN03777447, study PRJNA286221) | soda lake metagenome | biome: soda lake; feature: Kulunda steppe; material: water; isolation source: sample T5-Br brine of Lake Tanatar-5 | place: Russia: Kulunda steppe | collected 2010-07
AAATGGAAGCGCTTCAGCGATGAGCCACCCAGGGAGCTCCACATCCGCTTGGATCCTGACATTGCTCGTCGGGTGGAGGAGCATGAGAAGCAGCAAGCAGCGGCCATAGCAGCCCAGCCCCTTCCCCCACCTCCCAAGCCTGTTGGCAAGCCGAGAAAGTTGCCTGTTGTTGAGGCTCCCTGAGGGCAAGGAGCCTGTTGTACCACCAGAGCCCCCTGAGAGGGATGAAGAGCTGCTCAGCATGCAAGAAGTGGCAGATGAGGCAGCAGCTAGACGCACATCAGAGGCAGTGCTTGAAGGGGAGGCAGGCTTGGAGGAGGTTTCAGCAATGGGGGAGGCTGCAGCGATGGATGAGTTTGAAGATCCAACAGCTGCAGCCGCAGTCAGGGGCAGGGGTAGGGGCAGGGGGGGTGGCAGGGGCAGAGGCTCGGGCACAAGGGAGGCTGTCTCTGAGCCAAGCAATGGAGGCAGGGGCAGGGGCAGGAGCAGAGGTAGGAGGAGGGGCAGAGGGAGGGGGAAGTGGGGCTGAGCCAATGGAAGTGTCCTCGGAGTCAGAGGAGGACACGTCTGAACAGGACACAGACATGCAAGAGAAGAGGCAGCTGGGATGCTGGGAGTGTGCCAAATTGAGGGAGTTCGCGTTAAACGTAATGATTGGAGGTGCCTCGCGGAAACCAAATACTCGCGGGAAGATTATTGAAGACATCGCGTAAAGTAGGATAACATAGGAGCGATACGGTATGCGGTGAAGTGAGAGAGTGACCGTGCTACCCTTCACAGCTTTGTTTGCTGTGAGCTTACGAAGAGCGCAGACAAGTTCCAAAGCAAGTAAAGTGTGCCTGCATAGCTGCAAAGCAGGGGTTACAGAACGGAAGTACCCCAGCGCTACCTGGGGCCTGCGCGGGGCACCCGCTCCGCTGCCCTTTGCTCCCACGCCTTGATGTAAGATGCGAGGCAAAACGGAGCCTGCTCCCTTCCAAAAATTCTTCCAACATGCTTGAAATACTCAAATCCAAACAACTACTAGTGACAGTGGATCTTCTCTGCCCTCTCCTGGAAGCAGCCTGTGCTAGGGGTGAATCAGATGGGTATCCCTGGTGACCAGGGCCTTTACATAAAACTAAATTTATTGCAGTATGAGGGGAGCAACTGGGGAGGATTTGAGAGCGTGGGGTGAGATTTGCCTCTCAGGCTTACAAACACGGGTGCGCTACGTGCAGCAGGGTGCACCAAATGCTATTTACTGAAGTATCCTTGTGCCAGGAAAACTCACAGCTACTGCAAGGTCTTAGCCTTTCAGTAGCTGTGCTCAGAGTTGGGAACGGTGGCTGGTTGCGAAGCTGTGTGAAACAGCAGTATATAGCGATGGGTTAGGGCGCCCGAGATTTTATTAGACTTGTAGTTGCTGCACTCCTTTTGCTTAATCATTTCTAGGTTGTCAAAGGTAAGCTTTGCATCACAGTGACGAGCGGTTGCACAGTGCTGGAAAACGCTGCAATCATGCCCACCCAAATGTGTGACGCCTTGCATGCATGTCCATTCACATATTGCATTCACCCGAAGTTGCTTGTGCCTCCGCTTGCTGCAGGGTTTGTGCACCAGCTTTGCTGCACAGCTGTTCGAATTGGGAGGATTGGCAGAAGTCAAGGCACGCAACAGGGCAGCCCTCTTCGGCATTGCGCAGGTAGGGCGCTCTTTGACTGCTCTCAAACAGGGCGCTTGCTTTCTACGTGCTTAAGCAACAGCACGGGGCGCCATTTGTGTATAGCACGCTTTATATCTCTGGGATTTACATCAATTTCCAAAAGTGTGCCTGCTATGTTGGTACGCATTGACTAGCTCTACGTTCTCTTGCCGAGGGATCACCTGGGTGCCTGTCAAAGTGTTGCCATGCTGCTTGAAAACCACGGACATCCATGGGCAAAGGTGATGGGAAACTGCCTTGACAGGCAACATTCCTATCTGCCCGTCCTGCCACTTATCTTGCATGAGGACATGGATAGCAGCAGCTTGCGTGCCTACCCTGTTATTTCTGCCTCTGTCAATTCTATCCTTGGGCACATTCCCAATACTCGCCTGCCTTGCAGTCATTAGAGAAAGCTCAGCGCAAGCGAGCCAAGCGCTTGATGTCAGACACTTCCTCCTCTCCATCCCTTGCGGAGGCGCCCTCCACTCACATGCTTGCCCGCCACCTACAGCAGCAGCAGCAGCAGCAGCAGCAGCAGCTGCCCCTGTCTAACTCTGTTCCCAAGAAGGACAAGAAAAAGAAAAGCAAGGTATCTTCGCCTGCAGTCAACATGCTCGAGGGCACAGAGCAGCTGCCTCGGCAGCAGATCGGACTTGACTTGCACCATGCAGGACCTCAGCCATTGACACCGGCTGATATTACACCCAAGAGCAACAAAAAGCAGCGGAAGGCTGAGGCAGCAGCAGCTGTAGCTGCGGCTTGGGGTGAGGGGGGCATAGGCAGTGTCAGCGTGGATGCAAGCCCATCCCTTTTGCCGGGCTCTGAGCTAGCACGGCGCTGCAAAAAAGTGCAGGTTGGGGCTGCAGAGGGCGCGCCTGCATCTTCAGCGCCGTCGCCATCTGCTGCGGACTTTGAATTCCCGATCTCAGTACCCTCAACAAGAGGTCCCATGGAGAACGACTCCCCAGGCACGCCCAAGCTGGGCCAGTCGGCCTCCAAGAGGAAGGGCAGGAAGGGCAAGACAGACCTGGCAGGTGTGGGAAGCCTCAGGCATGCTCTTGTCCTGCGATTTTGAAGGTCAGCCTGCTGCCCCTGGCACATGATGCAATGATGCAGGTACAAGCTAGGTTTCTTGCCAAGTCTCTATTGCATAATCGGGAAAGCTTTGCACTCTTTTGTTGGTAGGCAAAACTATTCAGTTGAAGCAGCAAGGGTTGTCCCAAACCAGGGATGTAAACAGCGCCGGCCTGGGAGATTCACAGCGTCAAAATACAGAATAAGTTTGGTATTTCAAGCATTAAACCTCTGACTGACCTGGCAAAAATATAAGCTGGGCCAGGGGGTCTGGGGAAGCCCAAATACTCCCCCAATCGCCCTCCAACTGACCAACATGGCCTTACAATATAAGATGCCTTTATCCAAGGGCCGTGAATGGGACCAGGTTATCCTTCTAGTGATTGAGTGGACAGATGGGACAAGGACTAAGGGGAGGTTCAAGGTGCAGTGCAAGCAATCGCCTGACCATCAAGCATGCCACTGACTCGGTGTGGTTGTACAGCAACTTGCACTAGGCCAAGCGCACACAGTTCCTAGAGCAGCAGGACATGGCCCAGCCCTGGGTAGTGTTCTCAGAGAAGGAGGAGGAGGAGGAGGAGGAAATTTAAGCGTAATTTGAAAGGCAGTTTGTCCACAGCGCAAATTCAAGCCATTTTGTCAGCGACAAGCTTCAAAAAATTTGCTGTTTGCATCCTTGTCCCAAACTCACCAGATGTAGGGCACATATGTGGGCGTGAACAACCTTGCAAGTACACCTTGCTAGCATATTTGCACTAGCAGTCACAACCGATTGCATAATGCCCTTCAGTCACAATCCCTCTCATGTTCAGCATTCAAACCTAGTCTTCTCTCCACAACTCACCTGCTTTGTCAATGCTGCCACCCCTGGAGTCTTCTTTTCTTTGCTGTAATCCTTGATGAAAACGTTCAATGAGTGCGCAATGCATGTCAGGGCCAGCCACCTGCATGTTGGCGCAACAACGAAGTGGGGGAAAATTGTGTCTTTTCCTTCTTCCCCACTGGATACCCACTGGATGTTTTCAAATGTTTGAATTGTCCTGTCCCATCCCAAGGTGCAGTGTGTCAACAGGAGCACCTACCAGGAGGGCTTATCCTGATTCATGCGCAAGCCTTGTCCTTCAATATTATTTACCATCGAGTGTAAACAAATTTTTCCAATTGCCACTTCCATTCAGTAAGAGTAGCCCGAGTGGACTTAAATTGAGGAGTATACAAGTTGCTCTTTTTATTCTGTAGGTTAAAATCCGTGTGTGCTCAACATATTGGCCCTTGAATATCTGCTTGACCTTTATTTTGGAACTGAGCAACTTCCCTTGGGCGAGATCTTTTAAGGGGCTATTAATTGAATTTTGCAGCCTGTGCATCATTCCCTGAGAACATTATTATACCAGCTGTTTCTACATTTCCTGGCTCATATCTGCTTGATATAAAATGATGAGGTAACCCCCAGACAGACCAAATAAATGGAAAATTTGCAGAGGGGGTTATCTGAGCGAAAGTCTGGGCATGCTCCTTTCTTAATGCAAATTGTATTTTTATCATATAACTAGGCTACTGGCGGAATTTGGGGTGAAATGGACGCCCCTGGTGGCCTGGGAGGGTGCTCAGCCTCTGTTTTTGGCCTATTTTGGCATAAACAGCCCACGTATGCCCTCATTTCGACCCAACCACACGTCTTTTTACCCCCAAAACACCATCAATATTCTTCTTATATGTTCTTATTGATATTGGATGTTGAAACTGAGGTTTGGAGGGGTTTGGATTTTTTTACCCATTTTGGCACCCCTTGTGCTGATCTTCTCTTGGGTAAATACACATCTCACCAACCACTGGGTGTTTTCACTCCAATTCTTTTGCAATGATGTTTGTTTATTACAAGAGCACCAAAACACCAAAAATCATGTAATTTGGTGCAGTGGCTGGTCTGGTGTGGACATCTGGCTGTGAAAAGTAGGGTTCACGCCACGGCTCATTAGGCACGGGCGCCCTGACGTGCAGTTTTCAAGCTCAAGTGCTGTGGACAGCTTGCAACCAGGGCTACTATCAAACACTAAGCTTGAAAACTGAGCGTCAGGCGGGCGCCCATGCCCTGGGAGCATGCAAAGACCATACCCATTTTGGGCCTCAGATAATCCCCTCTGGAAAATTTGCCATAAACTCTACATTAAGAAATTGTTTTTGTGGCTTGTCTGCTTTGAGGGAGTGTAGCGTGAAAAATATATATGCATGGGCAACACATAAGCGCTGTAGTCCACGGGATTTAATAGTGTCCCTCTCCACTAGCCCCTAAATGGCAAGAGCCCATGACCATGCAGCCCCTAAATCATATCTTGCACATACCACTGTCTCACATGCCACAGCTCTGCTTGGGTGATGGTAGCAAAGGATTTGGATCTACTGCTAGCCTGGTTTTTAGGCGTATTGGCGTTTGTAGCTAGTCATCGCCATCATAGAATGAGTCACTGTCTTAGATGTCCTTTTTCTGCATGGTTGAAATGGCATAAAGTAGACCCTTACAAGCCCATAAAAGCTGCGCGCATCACATTGCTATACTCGCCGTCATGGGCATCATCTCGACTCAACCATAGCCCTCCATCTTCTCTGCTGCAGGTGAACAGATAATTGGAATTGGTTATGATCATGGACTTGAAGAGATCTCACCTGGCGGGGCAAGCTCACCATTTCAGCCTATTTCGGAGAGCTCGAGAGAGAAGGGAAATAGTGAAGAGCAGGGGATTTTGGGGAAACAGCTGAGCGAGCTTCCTCCTTTGCAGCTACAGATGAGGTTACTGGCTAAATACTTCGCGAGAGATACACGCAAGCAGCAGCAGGTGCAGATGCTCATGCTTCCTCCTGGCTAGTGAGCTTACTCATGCTTCCTCCTGGCTAGTAAGCTGATTCATAGTGCATTGAGTTGAGGCAAGCTTAGGAAAGATAACCCCAGACCCTTTAAAGCCTGAAGGCTTCTTTGTGGCCACTTATGATACCTTTCTGCTGCAGCCAATACATGGAGCATTCATGGTTTGTATCATTGTTGTGGTGGTGTTCCCAGCCAGGCTTGCGCTGTGTGTTGCAATTGGATTCAACCTGCTGCAGGCCTTACCATGGGTACCTCGCATTTTTTACTTACCTCATCGCAGGAGGAGCAGCAGGACCAGGACCACCAGCAGCACCAGCACCAGCAACACTCAGCGGGCTTGAAGCCAGCTTTGAAAAACAAGCTCCCCGCAGAGGCTGTGCAAGCTGTCAGGTTGAATCTTGGGTCTGCAAGCAAGGAAGCCTTGGGCACTGCATTGCATCACAGGTGATTGGGCATGCTGCAAGATGCGCAGGCTTTCCAAAAGAGGGAGAGGAGTGGGAGTGTGACACAGATGTGAAGTATGCACAGCCATCAGCACTTGGTTTATTGGCTCTGTAGTTTAAGCTTGTCTTTGTAGGAAGTGCTCTTATTGACATGCTGTACCCGCCTGTGGGATACTTACGGGATCTAATAGAGCAGCCCTGCAGCTTGTCCTTGATGAGTGAGTAAGTGCACAGAGTTAAGAAAAGTCAACAATGGGCTTGATGCCAGCATTTGGAGCACAGCACTGGTGGCTGCTCCGGCAATTGCAATGAGTTCAGTGGATGCGCGGGAGCTATGAGCAAGGCTGGGTGCAGAGAGCAAGGTCTGGAACCGCGGGGCTTAAGAAGATGGATTAATTTGCAACACCTAGGATTAGTTTCATTGCTGTTGCTGGTTGCACACTGGACGTAATTTACACACAGCCTGGCTCCATTATTAGTGCGTTTGGCATACCTTAGAATACGCATGTATTTACTCAGGCATTTACTTTTGTGTTTGATGTGCAGCATGCTTTCACGTGGTTGCCTAGCCTGCTTGCCCATGTCCTGCCCTGCCCATGTGCCTGCAGGTCACACGCTGCTGATGAGGTAGAGCTCAAGACGGCACGCAAGGCCCTCAAGCGAAGCTCGGCAGCAGGTGGGCGCTGGCAATCTCTGGATGCATTGCAATGGCTAGAGCTCGAATTGAGGTGCCACTGCACTCTCATCAAGACTGCTGGGTTTGAAAAGCTTCGTCTCAAGCAAGCATCATGTTCAACATTTGGTGAGAAGCGAGGCTTTTCTCCAAGGATGCCTCTTGGGCTGTTTTTGGCGCTCTCCTCCAGGACGTCCAGAGGAATGGCTTTGTCTGAGGCATGCGGGATGACTTTTTTTTTCAAAGCATGTGATTTGTCTGGGGCATGCAGGATGACTTTTCTTTTCAAAGCATGGGATGCTCCCACACAGATGCTTGCCAAAAGTGGACGTTGTCATGAATGCACTTGATGCGGCATAGACATGGACACACATGCAAGAATCATGCAGTCCCAGAATAGGCATTGTGACGTTGCGTCACACATTGCCCCCTGCTATTGCCTGCTTGTTTCTTCACCTCTGCTTGCACAGGTTTTGCAATTGCTCAGGCTCGATATGAGCATCCTGGCACCGGGCATTTAAGCTGATCAAGAAGAGCCAGCACTTGACTCTATAGACGTCACTGACATCATGTCTATTCTGGTGCTGGTGCTGGTATGAACGTGTTCCATACCAGCATTTGCACATACTAGAGCCAGAACTGACATATCAGAGGATCCATCCACCTCTTTTATGCAGCTCTCATTCCCACTAGTTTTTTCTCGCATGTGTGTGGAATACTTGCAGGAGGAGCCTTGGCATTGTCGCCTGTCAATGGCCTGCATCAACCTCAAGAAGCTGAAAGTTCGACGCCCCTGACAACCCCAGCAAAAGGCAAAAGGAAGCGCATACAGGCAGAGCAGCAGCAGCAGGGCAATGTGAATAGTGGCACAGCAACCCCCCCCCCTAACCAATGTGCTTCTGCCGCACAAGCCCCAGCAGCCACCGTTGTGCAAGCAGAAAGGCGCGGCAGTAGCGGCAAGAAGCGCGCAGGGAGGGTTGCTGGTGCGCCAGCCACTTCTGCCCGCAAGGCTGTGCGCATCAATTTGAGGAACAACCTGTACTTTGAGCATGGGGGCCCAGTCCCCGACCCCATGGTCCGCACGCCACCCACGGCGCGCTCCAAGGTAGGTTCCTTGCCATACCCAAGCACAGCCTGGGCACAGTTGTTGCGTGGGTGCATGTCAAAGGCGCAGGTATCCTTGCAGGGCCAGATAAATGTGGCTGGCAAGTGCTTGCTGGAAAGGTAGGGTTGGTCTCCTCCAGGCAATTATGGGCGGTCTAAGTTAGGGTTGTGAAATTGCAGCTGTCGTGGGTCTCCTCATGCCACAGCCTTGGGAGGCATGAAACTGGTGTTATTCATTCCTGAATATGTGAAACGATAGGCTGTGTCATAACTTCCCGCACATGCAGGGTGGCATCTTGAAAAAGGCGCAGGAGAGCCTCGCAGCCATGGGGGTCACATCCTCCCCTCAATCAGCTCCAGCCAAGCTGCAAAAGCAGCAGCAGATCCTTCAGCACCAGTCTGGCAAGAGCAAGCAAAAGGAGCAGCCCAAGAGTGCATACACAACGCCCCTCAGCTCGCCGCGGGCCAAGGCAGAGCTGTTCTTCTGACTTTGTGCCAGAGGCTGAGTGTCTTTTTCACCGCTGCTTGCTTCAAGTGGTGCATGTAAGACAAAAAGCCCTGAGGAATTCATTCAACTTGCATTACAGACGAAGCTTCTTTCCATTGATCTGGTTACAAGTTCACAGGTTTGGGATCAACTGCCAGCCTGGTAGTCAGGCTGATTGATTTGTCATTGTGGCATCATCTGCCAGAAAATGAGTTCTTTCATATGTCTGAAATTAAAAAGCAGAGTTTGCTGTGCCACTGAGAACTTCTGATAAAGGAGAGAGCAAATGAAAAACAGTCTGAGGCAAGGTTGCATAGCTTAACCTGCCGAACAGGGCAGCTTAGCTGAAGCCAGGCCTGTAATCAAAACCAACTTGAAAGGCAAGGGCATGAAAAGCAAGGTGGTGTTTTAGAACCTTAGCAGTTCAGGCACTCATGCACTAAAGCCAATCCTCAGGTTTGTTTGGCTGGTGAACTCTCTCTGCCCACAAGTAGTACTAGGTATTTGAGGTCCGTAGAATGATTCAAACATATGTTGCCCGTTAGCTTCCAAGAGGAATTGAGGGGAGGCAAGAGGAATTGGGGGGGTTACAAGAAAAAGGCCTTCAGTCGAAAAGTGTGACTGCTGGCCTGCTCATAATAAACTATCAGTGCATGATGGAAGAAATAAAGCTTATTGATTTCCTGGCCCGGAAGAGCAGGCACATTATTTAAGCCTGCGGAAGGAAGTAGGGAAACATAAGTCCTTCTTAGAGAGACCACGTGTGGAATGGTGCACTGGAAAAGGACGTGTTGCTCATCTTGCAGTGTTAGTGACATCAGTAGCATAGCACAAATTATTAATACCTGTAGTACAGGTAGGGGAGGTGTTGTGAGACCAGGTCAATGCTGTTTCAACTCATAGGGTGTGGGCACGAAGTTTGGCGCGTGCCACACTGCAGATAACGTGATGAGAAAGGACAAGTTTACAAGAAATATGTACCTGGAAAGGATATATGGCAAATGCGTGAACAGCCTAAGGGCCTGAGGGCCCTCTTTACTTACGTACTACAGTAGGGAGGGCGCACCATTGATGATAAGTGGTGTGCTGTCGCGCTCTTGTGGATGCGTATCAGAATAAGGTGCCCAAAATTTTAAGTGCCTCTCCCTGGCGTCGGAAATGTTTGGGCTGTTGAAACAACCACGTCGGAATGTTGTAAAGCGTTACCAGTGTGGATTACCACGCCTACTGGCCCGCTTTCCGGCCCAGAAAGCCGGCGGTAATCCTACCATGGCATGTCAGTGGTTGATTCAACCAGGCCCAGTTGAAACACTGGTTGATTCAACCATCAACCTTGGAGGTCCACAATCCACAACAAAACAACCGAGATCAATGGGCTCACACTTCAACAGCCTTTCTTTGAACATGCAGGCTTAAGGCTGTATCTGCCAAACAAGGGCAGCTCAGCTAATCGCACCTGTCTTGAGGTTTGAGCCCCGAATCTTCAGGTTGCGGGGGTGGACAGCCGACATGTAGGATTGTGTCAGACCATTCATGGCAGATAGCATGTGAGATGACCAGCAATCATTGCACCTTGAGCCCAGTTGCATGTCAGCTTGTAAATCCTCATGGTAAATCCTTTCTTGAAGAAAGGATTTACCATGAGGAGAGCAAGTTGCAGTGGAGGTATGGTTTGAGTTCAAGCATCATGCTTGATTGGACAGCCGCACTGCCAGTGCTGCCCGGAACCAGCTGAACTGTAGAGGGTCTACACCACACTCGCGCTTGACACACCTTGTAGGGTCGTGTCCCTGACCATCATAATCCTCTCAGCACCGTCAACAGCCACTTTTGTATTGGATTGTCAATTTCTTTGCCCTGCCTTACTAAGTTAGTAATAAATGGGTGGCCCAAACCTGGCTTGCATACATACCGGTAGAAATTGCGAATGCTTCAAGAAGCCACATGTAAACGAGCAACCTGTTGGTGAGGTCATGCTCCCATATAAACTGTTTGATGCAGAAAGTAGCTGTGAATGGATGTAGCACTGTATCAGCCGCAGTATTCAGATTGAAATGTCTGTCACAGAACATGCCCAGATTCTTGAATGAGTCTGTATAGGGGAGCAATGCGCCATCATGAAAGAAAGGGGGCCATTTGTTAGTGTGAGAGTTGAAGCACATCACCTCAGACTTTTGTGTTTTGGCTGTGAGACTTTCTTCATGCGTAGGCTCCTGGTTTGTTTAGGGTGGTCTGCATGCGGTCAGGGTTGTTGGACATGAAGGAAAGGTCATCAGTAAACAGCACGTGAGTCACCAGGAAATTTGGAGTGCCAGTGAGCACGCCTTCACCCCGTCTACCACGCTGTCAATGTCATTCAAGTAGATGGTGAACAGCAGAGGGGAGAGGGAACATCCTTGCTGAACACGAGAGATGGCTGCACAGAAGCTGTCTTATCACCAACCAGCGATGTTTATTCATCAGCATGATACAAGTCTTTTAAGACAGACAGGATACTATCTTTTACTATTCTTTTGCTATTCTTTTGCTATTCTTTTACTATTCTTTTGCTTTATCTGAAACGTCATATATTACATGCAAGTTAACTGCCACACAAGGTTCCTTATAGATTACCAGAGCCTCTGTGATAGATTACTGTCTTTTTCTGTCAAACTTGGACTTTTTGAAAGAGCCTTCTCAATACCTTTTACTGTTGCCTTTCTTGCTCAGGCCTCCTAAATTCAACATTTAT
>LFIK01004676.1_pt1 | contig 11061 bp, 9 predicted proteins | sample 643401 | NCBI WGS metagenome assembly LFIK01 (sample SAMN03777447, study PRJNA286221) | soda lake metagenome | biome: soda lake; feature: Kulunda steppe; material: water; isolation source: sample T5-Br brine of Lake Tanatar-5 | place: Russia: Kulunda steppe | collected 2010-07
CCAGTGACAGATTTTAAAAAAACACATTCACTGGCTCACTGAACACCCCTCCTCCCGAATTCTCGGGACCGTACTCCCCTCGAGGGGAGATTTTATTCTGTTACACTTTCACATTCTTTAAATAAAGCGGAAGTCCAACCCCGATAGGGGTGGCCTGTCAATAGCCCCGTACAAGCGTTAGCGCAGTGCGGGGGTAGAATGATATCTACAATTCCCCGCCGAACAGAGAGGACGGATTGGAGTTCAATATTATGTTGAGGCGGCATTGCACATACCGTATTTCACACGGTATGTCTTGTTACTTTTGGCCCTTCCTTAAATTCGTGTTTAAATCAGCGAGAAAAGACCACTATAACTTCTGATTTATAACTCACAAAATGCAGAAAGCAAATAGCTCATGTCTCATATAGATACGTATATACGCCCCGTATAATCTTGCTTTGAAACCATTAGATAAATATAACAGCACCACTTTTACTCACTCAATCTTAATAGTCCTAATTCACTATTAATTAACGCTTGTACCGGTCATAGTTAAAGTAAATTAATTGCAGTTTAGCTGTCAGACTGACTATACTGAATCAGTCCAAAGCAATTAGGTAAAAAGACTGTATTTATAAATGAAACTTTCAACATTCGGGGTAACTACAAAAATGAAATCAGCATCAAATCTATTTTATCATCTTCCTATTCTACTCATTGTCTCAATTTTATTGGGTATCGTATCATGCAAGTCCGTAACTACTTCTACCGACGACGGAATTGAAGATTCACTTGATACCGTGGAGGAGGTTGAGCTTATACCCGGTGCAAGTAATGTGACTCTGATCGTAAACTCCGGAGACGAGTCCTACTTTGATTTAGAGTTTCAGAATATTGGAGATAATGACCTGATTGCCAACGGATTGATGGACGGTTGGTGCATCGACTGGAAAACACCCATTTCAACTCAAAACGGAACCTACACCGGTATTCAGCTCTACTCTACATACGGCGTTGAAAAGTGGAGCGAAGTAAATGCCCTGCTGAATATCAGAGAGCAGCTTAAGGCTGATGACAGCTCGATTACCTTTAGGGAAATTCAGACGGCTATTTGGGTGCTAAGGCCACACCCGGCTTTTGACCTGAACGATATAGATATCGACTCCCTGCCAAATGATATGGTGCGAAACGGAGAGCCTTTGTTCGATACACAAAAGGTGAGAGAAATTGTAGAAACGGCGAAGGCCAAAGCAAAATCGTTTACATACGGGGAGGAGACAATGTTTGTTGTGATTGCTGAAACCCCTGTGGATGTGCAAACGGTAATTACGGTGGTTTCAAAAAAATAAAAAGTGTCAAAACGGCTTAAACGGTACTGGACAGTGAGCATTCAGGGTTCCAGAGTAAAATTAATTCTGTGATCATTTGTAAAGCGCATTGTTATGTTATAAGTAACTGGATATTTCAGAACTTGTTTGCAAAATATGATCAGTAAATTTAGGCAACTTATAGCAAGACATGCAATCAACTACCACGGTTGGCAAACTGATCGTAAAATTATTGTTATTGAGTCGGATGATTGGGGGAGTTCATGTATGCCTTCTGCCGATACTTTTCGAAATCTGATCAGCAAAGGTATCCGTGTGGACAAATGTCCATATACATCCTATGACTCATTAGCGAGTGAAAAGGATCTAAACGATCTGTTTTCTGTGCTAAAAGAGTTTCAGGATAAAAACGGATTTCATCCTGTTATCACTGCAAACACTTTGATGATGAACCCCGATTTCCAAAGAATAGAGAAATCCGGTTTTACCAGCTATTATGGTGAACCCTTTACGGAGACGCTGAAGAGATATCCTGAACATGCCCGTTCATTCAGTCTTTGGAGGCAGGGAATCAGTGAAAGCCTTTTTTTTCCGCAGTTTCACGGAAGAGAACACCTGAATGTAAATTTTTGGATGAAGACTCTGCAAAGAAGTGATTCGGTGAATCGTACTGTTTATGAAGATGAGATGTTCTGGCCCGGAAGTGCTGAAGAGGAGAGGGGCGGTTTGAGCATTCGTGCCGCATTTGATGCTGAAGATCTCAATGATGTCGAGCACCATCGAGAGGTTATTATTGACGGGCTCCAGCAGTTTGAAAATCTTTTCGGTTATAAATCAGAAAGTTTTATAGCCCCGAACTTTGTGTATCACCCAAGCTTGAATGAAACCCTTTATGAAAACGGGGTACAATATCTACAGGGGATGAAATATCAAAAACTGCCCATCGAAGGCAATACCAAGCGTGATATGCTTCGCAGGTTTCACGGCCGTAAGAACGAGTGGGGCCAATTGAGTCTAATCAGAAATTGTGTTTTTGAACCTTCGCAACACCCTGAAAAACACGATACGGTTGGCCACTGTCTGGAAGGTGTTGAAAACGCGTTTTTCTGGAAGAAGCCGGCCGTTATTACCGCACACCGTCTCAACTTTATCGGATATATCGATCCCGGAAACAGAGAGCGAAACCTGAAACTGTTCCGAGAGCTTCTGGATCAAACTCTTAAGAAGTGGCCGGATGCAGAGTTTATGACAAGTGACGAGTTGGGGAAGTTTATAAAAAGTTCAGTTGACTAAGAAGAATTGGTAAAGTTGGATGATATTAATTTGCTGTTTATGAAGATTTTTGGATTTTAAAATCCATTTTAGGAAATATCATAGTATGGTAAAATCACAAGAGACTGAATGGGAGTGTTAATTATTTGTAACCAAACATCATCATAATGCCCAAAAAGAGAAAAATACTTTTCCTTATACCCTCATTAAGGGGAGGAGGGGCAGAAAGAACCTTGATCAATCTCCTCCAAAAAATTGACTACGATCTATATGATGTAGACCTTTTGGTTGTATCAAAAGAGGGCCCATATGTTGACATGATTCCGAAACGGGTTGGTGTTAGATACTTTTTTAACAATAATTTTATTGCCCGTGTTTTAGGATACATTCACCGAACTTTTAATATTGATTGGATATTCAAAAAAAAAATGTCAGAATTGGATAAATCCTATGACGTGGGTATTTCATTCCTGGACAGTCACTATACCGATCTACTCTTCTACACCGATAATATTGAAAAACGGTTCGCCTTTGTGCACAGTTCATACCTCTCTCATGAAAACTACCAAAAATTCAGTACTCATGATCGTTTGAGGGAAAAAGTTAAAAATAACCGCTATTTAAAGCTAGACGGCATTTACTTTGTTTCACATGATTCGATGGCTGACTTTGTTGAAATTTTTGGTGAATTTCCAAAAACAGGTGTGGTTTATAATGTTATTGACCAGGAATCGGTATTGAGAAAAGTAGGGTATAACACCAGCCCGCTTGCTGAATCCACTTCTGCTCGATTTACATTTACTGCAGTGGGGAGTCTACTTCCCGTAAAGGGGTTCGACCGGCTAATCCGGGCTTCTAAAATTGTTCGGGATAGCGGTTACGAGTTTAAAGTGCATATTGCAGGTTCGGGGCCTGAGAAAGATAAACTTACAAAGCTGATAGATAAGCTGGGGCTCGAAGAGACGGTTAAACTGCACGGTTTTGTAAAAAATCCATACCCTTTAATGAAGAATAGTGACGTGTTTGTGATGAGTTCAGTATCGGAGGCGCTACCAACTGTGCTCTGTGAGGCGATGATTCTTGGGACCCCGAGCCTGGTAACCAACTGTTCCGGTTGCCGTGGCCTTGTAGAAAACGGTGAGTTTGGAATGATTGCTGAACAGGACGACCGGGACTTTGCAGAAAAGATGATTAGATATATGGATAATCCGAATCTGTTAAACCATTACAGTATAAAATCACTGAAACGGGCAGAACTTTTCGACGACGAGCGTATACTCCAGAGCTACTACAATATCTTTGAGGGGAAAGAGCCACTCCCTGTTTGACTCTATGCTTCGGTTCTATAAGGATAAAGTTATTTTGGGTTAAACGAAATTTTAGAGCTCAGCCTTGCCAAGGTACTTAAAAGAAATTTAAATGCGAATTGTATGCCACAATGGGTTTGTTTTAACTTGATGTAAATCGAATATATGAAATGATTAAAATTTGTCTTGCCATACCAAGCCTCCAACCGGGCGGAATGGAGCGGGTAATGTCGGAGCTGGCGAATCACTTCGCAAATAAGCCGGAAGCTGAAGTCCATCTTGTGCTCTATGGTAAATCCAGGGAGATATTCTATACTTTGCCGGATTCGGTGAAAATTCATAAACCGGAATGGCCATTTAATAATAATCAGCGGTTGCGGAGTACACTGCGCACATTCTTGTGGGTTCGGCGTACCGTGAAATTGATAGACCCGGACACGATTCTGAGTTTTGGGGAGTACTGGAACTCCTTTGTCCTTCTTGCCTTGAAAGGAACCGGCTACCCGGTATATGTGTCGGATCGATGCAGGCCGGATAAAGATTTGGGCAGATTGCATGAACGGCTTCGTAAATGGCTTTACCCGAATGCGGCGGGTATTGTGGCGCAAACTTCACAGGCGAAGCAGTTTATGGAAGAACAACTTGGTGAGGTTAATATTCGTGTAATCGGCAACCCGATCAGGCCGTTCAGAACAGGTTTGGGAGTCGAAAAAGAGAAAATTATTCTTACTGTGGGGCGTCTGATTGACACCAAGCATCACGACCGGTTGGTCGAGATTTTTGACTGTGTGAAAAGTGATGAGTGGAAGCTCATGATCATCGGTGGAAATGCGATTAAACAAGACGGAATGCTACGTTTAAAGGAGATAATAAAAGAGAAAGGGCTTCAACACTCTGTAATTATGAAAGGCACGGTATCTAATGTTGAAAAGTACTACCTGAAGAGTGAAATTTTTGCGTTTACATCCAGTTCAGAAGGTTTTCCAAATGCTCTAGGCGAGGCGATGTCGGCCGGCCTGCCGGTTGTGGCTTATGATTGTGTTGCGGGCCCATCGGATATGATTGATGACGGGAAGAGCGGATTTTTGACAGGGCTGTATGAGGATTATGAGTTTGAAAAAAAATTGAGAAAATTGATGCAGAACAAAGATCTGAGGGAAAAGATGGGAACCGCTGCGAAAGACAAAATAAGGGTGTTTGATCCTAATCAAATCGGAGAGCGTTACTTCTCTTTTATCACAGATCATTTCAATGAAAGTAAATAGGTAGAGACTTTTCCCATATAACTGTTTGAAACAGATTCAGAGTTAGAAAACTCTACTTTGTTCTGCGATACTACTACAGTAGGTTTAGTTTAATAAACAAAATGGCTTACAAGTTTGGCCCAATGTTTTTGACTGTTTTAACCAGACTTGAATAGCAATAATGTGGACGGTTACCATACAGGTTATAAATTTGAAAAAAGATTTTGGAATGAAGCTTTTGCAGATTAACACTACGCTGAACACCACGAGCACCGGTCGGATTACGGAAGAGATCGGTAAAACGGTGATGTCTGACGGGCATGACAGTTATGTTGCCTGTAAGCGTGTAGGCCCAAATGGGAGTAGCTCTGAAGAGTTATTGATTGGCAACTCTATGGAGGTCTATGCTCATGGGCTGAAAACCCGGATTCTGGACCGGCACGGGTTTGGTTCTGTTAGGGGAACACGACGACTGGTCGAAGAGATTAAATCGATAAACCCAGATGTGATAGGCCTTCACAATCTTCACGGTTACTACCTGAACATAGAAATTCTAATTGAATATTTGAAAGAAGTACAGAAACCGGTGGTCTGGACCTTTCACGACTGTTGGCCATTTACGGGACACTGTGCCTATTTTGATTTTGCAAATTGTGAAAAGTGGAAAACGGAGTGCGATAATTGTCCGCTTACTCATGCATATCCGGCCAGCTGGTACATTGATAACTCAAAAAATAACTTTTATAAAAAGAAGAGCTTATTTCAGGGGCTTGAAAACTTAACGATTGTAACGCCCAGTAAATGGCTTAAGAATTTAGTAAAACAATCTTTTTTAAAGGATTATCCTGTAGAGGTGATCAATAATGGAATTGATTTAGAACGATTTAAACCGGCAGAGTTTTCGGGTGTAAAAAAGAAATACTCTTTAAACGGATATAAGATAGTACTAGGCGTTGCAAGTGTATGGGACAGAAGAAAAGGATTAGATCATTTCATTCAACTATCTAAACAGCTAAATGATGATATTCGAATTGTATTGGTAGGACTGAGTAAGAATCAGATTCAGTCACTCCCCAAGAATATTATTGGAATAGAGCGTACGGAGAATGTTGAAGAACTTGCAGCACTTTATAGTTGTGCAGATCTGTTTGTGAATCCGACGCTGGTAGATAATTTCCCGACTACAAATCTGGAGGCGTTCGCCTGCGGAACTCCGGTTGTTACATTCCGGACCGGTGGAAGTCCGGAAGCGGTAAATGATGAAACAGGAATTGTGGTGGAGAAAGGAAGCCTCGAACAGCTTGCAGAAAGCATCAGAACGATTGTTGATAAAGGAAAAGAATCATACAGTGAAAACTGCAGGAAACGGGCGGAGAGGCTTTATAACAAAGATGACCGGTACATAGACTATCTGAACCTCTATATAGAGAAACTAACCAGCCCGGATCTGATAAAAAGCACCAATTGATTTTTTAAAAATCATTCACCATAATCTTGTGATGAACCTGTAAAAGATTCCGGGCTGGTGTACCCACCGGAATCTGATTGTATCTAAATAGAATGACTGGAGTAACATTTAGATAGAGTTGGAAGAGAGTTATGAGGAGTTGCCTGCCGGTGGAATTCCGGACATCAGGGTAAAAGTCTGTAAGCGTTGATAGATCTTCTTTCTAAAATCAGAGAGCATGAGCAGCTTAGATATTCATCAGTGCAGGGGTGTTTGGAAATGAAATAAATTAATACTTTAAAAGCTGAAGTAAAATGAACAAAGCCAAACTTAAAATATCGATTATTACAATCTGCTATAACAACGAAAGTGATATACAGAAAACAATCGAGTCTGTAATAGCACAAAGCTATGATCATATTGAATATATAGTAGTGGACGGAGCGTCGACTGATAACTCATTAAATATTATCAATGAATATTCAGAAAAAGTAGATAAGATAATTTCTGAACCTGATAACGGCATATATGATGCTATAAATAAAGGAATTACATCATCAACCGGTGATATCGTGGGGCTGATTCATGCCGGTGACCGATTAATCAATACGCAGGTGCTTGGGAAAATTGCTGCCCACTTTACCGAAAATGAAATTGACGCTTCATACGGGCACAGTATAATCGTAAACAGCAGTGATTCACCGGTAAGAGTGAATAAGAGTCCCGAATTCAGGAAATCTCTGTTCAAATTTGGCTGGATGCCTTCCCACCAAAGTGTATACATTAAGCGGGAAGTTTTTGACAGGCTAGGACTCTACCGGACCGACCTTGGAGGCGCCGGTGATTACGAATTCGTTCTGCGATATTTCTATTTTAATGATTTGAAAATTAAGAGGCTTGACGAATTTATTGTAAAGTTTGCACTGGGAGGTGAAAGTACCACCGACTATCACAGAATACCTAAAAGGCAAAAAGTCCATGTGAAATGCTGGAAAGTAAATGGTGAGTCTCCACCTTCTTATATGGTACCCGTTAAGTTATTACGAAAAACCAATCAATTTGTTCTTGCTTTCTGGTACAGGTTTACGAAAAAACATGAACAAGTGTTCAGTATGTAGATAGTAGCATGAAAAAAGAACCGGTTGTACGATTTGCCGAAGATTCAGACAGGAAGCAGGTACTTGCCCTGCTGAATTCAGTTTTCAGTAGTCAGCAGCGTACGGATTATAAGAGAGATGACGCGTACTGGAACTGGAAATTCAGAGGCAGCGCCTATGGCACCTCAATATTGACAGTGGCTGATAATGAAGGAAAAATTGTGGGTGTCGACCACTTATGGCCGTGGGAATTTTGTTTGAAAGGAGAGCTTCTGAAGGCGGTACAGCCCTGTGATGCCGTTGTGCATCCGGATTACAGGGGCAGAGGATTGTTCAAGTCAATGAGAAGGTTTGGCTTAAACGAAGCAGAGCTGAGAGGATACCAGATGGCGTTTAACTTCCCCAATGAAAATAGCCTGCCGGGGAATAAATCAATGGGCGCTGAATACTTGGGAAAGATCACCTGGTGGGTCAGGATTTTAAAGCCATTTAATCTGGTAAAAAACAGGCTATTTACTTCCGAACAAAAGGACTTTCAACTCCCTGGGGCATACAATTTAAATCTTGAGATTATAGATAATTTGACTGCACAATCTAAAATGGCTGATGAAATTATTACAATTCGTCGCGTTCCTGGTTTTCATCAATGGAGGTATGCTGCACATCCGAGTCGGACATACGGCATGATAGATGTCCGCGCTGGAAAAAAACAGACCATTGTTATATTTACCGTCAACCCAAAAGGTTCGAGCCGGGAAATGGTTGTGGTTGACCTGATCGGAGATAACAGCCAAAAAACAGAAGTTGCTAAATCAATTGTAGCCGCTGGCAGGGAGATGCGAGCTGATTTTATTGCGGTTATGAACAATCATCAATTTGGAATTAAGGATCTTTGGTCGCACAGGTTTTTAAAAATGAAATCGAAAAATATGGTGGTCACACCCATCAACCGTAAACTTAATGATGATGTAAAATCATTGGAAAACTGGAGTATGGTAGCGGGATTACACGACTCAATTTAATTTTGAAGAAACTTAAATAGGATGATATCAGAAAAGGGTGATGAAGAGAGCACAGTGAATCTGCTGTGGACGGGTGGATGGGACTCTACTTTTAGATTGCTTCAAATTATTTTTGAAGAGAATCGAAAAGTGCAGCCTTTTTACATTGTTGACTTGAGTAGGAAATCATGGAGAGTCGAAATAATTACAATGCACGAGATAAAAAGCTTTTTAGCAAAGCAGTTTCCTGATGAGTCAGAGTTAATTAATCCAACGATCATTTTTGATAAAGGAGATATTATCTTTGATGATGAAATTGTTAAGGCATGGAACAACATCAAGAAAAAAAGGCATATTGGAAAGCAATATGTTTGGCTTGCAAGTTTTATAAAAGCACGAGGTATAAAAAATATGGAGATCTCTATTGAAAATAGAGAAAATTTTCAAAACAGAAATTCATCTCTTATCGCTCACCTTCAGGAAGACAAAATTACATCAGATGAAAAAACTATTTTTAAATATTTTTCACTTCCTATTAAAAGCTTGACAAAGAACGACATGGCTAAAATTTCTGAGGAAAAAAACTGGAAAGAAATTTTAGATAGAACATGGTTTTGCCATCACCCTTTACCCAACCCCTTTAATAAAAGAACTCCCTGCGGTGTATGCAACCCATGTCGCGTTGCTGTAGAGGAAGGGTTTGGCCACAAAATACCGGCAATAAACAGAGTTGCCGGTAAATGGGTAAAAGCTATTTACAATAGCAAACTGTTCAATAAACTGAGATTAGCCATATTATGATCAGGGAATTCGGAACGTTAAATTTAAAATCTTTAAATCTATGAGCGATACTACTCACTTGCTTTGGACAGGAGGATGGGATTCGACATTTCGATTGCTACAGCTCCTTTTTGAGGAAAATAGAACTGTACAGGCTCACTACATTATGAGGAGTGAACAGTGCAGCGGAACTGAAATTGATACAATGGTGAAAATAAGAAGGCATTTAAGCAGAAATTATCCAGAGCAGCGAAAATTTCTGAAGCCATTAATTATAGTAGATGACATCAGTATCAAGCCGAATAAAAAAATTGCTGCAGAGTTTGAAAAGTTTAAAGAAGAGAAAAAAATCAATGAGCAATACCAAATTTTAGCACGGTATTGTGTACAGAAAAAGATTTCGGAGGCTGAACTGTCAATTATCGCTTTAGAAAAAGAAATCATTAATGCAGACTTTTTTGGGACATTTACATTTCCACTTCTGGATATGACAAAAAAAGAGATGTTGTTGATAGCAAATCAGAATGGCTGGATGGAGATAATGAAAATGACATCTTTTTGCAGAAGGCCGAAAAAAGGGCAACCATGCGGATTATGTGGGCCCTGTACGGATGTATTAGAGTCGGGGTTAAGTTTTCGATTGCCGATCAGATCAAGGATTGTAGGTTACATTCAGTTGCCGTTCAGGCGATGGTGGAGAAATAATTATCATAAGCAGTCGAACAGGCAGTTTCAGTGGGTTAAGGAAATGTTAAAAGAAAGATATTGATAATTTATCTTTTTTAATGATGAGAAAAATAGATTTAGCTTTTACGGTAGACATTGAATATGGGATGTAGTTGAACCTGCAATGATCAATAAGGCTGCCAATTATGTCAATAACGATTACATGTATCCTGCGTCCTTAAGAAAAAATATAGGGTAAAACCATATACGGCAGACAGAATGGGTATTTGCTTTAATAAAGAGACATCAGTGACAAAAATCAAAAATAGAACTATGGATTGGATGTATGGAAATTGAGGTGGAGATTTCCGGAAAGTGGTTGCTCCTGGAAAAAGAGCAGTCATTCTTATGGATAAAAAGTTTGAAAAACAGCGTAGACGATCCGGCCCTCCGGCAGATTGGGGATAATTTGCTGTCGGAGCTCAATCAACTGAAAGCGAATGGTAGTGATGCTGATTTCCTGAAAAAAGAGCAGTTTTGGCATCTTTCCCTGGTATGTAAATTACCTGAATACACACTGTTGAAATCGGATATAATCCGGGCAACTCCACTCTTATACAGTTTCTCTGGTAATCAGCTATTGGTTACAGACCGGATAAAGTTTGAAAATGATCATAAAATTGACGGGGATATAATCTATGAATTCACCGAGATGAATAATGTTTTGGGAGACAGTACCGTGTTTCAGGGTGTCTCAGGTCTGCAGACTGCTGAAATTGTAATTTTCAAGAATGGTGAAATAGATAAAAACCGGTATTTCAGATATAATATTGATCAGCCTCCTCAAATAAAGGATTACTCAAGTATAAAAAAGAATGCAATTACTCTGGATACAATTTTTCAGGAGATATTCGGAGAGATTACAGAGAGTATGTCC
>LFIK01004677.1_pt1 | contig 11059 bp, 10 predicted proteins | sample 643401 | NCBI WGS metagenome assembly LFIK01 (sample SAMN03777447, study PRJNA286221) | soda lake metagenome | biome: soda lake; feature: Kulunda steppe; material: water; isolation source: sample T5-Br brine of Lake Tanatar-5 | place: Russia: Kulunda steppe | collected 2010-07
CAGCTTGGAGCGCTGCGCGGGCGCCGCCGGTGGAAACGATGCTGGCCCTTGCGGCAGCCCGGTGACACGCGACGCATTGTCCGGCAACGATGCCTGGGGGCCTGTCGACGACGAGCGCATCGGCATGACCGAGCGCGTCGCACCTGTACTCCAACTGATCGCCTCGCAGCGCCACGGCTTCCCGGTCGAAGCCGAGTATTTCTCGCGTTGCCCGACGATCACGTAAGGTGCAGGCTTGGTGCCGGTTCCGGATCATCTCGGCGGCACCGAAATTCAGGCGGAGTGACGCGCACGTCCGCGGCGCTGGCCTGGTATCACCATGTGATCCGCCTGCGGGCAGGTGGTGGCACTGACAGGCCTCTCACAGCGATGAATCGAGGAATTTGCCAGACGCCAAAATGACTTCAGGCCGGAGAGCCAAGACGACCGCGACCTTGGCGCATGCGTCACGCCGGGCGCTGGTATTCCAGCATCACCCCGGAAATGTCGTCTGCGAAATCGTCACTGCCGTTGCGCCGCACAAGTTCCCACAACAGCGCATCCAGCATGGCGTTGCCACGCAGGCCCTTCAACCGCCCGACCAGTTTTTCCAGCCCGTCGGTGCCAAGCTCCTGCCCGGTCTTGCCCGCGCTTTCGCTGATCCCGTCGGAATAGGCCAGCAGGCGATCACCGGGCGCCAGCGTCACCGCCACCGTCTCAAAGCCTGCGCCATCGATCAACCCCACCGGCAAGCCACCCTGTCCCACGAACTCGATCCGTCCGTCGGCGCGTTGCACCAGCGGGTGCGGGTGACCTGCCTGCACCATCTGCACCTGCCCGGTGCTCAGATCGGCGTCGGCATAGCACAGGGTGCAGTAATGCTCGGTGTCGAATTCGCTCAGCAGCAGCCGGTTCATCCTGGCCGCAACCGCGTCCGGGGCGACAGCGGTGCCGACCTCCGCCCCCGCCAGCGCGATGTTCTGCCCGTCGCCGCCGCCCGCGAACAACCCGGCCAGCCGCGCGCACATCAGCGCCGAGGTGACGCCGTGGCCGGCCACGTCGATCGCATAGAACCCGGCGCGGGTCCGGCTGATCGGAAACCAGCCCACCATGTCGCCGCCCACATGCCCCGAAGGCCGCAGCAGCAGCGAAAGCTGCGCGCCGTCGAACACCACGCGCCGCTCGCGCACCAGCGATTGCTGCAATCGGCGGGCCTGCTTCAGGTCGCGGTCGAGCGCCGAATAGAGCCCGCGCAATTCGTCCAGCGTGGCGGTCACCTTGCGGTTCTGAACGCGCAGCCGCCGCTGCATGTCCAGAAGCCGCGCCCCGGCCGAGATGCGGGCGCGCAGTTCCTCCGGGGCGACGGGTTTGGACAGGAAATCATCGGCGCCGACATCCAGCCCTTCGGCCACCGCCTGCGCATCGGAGCGTGAGGTCAGCAGGATGAAATAGCTGTAACTGTCCCCCGCCTGCGCCCGCAGCGCGCGACAGAATGCAGCGCCGTCCATGCCCGGCATGATCCAGTCCGACAGCACCAGATCGAAATGGCGCTTGCCGCACAGCGCCAGCGCATCGGCGCCCGACCCGCAGGCGGTCACATCATAGCCCCAGGCGCGCAGCATCTTGCCCAGAAGCACCTGCTGGGCGCGGCTGTCATCGACGACAAGCACGCTGCGAATCGATGGCTTGGCAGACGGGGCAGCATTGCGGAGCGGTACAGGCGGCATCTATCACGGACCATATGGACGGGGCGGTGGCGGGCAATGCACCACTCCTGCGCGCAGAAGCTTAATTTCGGATGAAGGCGAGCCCCCCGCGCGTGCTAACGCGGCGTTAAGCCACCGCTGCCATGATCACACGGGAACGAGTCGAGGATGCGCCCGAGGATGCGGAAGGGCCTGGACATGCAGATGATCGACTGGGACCGCCTGAACGCCCTGATCGATGATGTCGGCGCCGATACGCTGGGCGAGGTTTTGGCCGTGTTCATCGACGAGATGGATGCGGAGGTCCGGCAACTCCCTGCCATCAACGATGCCACCGCCCGCGCGAACGCGCTGCACACGCTGAAGGGAACCGCGGCGAACCTCGGGTTCGTCGCGCTGGCAGACCTCTGCACGGACGGGGAGGACCGGCTGCGCACCGATGACCAGCCGCCCGAATTCCCGGCCCTGGCGCATCACGTCCGGACCACATACGCCGCCAGCCGCACCGAACTGCTGCACGAGATACGGCACCGTCTGGGCGTTTCGGTGCAGTCCCTGACTGAAACGATGGATTGAGCCCCGGGTCACATGGCCGTCGGCTGCTTGGCATATGGCGGCGCAGGGGTTCGGCGCAGGAGGTTCGGCGCGGGGGCCAAGGCGCGGCGCTGGCGACCGCGCAATGATGCCCCGAAATGACCCGCCGCTTCCCGGCGGCCAGCGTTGAGCGCGTCACGGATGTCCTTGCGCGCTAGCCCGCGGCGCAGAGGCGTGCTCCGGCGGGACTGCCTGTGACCCGCGACACCATGATGAGCGCCGCACGAAACGATCACCCTGTCCCACCCCTGCCCCGGCACCGCAGGGTCAGCCAAGCACCGCTTTCGCCAGCACATCCGCGCCATGACGGACCGGGTCGGCCACCGGCAGGCCCGTCGCGTCAGCGGCCGCCGCAACCACCGCCTCGGCCGTTGCAGGGTCCAGCCGCGCGGTGTTCAGCGCCACCCCCACCACGCGCGCCGGAGTCAGCGCCCCGGCGGCTCCTGCCAATGCCTCGTTCAGGGCAATCACCTGCGCCAGGGGCGGGATGCGCACGGACGCCAGTTCGTCCAGCGTGTCCATACCCGCGCGGTGACACAGGATCATGTGGGTGCAGGCACTGCCGCGCATCAGCGGCAGGGTCGCCGTGCTGCCCGGATGCAGGAGCGAGCCCTGCCCCTCGACCACCACGATGTCATGCGCCGCCGCCTCCAGCACCATGCGCTCCACCGCGCCGCTGGCGTGGTCCACCCGGATCGCATCGAGCGGGATGCCGTGCCCGGTGATGGCGATGCCGGTCTGCCCGGTGGCCAGAAACGCCGCATCCTGTCCCATCGTCTGCAGGCTCCGGGTCAGCTCAAGCCCGGCGGTCATCTTGCCCACCGCCATGTCGGTGCCCACCATCAGCACGCGGGTATTCCCCAGCGCCGCCGCCCGGCCCATGCCGATGGGGGGCGGGCCGCCCAGCGCCTCGCGCAGGTCCCAGACCCATTGGCCGGGTCCCAGCCGGTCGGCGAAGCGCGGGCGCAGCCGGTCGTGCATTCCGTTGACCAATGACATGCCGGCGGCAATCGCCGCGTCCAGCACCGCCACCCAAGCCTCCGGCAACCGCCCGCCCGACGGCGCCGTGCCCAGCACCAGAACCTCGGCCCCGCGCGCGCGGGCGTCATCGAGCGTGGCCACCACCGGCACGTCGCTTTCGAGACCGCAGAGGTCACGCATAGACCGCCCCACCTGCGTGCTGTCGATCACGGCGGCGACCGGGTTGCGGCCATAACGCAGGATGCCCTCGGCCATCTTGGCGTTCAGACTGCCGAGCGTGGCCTCGGCGAAAAGCGCGATGGGCTGGTGCGGATCAAGCATTCAGGACGCCTCCATGGCCGGGCCGGTCGGCGGGCAGCGTGACGCCACCCTCGAACGGCGCGCCGCTGGCCGGGTCCGGGTCCAGGTTCAGATGCGAATCAAGGTCGATGAAATCGAACAGCGCCGAAAGCGAGGCCCCGGCGGCGATGGAGACCGAGCTTTCTCCCATGCAGCCGATCATCGTCTGCAGCCCATGCGCGCGGGCGGTGGCGACAATGCGCAGCGCCTCGGTCACCCCGCCGCATTTCATCAGCTTCAGGTTCACCCCGTCCACACAATGGGCAAAACCGGGGATGTCGCTGGCAAAGCAGCAGGATTCGTCCACGAAGATCGGCAGTGGCCGGTCGCGGAACAGAGCGGGCAACTGGCCTTCGGCACCGTGCGCCAGGGGTTGCTCGACGTATTCCGCCCCGCGCTCGGCCAGCCAGACCAACATCGCGCGGGCATCATCCAGCGACCAGCCGCCGTTCGCATCCACGCGCAGCGCCGCACCGCTGCCCGCGGCACCCTCCTGCGCGGCGGCGAAGATGGCCTTGTCGGCCTCGATCCCCTCGGCGCTGCCCAGCTTCACCTTCAACGCTTGCGCGCCCCGCGCCAGCAGCAGGGCTACATGCTCGCGCACCACCTCGGGCGGGTTGATGCCGACGGTGAGCGAAGACACCACGCCCCGCCGCGCCAGCCCCAGCAGCCGGTAAAGCGGCATCCCCGCCTGCTTTGCGCGCAGGTCCCAGAGCGCCATGTCCAGCGCCGCCAGCGCGCAGGCCCCCACCCCGGCGGCGCGGGCGCCGGCCCAGATGTCATGGATCGCGCCCGTCGGCCCGTCCCCGCAGAACGCCTCCAGTTGCGCCTGCCCCTCGGCCACAGTGGCGGCCCCTTCGGCCGCACTGGGCGCCATCTCGCCCCAGCCGGCATGCGCCCCTTCGGTGACCGCGACGAACAGGTTGTCGCCCCCCTCATAGACCCCGCGCGCGATCCGCAGGGGGAAGCGCTTCTTCAGGTAGCGGGTGTGGAACGCGATCTTCATGCAACCCCTTTCAGGAAGGACGAGAGGTTCGCGGCAAGCGCGTCCGAGACATAGCCGCCCTCCTGCACCAGCAGCAGGGGCAGGTCCAGCGCGGCGACCTCAAGGGCGATGGCGTGGAAACCTTCGGTGGTCACCGCCAGACCCTTGAACGGGTCGTCCACATGCGCATCCAGCCCAAGCGCCACCACCACAGCGTCGGCGCCGAAGGCCCGGATGCGCGACAGCGCGACCTTGAGCGCCTTCAGGTAGCCCGCGTCATCGGTGCCGCGCGGCAGAGGCAGGTTCAGGTTACACCCCGCCCCACGCCCCTCCCCGCGTTCCTGCGCGCCCCCCCAGAAGAATGGATAGAACCGGTCCGGATCGGCGTGAAGCGACACCGTCAGCACATCGTCGCGGGCGTAGAAGATGCCCTGAGTCCCATTGCCGTGATGGACGTCGATATCCAGGATCGCGGGGCGCAGGCCGTGGGTACGCAGCCGCTCGGCGGCGATGGCGGAATTGTTCAGAAAGCAAAACCCCCCGGCCAGATCGGCAAACGCATGATGCCCCGGCGGGCGCGACAGCACATAGACCGCGCGCTCCCCGCCCGCGACCAGATCGGCCCCGGTGATAGCCGATTGCGCCGACCAGAAGGCGGACTCCCACGTCTGCGCACCGATGGGGCAAGCGGTGTCGGCCTGATGATAGCCCGCCTGCCCCACGGCGGACTTGGGGTAGTTGTCGCCGCGCGTGGCGGGGTGGATGTTGGGGATCACCTCGGGCCCGGCATCGGGGATGCGTTGCCAGCGGGTGTGGATGGTCTGCAGGAAATGCAGGTATTCGGCGCTGTGCACGGCGGCGATGGGGCCAAGGCCCGCGTCCTGCGGCGCCGCGAAACTGCATCCCGCCGCCTGCGCCCCCGCCATCAGCCGGGTGATCCGCTCGGGCGCCTCCGGGCTGGGATAGGTGCGGCCATTGGCCATGAAATGCTGCGGGTCGTGCAGGCGCTGGCGGTCGTCGAAAATGGCTTTCATCCTGCCCTCCGGATAAGGGTTTCCGTCGCCTCGGGGCCAAGGCGCAGTTCCTGTTGCGCATCTGCCGGGGTGAAGCCCAGCCGCGCGTAAAACGCCAGCGCCTCGTGGCTGTGGTGATAGGCCGCCAGCCGCAGCCATGTGGCGCCCCAGCGGTCGCGCCCCGCGCGCGTCACCTGCGCCAGCAGCCGCGCCCCCAGCCCCTGCCCGCGCGCCGCCCGCGCCACCCAGAGGTCCGAGACATAGACCCCCGCCGCCCCGCGCACGGTGGAGAAGTTGGGGCTGTAGAGCGCCGCGCCGACCGTGTCTTCGCCCCGCAGCGCCAGCAAGCCCCAGGCGGCGGGCGCAGGCCCCAGCACCGCGCGCTCCAGCGCCGCGCGGTCGGTGGCGTAATCCTCGGCGATATCCGCGCTGAGACTGCGCAGCGCTTCGTCCAGCCGCGCCAGCCCCGGAGCATCGGTTACAGGCGCGAACACCATCCTACCCGGCATTGATCCGGTCTGCCCCCTTCAGCCCCAGTGTGTCGCGCACCTGATCCGGCGTCATCACCACCCGGCCCAGCCGCTCGACGATCTCGCGGATCTTCACCACCTGCTCGGCGTTCGAGCGCGCAAGCTGGCCCCGCGCGATGGTCAGGCTGTCCTCCAGCCCCACGCGCACATGCCCGCCCATGGCCGCCGCCATGGTGACCAGCGGCATCTGGAACCGCCCCGCCGCCAGCACGGAAAACAGGTAGTCGCCGCCGAACAGCTTGTCGGCGATCCGCACCATATGGGCCAGGTTTTCCGGGTCCGGCCCCATCCCCCCCAGCACCCCGAACACGAACTGGATGAAGTAGGGCGGCTGGATCACGCCTCGGTCGGCGAAGTGACGCAGCATGTAGAGATGGCTGAGGTCGTAGCACTCGAACTCGAACCGCGCGCCGCGCTCGGTGCCCAGGCTTGTCAGGATGCGGACGATGTCGCGCGGGGTGTTCTTGAACACCAGATCGTCGCTGGCTTCCAGAAACGGCCGCTCCCAGTCATGGCGCCACGCACGCTCGCGCCCCAGCATGGGGTAGAGCGCGAAATTCATCGTCCCCATGTTCAGGGACGCCATTTCCGGCGCCACCGCCAGGGGCGCGGCCAGACGCTCGTCCAGCGTCATCACCGCGCTGCCACCCGTCGACAGGTTCAGCACCGCATCGCAGCCGCGCGCCAGCGCGGGCACGAAACCGCCGAAGTTTTCAGGCCGGGCCGAAGGCCGCCCCGTGTCCGGGTCGCGCGCGTGCAGGTGCAGGATCGCAGCACCCGCCTGCGCGGCCTCCAGCCCCTGCGCGGCGATTTCGGCGCCCGTCACCGGCAGATGCGGGGACATGCTGGGCGTGTGGATGGAGCCCGTCAGCGCGCAGGTGATTATGATGCCCGCCATCGCGCCCTCATGCCATTTCCGTCAGGGCCAGATCGTCCACCAACCGGGTGAGCGCGGCGTCCAGCCCCTCGATGATCTCGTCCAGATGCCCCTCGTGGACGATCAGCGGCGGGCAGACCATGATATGATCGCCTTCGACCCCGTCGCGCGTGCGGCGCGAATAGACGATGAGCCCCAGGTCATGGGCGATATCGACCAGCCGCTGATGCGCGTTCAGATGCGCGGGGAGCGGCGCCTTGCTCACCGGATCGGCCATCAACTCGAAGGCCAGCAGCAGCCCCTTGCCGCGCACATCGCCGATGATCGGATGGCGCGCCCGCAGCCCCTCCAGCCGCGCCTTCAGCGCCGCGCCCATGGCGGCGGCATTGGCCACCAGCCCCTGCCGCGCGATCTCGTCGATCACGGCGGCACCTGCGGCGCAGGCCAGCGGGTTGCCGGCATAGGTGAACCCGTGCAGGAAGCCCCCGCTTTCCAGCAGCGCCGCCACCAGATCTTCGCGCGCGGCTATGGCGCCCAGCGGCACATACCCGGCGGCGAAGCCCTTGGACAGCACCACGATGTCAGGTTCCAGCCCCCAGTGCTCCAGCCCCAGGAACGCGCCCGTCCGCCCCGCCCCGGTCATCACCTCATCAAGGATCAGCAGCACCCCATGACGGCGGCAGATCTCCTGCACCGCCTCCATATACCCCGCAGGCGGGACCAGCGCGCCGGTGGAGGCACCGCCCACCGGCTCCACGATGAAGGCCAGCACCGTTTCGGGGCCCTGCGCGATGATCTCGGCCTCCAGCATGTCGGCGTAATGCGCGCCGGTGGCCGGATCCTCGGGGTCCAGCCCGTCCAGATAGGCGCGCGGTGCGGGGATCATCGGCATCGCGCGCATCATCGGCGCGAAGGGCGCGGTCAGCGGCGCATAACCCGTCACCGCCAGCGCGCCCAGCGTGCAGCCGTGATAGCTGGGGCGGCGGCTGATCACCTTCCAGCGCGTCCCCTGCCCCACCGCCAGCGCATGCTGGCGCGCCAGCTTGATGGCCGATTCCACCGCCTCGGACCCGCCGGAGACGAAGAACACCTTGTTCACCCCTTCGGGACACAGCGCCGCCGTCTTCGCCGCAAGCCGCTCGGCCGCCTCGGTCTCGAAATGCAGCCGGTAGCCGAAGGTCGCCTTCTCCATCTGGCGGCGCATGGCGTCGAGCACCCGTTCGTTGGAATGCCCTATATTGCAGACCATCGCCCCGGAGGAGCCGTCCAGATAGCGCTTGCCGTCCACATCCCACATGTAGACCCCACGCGCCTGCTCAAGCACGGGGCGCCGCTGGCCGGTCTGGTAGAACAGATGCGCCATGGCACTCACCCGGGCAGCGCCGCGCAATCCTGCGGCCGCAGCGTCATATGCACCTGCGCGCCCACGGGAAAGGGGCGTTCGTCGATCATGTTGATGGCCTGCAACTGCACCTCGCCCGCGCGAACGAAATAGCGCACCGATTGGCCCTGATAATCCACAGTTTCCACTGTCGCGGGCGCCGAGAACGCGCCGCCTTCGGGCGGAGCGTCGCGCAGCAAGAGCCGCTCGGCCCGGATCACCAGCTTGGCCGGACCCTCGCCGCCCAGATGCGGGGCGCGCGCGCTGGGCACCATGACCTTTCCAAAGACTGGCACCTCCAGTTCCGCGCCCGGCGCCCCGCGCGACAGGCAACGCCCGTCCAGGATGTTCGACGCGCCCAGAAACCGCGCCACGAATTCGCTGGCGGGGGTGTTGTAGACCTCCTCGGGCGCGCCCATCTGCTCGACCCGGCCATCGGACATGACCACGATCTGGTCGGACATGGCCAGCGCCTCGGACTGGTCATGGGTCACGAAGACCGTGGTCACGCCGATCCGTTCCTGAATGCGCTTCAACTCCACCCGCATGTCCTCGCGCAGGTTGGCGTCCAGCGCCGACAGCGGCTCATCCAGAAGCAGCACCTCGGGCTCGATGACGATGGCCCGGGCCAGCGCGATGCGCTGCTGCTGCCCGCCCGAAAGCGCCTTGGGGTAGCGCCCGGCCAGATGCGGCAGTTGCACCAGTTCCAGCGCCTCCCTTACGCGCCGCGCCATCTCGGCCCGGCCCACCTTGCGGTACCGCAGGCCAAAGCCCACGTTGTCGGCCACGGTCTTGTGCGGAAAGAGCGCATAGTTCTGGAACACCAGCCCGAGGTTACGCTTGTGGATGGGCACGTCGTTGACGCGCTTGCCGCCGATGACGATGTCTCCCTCGGTCGGGTCCAAGAGCCCCGCAATCATCCGCAGGGTGGTGGTCTTGCCACAGCCGGAAGGCCCCAGCAGCGTGGTGAATGTGCCCTCGGCAATGGTCAGCGAAGTCTGCTCCACCGCCGTAAAGCTCCCGAACCGCTTGACGATATTCTCCAGACTGACCGCGCCCATCCCGCGTTCCTCTCTTTCGCTTGCCGCGCATCAGGCCCGGCCCCAAGCTGCCCAAGCGAGGCCTGATCTTCATCTTGCCGGAAATACCCCGGGGGGTCCGGGGGGCTGGCCCCCCGGCTTTCTGCTTGGTCCGGGGGGCTGGCCCCCCGGCTTTCTGCTTGGTCCGGGGGGCTGGCCCCCCGGCTTTCGGCATCATGCGCCCTTGCTCAGAACCCGCGCTGCACGCGGCTGAACTGCTCGGACCACTCGGCCTCGTTGCCGTTCCAGTAGTCCGGCACCGCAAAGGTCAGCCCTTCCAGCGTGCCGGTCGGGTCGAAGGCCGGGAGCGTGGGCACCTTCTCGCCCAGATCCACGCGGGTCGGGTCCAGCGCGGGCGGGTAGTTCTGCCCCTCGGCCACGGCGATCGAGGTTGCGGGGTCCAGCATGAAGTTCAGCAACTCCTCGCAGGCCTCGATCGGCGAGCCTGCAATCACGAACAGGCACTCCTCCCAGCCGTAGCCATTCGGCGGGTCGTAGTAGCCGATGTCGTGGCCCTGCTCCTGCAGCGCGGCGATGCGGCCGGACCAGCCCTCGGTGACCACGATCTCCTCCTCGGCCAGCAGGCTCATCAGCTCGGCCCCGGAACTCCAGTATTTCAGCGCCAGATCGCGGTGGGCACGGATCGCATCCCAGACCGCCTCCATGTCCTCGATGTTGTTGGGGTCCTGCCCGGTCTGCAGCGCGCCATACCAGATGCGGGTGCGCCACTCGCCCCAGCCGCCGATACGCCCCTCATAGGCCGGATCGATCAGGATGCTGGCGCCCTTCTCGCGCATCTCCTCGTCCGAGATCACCGCGCGGTTATAGGCCAGACCGGTGGTGCCGTAGTTGTAGGGCACGGCGCTCAGCGCGTCGGGGGTGATGGACCAGTAGACCTCGGTCAGGCGCTCCATGACATGCGCCATGTTCGGAATGTTGTCGAGGTTGAGCTGCGAGGTCAGGCCGAAGTTGTGATAGCGCGCATAGTCGAAGGCACCGGAGAGATGCGCGATATTGTATTCGCCGGGGCTGGAGGCGCGCACCTGCGCCAGATACTCGTCCGCGCCCGAGAAGGTCGCATCCACCACGCGGATGCCCGTGGCCTCGGTGTAAGGGTCGAAGGCGTGTTGGCGGAAGGCTTCGGAGACCACGCCGCCCCAGCCGTCGAAGCGCACCTGGCTCACGTCGCTGGCCATGGCCATGCGGGCAAAGGGCGTCTGCACGCCGTAAGCCAGACCGGCCGCGCCGATCAGGCCCAGGAAGGTGCGCCGCTCCAGATCGCCGTTGCGATAGCGCTCCAGCAGGCGTTCGTAGCGTTTGGTATTGTCCATCTTTTCATCTCCTCGTTGGGGTTTGAATTCGGGTTTCTCGCGGTTCTCAGACGCCGCTTTTCATCGCCAACCGCCGCGCCAGCGCCGCACCCAGCAGCGGCAGGCCCACGGTCAGCACAATCATCACCGTGCCCAGTGCGTTGATCTCGGGGCTGATCGAATGGCGCAGCATGGCGAAGATCTGGGTCGGCACGGTCTCCACCCCGCCGGGTTTCCAGAACAGCGTGCCGGTGATGTTGTCGAAGGATATGGTGAAGGCGAACA
>LFIK01004678.1_pt1 | contig 11059 bp, 7 predicted proteins | sample 643401 | NCBI WGS metagenome assembly LFIK01 (sample SAMN03777447, study PRJNA286221) | soda lake metagenome | biome: soda lake; feature: Kulunda steppe; material: water; isolation source: sample T5-Br brine of Lake Tanatar-5 | place: Russia: Kulunda steppe | collected 2010-07
GCCATCGCCGGGAACATGCTCGGTCTGATCGACCCGGCCGCCGTACTGCATAACCGCTGGGCGGCAATCATCGAGGGAGCCGACATTATCGCTCGATTGGTGCGTGATTACCTGCTTTTCCAAAACGAAGCCGGGGCCGCGGACCAGCTCGCTGATGCCTATCCAGGGGCATAGCTGATTCACGCCAGACGATCAGAACCTTCAGCGAAGGGAATATGAAATGGGAAAAGGCAGAATGACTCAGCCACTCGACGACAAACAGATCCAGGAATCCGATTTGCACCTTCGCGCGCGGAAGCTTCACGCCGAACTTTTCCCTGAGGAGTACGACTTTGTCTATGATAGCAAATGGGAGGCGAGCGAGCGCCGTCGGGGTGTGAACCCCGTGTCAGCCGAGTACATCGCGGCATCAGATGAACGGCGCGCGCAGCTGGGGTTTAGGCCGTTCGTGGTGGACCCCGGAGCGACCAACCAAGACACTCTTGGTTGGGTCATCGAAAAGCTGCGAGCCAGTGAAGAAGAAGAATTGCGGGCCATCATGCAGGGACGTGACGACGGAAAGGCCGCGGCAGAAGCCGCCCTGAAAGCACAACGCTCGGAGCTTGAAACACCCGAATGGCAAAACCAGAGAATCGACGAGATGCTGCTGTCCGATGCTTTTCTTCGTCACGACGAGGATCGGTACGATCCAGAGGTAGTGGCCTTTAGGGTGTTGGGCGCGCTGTTCAAGATGAACCCTGGTGACGCCGGCAAGGAAGCATTCCGTGTTCAGATCGACAGGGTTTTGCCGGACAAGACCGATGCTGAGTACGACGAGTTGTATCGGCACGCCCTCGATAAATGGACGGAAGTCTACGGTTACTGATAATCTTGCAACAATAGATATTTCAACGCCATGGCTTTGGCTCTTGCATTGCTTGCCAATCGCAGAAGGTGATCATCTTGGCCGTCGGCAGTGTCGCGAACGCTTGAGGGAATTGATGCTGGAAACACCGGATTGGGGGACACTGGCGCCCGAGGACCTGCCATCGACGCGCCGCCTGCAGACTCTGGGGCTGGGCGCTGCCGTGCGCCACTTCAACGACCGCGCGGTGCCGGGGCTGGGGGGCTTGTGGTTTCCCATTCCTCTGGTGTGGTCGGTTCTGGCGGTCGCACTCGCCGAGAAGATGAACCGCAGCGCCTTGCCTGTCGGCAATGCAATCGAGGCCGCGGTGATGCTCCGCGTGTTAGGACAGCGCGGCGTTGAGCAAGCGGACGGACGGGTGCGCGGTCGTCGCAAGCTCGCCGGGGTGGCCGATAGCAGCCTTGCGAACCTGTCGCGGCGGGGAGCGTATGTCGTGCAGCCTATCCGAATGGCGATGGTGCAGCCGCTTTCGGCCTTGGGCTTCGTGCGCGGCAACCGCTACGGGTCATTCAAACTGCACGATGCTGGCCACCGGATGCTGGCGCTGCCAACAGTCAGGCATTGGTCCCTCGATGTTGAAAAATGGGCAAGCGGTAAGGGCGGAACCAAGGTGTTCGAAGCGCTTTCGCCACTTGAACGAGTGCCTGACGACGTTTGCAAGCTGATAAAGGCCCGGATCATCGAGGGCGATGGGGCCGGTGACAGCGAAGCGGCGCGTCGGCGCAACCTGGCGGCGTTCATGGCGCAACACGGCGACCTGAGCCCGAAGGCCCTCGCCCAGCCAAATGGTCCTGCCGGGGTATCCACCGATCATTGGCGAGATTTACGGGCTGGATGTGCCCTCATGGATTTGCGCGATGATGCGCTTTCGGTGCTGCGTACCATCGAGGCAGAGATGCTGCAGAGACAGCGGAACCAAGGACCTGCACGGATTGCCGTGCAGGATGCTCAGCGAGTGGCCGGGAAGGAGATCGAGAACCTGAAAGGCACGATAGGGGAAAGGTTTGCCCGGATAGCCGAAGCGGGCGAAAGCACCAGCACAGCATTCGCTCGGCATTGCTGCGATGCCGCGAAGGCGGAACTGATCCGTTATCTTGCGGACCGCGACGGCAGCGTCATTCGCCTGAACGACGGGTATCTCGAGCCCGGCCCGGCTGCCGGTGACTTGCGCGACAAGGAGAGTGAGAAGCAAGACGAAGCGCTATCCGATGAGCACATACGCTTTGCGCCGCAGCTATATCGGCTCTGGAACCTTTACTGCCTGATGAGTGAACTGAACGGCCGCCCCAACCCGAACGCCAGGCAGCGTGGGAGTGAGTGATGCCCGCGAGTCTCCTGACACTTTTCATGCCGCCCAAAGAGCATTTTGGCGATTTCGGTTTGCTTTGCGGCTTCACCGCGTCGGATGCCATGCTCGAGCGGCTCAGGCGCAGCTTCTCGGGTGATGTTGCCCGCCCGGTTCTCGCGGCGTTCACTCATCCCACCACGGCGCCGGATGCACAGGGCCATGTTCCGGGTGTCGCACGAATTCCCATCGATCCCAGCCCCGAGCGCGGGTTTCGGCTGCTCCATGCAAAGGTTGCGCTATTGGGGTTTCGCCGAACCGACCCGGCGGGCTATTGCCTGCGACTCGCCGTCAGCACCGGCAACTGGACCGAAGACCCGCTGAAAAACAGTATTGATCTGTTCTGGTCGGTCGATCTTGATCCCTCCAAACCGACCCCCCAGGCTTGCGCCGATCTCCGCGCGGCCTGGGACATGTTCGAATGGCTGCGCGGAAGGGGGGATTGCAGCCTGATCGAGCAGCAGTTCGATGGCGTGGTGCCGGACGCCCGGCTACGTGAAAAAATCTTGGGGTTGGATGCCATGTCGTTGTCGCCACGTTTCGTCGATAACCGGCGGGATGGACTTGCAACGCAATTTGTCGAACGCATCCCACAAAACCAGAAGTTCAACCGGCTGATCATCGGCTCGGGCTATTACGAGGGCGGTAGCCCGAAAGAATTTGTCTTTGAACGACTTCGCGACACGCTCACGGAGCAGGGCATTCTTGCCGAAGGGGCAAATCCGGACCTCCTTCTGAACCCGGCTTCGTGCCAAGGCATCGCTCACGCCGCTGAACGCCTTGCTACGGATGGCTGGAAGCTGCGCAGCCCAACAGATCCGTCGGTGGGCAACGCAAAACCCGATCGCAAGCTTCATGCCAAGTTCGCGCTGCTAGCAAATGGGCGGGGGAAAGAGGCTTGCGAGGGGTATCTCTACCTCGGGTCGGGCAACATGACTGGCCCGGGTTTTGAAAGGTCGGCCGGTGACTCCGGCAATCTGGAGGCGGGCATCATGATGGCGCTGCCCAAAGGGCTGACCTGGCGTGCAAATGGCCCGAAGAGCATATACAAACGCCTGCCTCTTGCCAGAGAGAGTGCCAAAGCCATCCCGACGCTCCATTCCGGTCAGGACTACGAGAGACCGCAGGAGCCCGACGGTCTGCCGCCGGTGACGTATCTGATCTGGCGCGCAGGCCGGATCGAGGCACCGGATCAGGGCGGAGAGGTGGCTATCATCGGGCCTGACGGACAGTACCAGGAAACTCCGTGCGATTGGGCTGTCGGTCCGCCGATCGCGGTGAAACTGGCCGAAAGCGGTATCCTGGTTCCTGTGATCGCGGATGGTGCCCTGGTGGAGCCGCTTCCAATAGCCTTGAGGGTCGAGGATGTCCTAGCTCGAATCGGCAACTTCCCCGCCCCACCGGAGCCGGATGACGAGGAGGATGAAGAAGATCCGGGTGAGATGCACGGCGCGGATGCCATCTGGGAGCCCCGGCGGAAGGAAGCGGCTGCCTATACGCTGCGGCGCATGATGGGCTTGCTTGCGGCGACGGCGGAAGCTCAGGCGCGAACCGACCCGCGCGACTGGCAACGCTGGTGCCGTGAGCTGCGCCAGATGCTGAAAGCCCTTTCCGAAAATGAAGCTGAAATGATCGATTTCTTTCGCGCAGCCGCGGTTAACCCGCTGCCGGCTTTGCTGGATACCCGCATGATGCCCAAGGGGCTGGATGCGCGAGAGCGGGAGCGGTTGAAACAAAACCTGAATGATGTCGCCAGAAACTGGGGCCTCGAAGGGTATCCGTCCTTATGGAAAGGTGGATGAGCGGCATGGCCAAGGTGAACTGGAACGCGGTAGCGGCTACTCTGTCGAGCTATGCGAAGAAACCACCTACCGATCCGTTTGACGCGAATGGTCAGGAACTGCTTGATTGCGGGCAACGCAGGGCTCTGGCTCGAATGGCATGCCGTATCCGGCGCGGCGCCCGCATGACCTTGCTGGCGGATGAAGTCGGCATGGGCAAGACGCGCATTGCTGTTGCACTGATCGACGCGGTCAAGAAGGCAGACGGGCGGGCGGCTATCGTTCTGCCGCCCGGTTTGGGTGCCCAGTGGCGGGACGAGCTGCGCCGGTTCGACCCGATGAGCATGCCGCTTTTGCCGCTGCGCAGCTATCAGTCGTTCATCGAAGGTTTCTCCGAAAGGTCGCAAGAGTGCAACACTGGAAAATCGGATCGCAACGCACGTCGCAATCAGCGTGAACTACCTGAAGTGAGCTGGTCCAGCGAAAAGGTCTTGATGATCTCGCACAGCTTCGCGGCAATGCGCTTTCCGGATAACGAAGGTTGGCGTCGGCATCTGCTGGGCGCTGTCCTGACGCGCCTCGAAATGCCCGTACCCGGTTTTTCGATGAAAATGGATGGCGTCATGCGCGATGCAAGCAATAACTGCGCAGACGCGATCATTCGTGCCATGGTAGATGCGGGCGTTACTTTAGAAGATATCAAAGCCAAATATGAGCTGGATGCGAAGGCCTTGGCAGACCCGATGTCGCTGGCGGCCGCTAGGTTCCGCAGCACCCTGCTTCCCTTCATCGGCATCGCGCTGGGCAGATTCGACGTGGTCGTGATCGACGAGGCGCACAAGTCGCGTGGAGAAGATTCCAGCCTTTCGCGCATTCTCGGACCTGTCACCTGGGAAAACGGCGATGCCTTCCGACTTGGCATGACGGCAACGCCGGTCGAACTGGACTCGAAGCAATGGCTCAATACATTGCAGCGTCTTCGAGGAGACGGCGCTCCGGAACTCGATACGCAGCTCGAAACCGAGGTGGAGCAATATGTCAGGATCGTCGAGCGCCTGCAGGTCGAGGAAATCGATGAGAAACTGACCGAAGCGTTTGAAGAAGCGGCCTCTGCCCTGCGCAATAGCCTAGGGAAACATGTGATCCGGCGTGACAAACGGTCCGATCCTGAATTCAGGGATTACGTTACGCGCTATCGCGAAGTCGATATCCGCTTCGCCGAACCGTCGAAAGGTATGGCCAACTTCACGCAGGATTGGCTTCGCCGGTTCGCCGCCTTCGAGGCGCTCTCGCAGCTTCCCGATACGGGGACAGAGTTGAAACGCAAGCGCATCTCGCTTGCCCAAGGATTCGGTTTCGACACGTCCTCCACAGGCGATGAAGAACAGCTTACCTCGTCTGGAGAAGTCGAAAAGACCGAGGATAGCGCTGTAACAACAGGCTCTCGGCTTGAGTTCTGGTGCGACCAGATAGGAAGTGGCACCGACGAGGACGAGATCTACACCCACCCAGCCATTCTGAAAGCCGTCGAAACCATCGAGGGCTACACCAACAAGGGCGAGAAGGTCCTGGTGTTTGGCCGCTTCATCAAGCCACTCAAAGCGTTGACTGGCCTACTTGACGCTCGCGAGATGCTGCGCTGCCTGCAGAGCGATGGAAGCCGACATTGGCCCGGCTCCACTGTCTTGAACGAAGCTGCGCTGCGCCATGCGATGCAAGCCCCGGCGCTCTGGAGCGGCTCCACGGACACCACTGAGATCGAGCGCTTGCTAAAGGAGCGGTACAAGTCCTGGAGGGAGAGAAGGAAGAAGAAGCTGGTCGAGCTGCGCACTCAGATCGAAAAAAGCACCGAGGAAGCGGCTGCCCGCCTGCTTGGACTCTGGAAGGGCAATGAGGAAGTCGAAAGCAACTTGCATGAGCCCTGGTTTATTACAAAGCTCTTACGGGCCCTCGACCTGCAGCGCCCGGCCGATTTGGACGATTGGAACGCGGCGGCGCTGATTAAGGCCTTTGGAGATCTAGTCAGCAGGCTGGACGAGGAGGATATGGCTGGGGGCAACAAGCGGCTGCTTGCCTATCTTGAAGACTTTGCGGGGAACACCGGGCATTTCGCCCGGCTCATGTCAGGCGAAACGCCTGCCCAGACCCGGCATAATCTTCAGACTGCCTTCAACCGGCAAGCTTCATGGCCCATGGTTCTGGTTGCTCAATCCCGTGTCGGGCGCGAGGGGCTCAACCTTCAGCGTGCCTGCCGGATCGTAGTTCTTCTGCATTCCGAATGGAACCCGGGGATTGTCGAGCAGCAGATCGGCCGAGTTGATCGAAAGAATAGCCGATGGCTTGAAATGATGCATGATTGGAAGGCTTCTGAAGGGTCATTGGAGAGCTTTCCAACTATCCGCATCCACCCCATCGTTGTGCGCGGCACCTATGCCGAGCATAACTGGCAGGTCCTTGAACAACGATGGCGTGCGCTCAGGGCACAGCTTCACGGCGATGTCCTGCCAATAAATTCGAAAACTGCCAGAGACGAAAAGAAACTTCTCCTCGATAGGGTAAGGAAGGCAGCTCTGAGATTCGACCCATAGTTGAAGTAAGCCATACTACCGCGAATGCACGCCAGCGCGTGCGAATGCACGCGAATGGCGTTTTTCTGTTGGGGCGTTGATGTGGCGTTGATGTAAACGCGCGAATGCCTTGTGGTATAGAGATACCATCGGCCAAGCATTTGATATATTAATGTATTTTGGTTGCGGGGGTAGGATTTGAACCTACGACCTTCAGGTTATGAGCCACAACATGTTGATTCTATGGATGATTTTTGTTTCAGGCAGTTAGCCGACAAGCCTTTGTGAGCACGACTCGTTTCCCCGCGTTTCGTCGGATTTCAACGAATACAGATGGACCCAGATGTGCGCAAAACCGCGTTCAAGGGTTGACCAGACGTTGACCAGAGCATTCGCACGATCATGATGCATCGGACGGTGATGAGCGACAACCAACTTGTCCGGCACCGTCAGCCAAGTTGGCCGGTGGCCCCAGCCGGAGGGCGGGCGTAGCCCGTCCGTAGGCTGGGGTCACCGGCGCGGTCTTCTTTGTGGGGGATCGTGTGGGTGCTGGCCGCTGCGGGCCGGTAGGGTCGTGATCTCTGAAACCAGACGGAGATCCGATCGTGCCGGGCAAACCCGTCACCGACCAGCAAGCGAGGGTCTACATGACCGACCGACGTCATCACAGCCAGCGTGTCGATCCAGACGCTCGATGCCATGGGCCTGACGTTCGACTGGTGGACGTGGCTTTATGGCTGGCATCCCGCGCGGGATGTAGGAATCGCCCGGTCCGAGAGACGGCGGTAAGTCCCTTGTGACCAGTTCCATCCGGTCGACGATGGCGCCGCCGTCGATGATGAATTCGGTGCCGGTGGAATAAATCACCTCGCACAGCAGGAAGCGGGTCATCGACATCACTTCCTCGGGCCCACCGAAGCGGGGCGGCGACTGGGTCTCGGCCATCTCGTGCGGCAGGTCGTCAGCCAGCCGCACCGAAGAACGAGATGTGGATGCGGCAGACACCACATATGCGTCTTTGACAAAGGGCACGCATCACGGCAGCAACTCTAATGATCGGCCCAAGCATGCCGCGCCGCGGCGCTGCTTCCCAGTCGACTGTCCGCCTTGGGCCGGGTGCGTCTACCCGAGAAGCGCCTCTCGGGGATGCGTGAGGGCTCCGATTCAGGTGCCGCAACCCAGTCCTTTCATCCAACCTGAGCGCAGGGCTACCTGCCGCAACAGGCCCCGCTCAGGGCTCAAACGCCTCCTTGACCGTAATCTGCGTCGCTCACTGGCTCCAGCCAGTGGGCGCCCACGCCGTTCTCGACCTCCTGCATCGCGATGTGGCGCATCAACGTGTCCGGACCAGCGCCGTGCCAATGCTCCTCTCCGGGCGGTATCCAGACCCGATCACCGGCGCGGATTGTCTGCACCGGGCCACCGCGGCGCTGGATCAGACCGCAGCCCGAGACGACCAGCAGTGTCTGACCTAGCGGGTGCGTGTGCCAGTGCGTCCGCGCCCCGGGCGCGAAGGTGACCATGAGAGCCATCAGGGCCTTGGTCTCGTCGGGGCCGCAGATCGGTTCCTGCCACACGGTGCCGGTGAAGTATTCAGCGGGCGCGGGCCGTGACGGGTTCGAGCCGGCGGGGCGGATCTCCATGACGATCTCCTCTTGCTGGTGAGAATTCTAGCCGATCCAGGCCAGGTCTGCGACACCAAACCCGCCGCCGGTCTGCGCCCTGGTGCCATGGGACGAGACCGCCATCCAAGGGAGGACTGCCGGACTGCCTGGCCCGCGGCTCCGGGGTCGAAGGCATCGCCGCTTCTTCGTGGGCAATGGCGCCACGCCAAAGCAAGCGACCGGGCGGTGCGGGTCGGACCGTTTGGCCGGGAGCCGCTTGCGCATCCTGAAGCAGCCACTGGCCGAGGCACACTCCGTTCCAGCGCATGCTGCGTGGCGGCGCTGGTCGCGCGCTGGGCCAGTTGGAGTGGAACCCCCGATTGTGGTGGCGCGCCCGATCTCGAGACCAAGCGACACATGGCTGGCAGCCGTCGCCCGGATGTGGCGCCGTCAGACAACCTGCCCAGCCGCCCACCCAGAGCTCCAGGCCCACTGGAAGTTGTAGCCGCCCAGCCAGCCGGTCACGTCGACCAGCTCGCCCACCACGTGCAGGCCGGGCACCCCGCGCGCAGCGAAGCTGCGGGCGTCGAGGTCCCGCGTGTCGACCCCCCCTGCCGTCACCTCAGCCGTGCGCCAGCCTTCGGTCCCGGCGGGCACCAGGTGCCAGTCATGCACGCTGCGCGACAGCTTTGCGAATCCCGCCCGCGTCTGATCGGCCAGCCGCCCCGAAAGCCCCGCCCGCGCCACGACGCTGCGCGCCAGCGCCTGCGGCAGATCGAGGACATTGACCAGATCGCGCCCGCCCAGCCCCGCGGCCCGCCCCGCCTCGGCCTCGGCGGCGAGGTCGTGGCCCGGGCACAGGTCCACACGGATCGCGTTGCCCGGGCTCCAGTAGCTCGAAATCTGAAGGATCGACGGGCCCGACAGCCCGCGATGGGTGAAGAGCAACCCCTCCTCGAACGCGATCTTCTGCCCTTCGGCACCCACCCGCGCCTGCACCGAGAGCCCGGCCAGGGGGCGCAGCAGCTCGAGCTGCGCGTCGGTGAAGACCAGCGGCACCAGCGCCGGCCGGGTCGGCACGACCCGGAGCCCGAACGCCTCGGCCACGCGGTAGCCGAAATCGCTGGCGCCCATCTTGGGGATCGATTTGCCGCCCGTCGCCAGCACGAGCGACCGCGCGGTCAGCTCGCCGGCGTCGGTTTCGACCCGGAACGCGCCATCGGCCCCGCGCGTCACCGCCCCCGGGCGCAGGCCCAGCCGGAGCTCTCCTCCGGCGGCGTGCAGATCGCGCAGCAGAAGGCTGACGATCTGCCGCGCCGAGCCGTCGCAGAACAGCTGCCCGAGTGTCTTTTCGTGCCACGCGATGCCGGCCTGCGTGATCCGGTCGATGAAGTCGTGCTGGGTGTAGCGGCTCAGCGCCGAGCGCGCGAAGCGGGGGTTTTGCGACAGGAACCGGTCCGGCGAGATGTGGAGGTTGGTGAAGTTGCACCGCCCGCCGCCCGAGATGCGGATCTTCTCGCCCGCCGCGCGGGCAGGATCCAGCACCACGACGCGCCGGCCGCGGCGCGCCGCCTCGATGGCGCACATCAGGCCCGCCGCCCCCGCGCCCAGAACGATCGCATCCCACATCATGGTGTTCCCGCAAGTCTCCGGCACCTGATAGTCCGCGCGCGTGTGCTTCGCCAGAGCGGAAGCCAACGTGAAATTCCGCGATTCGTCGGTTCACCGCGCTGGGCGCCGCCGCTAACCCCCTGATGAAACTGGCCGGAATTTGCCTCCGGCTTCAATTCCGCCTTCCGCCTGTTTTCCGCCCCGGGCGGCGTGATCTGACTTGATCGGGGCGCGGATCCACGCCTGTGTCCATCGGGAAAGGAGGGCCGCACGCATGGCCAGACGGGTGAAACTGAACGAGAAGGTGCTGCGCGACGCAGAGCCTCTGCACGGCAGGAGCTACCAGATCTTCGACACCGAGATCCGCGGTCTGGCCGCGCGGATCCACAGCTCGGGCATGCGGGCCTTCACGCTCGACTATCGCCACGCGGGCCGTCAGCGCCGCATGACCATCGGTCGCTGGCCGGAATGGAGCACCACGGCCGCGCGCGAGCGCGCCAAGGAACTGCGCCGGAAGATCGACGAAGGACAGGACCCGCTGGAGGCGAAGGAGGTCCTGCGCGGCGCACCACGGGTCAAGGACATGATCGACCGTTACATCCGCGAGCACCTGCCCAAGCTCGCGCCGGCAAATGCCGGTGATCAGATCTCCATGCTCAGGAAAATGGTCGAACCCGCATGGGGCAACCGGCTGGTCACCGACATCACCAAGTCCGATGTGGCCAAGTTCCTCGATTTCGTGGCCGAAGGCCGGCCACGACCCTGCAAGCAGAAGCCGAGGAACCGGGCGCGCAAGCTGCAGGGCCACAAGCCCACTCCGGTGCGCGCGAACCGGGTGGGAGAAATCCTGCGCAAGATGTTCACGCTGGCCATGGAATGGGAATGGCGCACCGACAATCCGGCGCAGGGGTTTCACCGGCGCATCGAGCATGCCCGCGAGCGGTTTCTCAGCCCCGAGGAACTGGCCCGGCTGGCCGCCGTTCTCGACAAGGCCGAGGATCAGCGCGCCGCCGCGATCATCCGCATGTGCATGCTGACCGGCGCGCGCGTGGGCGAAGTCCGCACCGCGCGGTTCGAGCAGTTCAATCTCGATTATGCCATCTGGTCGAAACCGGCCTCGACCACCAAGCAGCGCAAGATCCACCGTGTACCGATCTCGCAGGAGGTGGTTGCGATCGTACGCCAGCGCCAGCTGGTGGTCCCGCGCGGCAATCCATGGCTGTTCCCGGGCAATGCTATCGGCAAAC